>OJAW01000165.1_pt1 | contig 52607 bp, 40 predicted proteins | sample 1589151 | NCBI WGS metagenome assembly OJAW01 (sample SAMN03283290) | human gut metagenome | biome: human-associated habitat; material: feces | host: Homo sapiens | place: Peru | collected 2012
ATATTTCATATTACCTCCTTTCTTCCAAATTAAAAAGACAAATTTCTTTGTCTCTATATTAATTAAATACGCAATAATTTGTTAAAATACTACTTTTACAATAAAAAAAATACAAAATTATTCAATTTCGTATTTTTCAACTAACTTATCAAATGCTATATAGTCAATTGTTTTAAGTTCACTACTTATAGCTTCAACTGCTTTACCATCTTTAATATAAATTAATAATGGGCTTGTTGTTATTTCATCTTTAACTTCTGGGAAATGTTCTTTAAGCATTTTTAAGTATTCATCATTTCCTTTAAAGTCTGTTACATTCCAATAAATTACTTTACTAATTAAATCTTTCTTTTCCATTTCTCTATATAATCTTTTTTCAATATCATATAATTCACTTGAACCAGTATAACTTACATAAAGTATAGCTTCGCTAACTTCTGTAAGTGCAAAATCAAAATCTTCAGTATTTATTTGATTTACGCTTTTATCTATAAATACACTATTATTGGTTTTATAAAGCTCATAACTTAAGCAAAAACTTCTAACATATAATGTTAACGCTATTACTAAAACTGAAACTATTAAAACTATAACATAGTTTTTTGATGATATTTTTTTAAATGAAAAAATTTCTTTTATGTTCTTCATATGCTCTCCTAATATTACATAATTATTTTAACATATTTTTATTTTAATGAAAAGATTTGTTTTTATATTTCAAAATAAAATGCATATGATATCATATGCATTTTACATTCTATTCGCCAACACTTATTGTTGTTTTATTTTTGTTTTGTGTATATTTAGAAATTCCATTTGATTTATGAGCTGTTATATTCATTCCAAGAACTGTTTCATCTTTACCGATTTCTTCTAAGAATTTACTCTTACAATTCTCAAATGCAGAAACATTTGTTTTAGAACTCTCACAACCATATAATGTTGAGTTTTGATATCCACCAGATGATTCTTCTTGTTTGTTATAATCTTTAATACTTTTAATTGCTTCTGGTGTAATTGTATAACTATATTCTAAATATTCATCAGTTGTATACATTTTATCTGCTGAAGCTTCTATTTCTTTAATAGCCTCTTTAGCCTTATCAGTTGTCCAGTTATTGCCTGTGTCTCTAACAGCTTCTGATGGGAACATATTATCTAATTGAACATTTCTAAAGATAAATCCATATCCACCAGATTGTACACATTCTTTGCTACAAGCTACTTCATTACCATTTTCATCTTTAAATGAATCATGGAATGTTACAACTCCATCAGCAGAGATTTCATAACACTTATTATAATTTGCTTCTGGATCACAACTATAGTCAGTTGACTTATTATAAACATCAAAGTTGCATGTATAATTATAGTCAAATTGATGTCCTTGTTCATTACCTAATAATCCTAAATATTTTTCCATAGCTCTATTAGGTCTATCAACTAATAATCTAAATTTGTAATAATGTTTAACAAATTTCCAATTTTCTTCATCGTTTGGATTATTTACAAATGTTCTTTGATTTAACTCAACTGGATAAACATTTTTTCCTAATGGAGTATACATATCTTCGACTTTGTCGTTTTCTACTCTCTTAACATCACCAGTAAATGCTTTTGTTTGATATTTAATTGGGTTAGAGAAATCAACTTCACTAGAAATTACTATAGCTGCATAATCATTTTTTGGAACAGCTACTCCATTTATAATAGTTGTAATATTTTCTCCGTCTGGATCAAACTCTGCTTGTGTTGTTTTTGACCATTCATTACATTCTTTCAATCTTGTATTATAGTCTTTTGCTTTTGATGGACATTTATATTGATAGCACTCTGAACCAGAACAATATTTAACTTCTGAAATTACTTGTCCTTCATCTTTTGCAAATGTATTTGTTCCATCACCATTATATTTTGATTTATATTCAAGTTCTAAATCAGCACATGAATCTTCACCACTTGCATCCATTTGACATTTAAGCGTCTTTTGGATGTAATCAACTGTTGTATATCCTGTTCTGCTATTACCATTTTCTATAACTTTCGCATCTTCATAATACTTTTTAACATTAATTTTATTAATGTCATATAAGTTACAGTTTTCAATATCATATATTAATTGTTCTTTATCAAGACTTGAAGCTTTATCATAATCTGCTTTCCATGTCTTGTAGTCTATTACAGATGTACAATGTCTTTCTTGTCTAACAACACTAGTTAAATATTTAACATCATTTGTATCAATTTGTTGTTTAATTATTCCTTTATTTTTTAACTTAGTTCCTACATCATATCTAAATTGCATTCCTGTATAAACTTTAGTTTTATTTGCTAGATAGAATCTAACTTCATCTCTACAATATAAAGTACAATATTTATTGTTAACTCCATATTTTTCTGAATAATCATATTGAGATTGTTGACCATCATAACACATATTTATAATACAGTTCATATTAGGATCTTCTAAAGAATTGTCTTCGTAAGTATCATACTCACCTGTTCCACCATCTTTAGTTTCACATGTTGCATTTAAATTTGATTTTGTATTTTTTCTATTTAAACGATCTATTATATCGTCGTTCATACATTTATTAGTTGGTTCACATGGACAAGTAATTGTAACAGTTTGTTCTGTCACATCCCTATGATCAAATTCTGGGTCACCTGTATTAGTTAATGCATTATCCAAATCTAATGCAAAGAATATTTGATTTGATCCTGGACTGTCACAAGCAACCATTTTCTTAACAGCTAAGTCTCCATATACTTTATCTGTTATAACTTTTATTGTTATTTTCTTTGTTTGACCAATTGTATCTTTATTACAAGTTTTCATTCCTTTAACTTTGATATAACATATGTTCTTTTTACATTCATCATAATGATCTGCTTTTACTACATTACCATTACTATCTGTAATTTCAACATTTGTCTTACAATAATTAGCTGTTGCTAATTCATCTGCTGAACATTCAACGTCTACTTCTTCAGTCATAGTAAATTTAATTGTAGTTTCATAGCTTTCTGGATCTATATAAGTTACTTTAGCTGATACAGGAATATAATTTCTATTAGTATAATCTCCTACATCAATTGTAGCTTCATCTGGATTAGCACATAATTCTTTATTTTTACTCTTAAATGTTGAATCTGTTTTACATTTATTTGATAAATGTTTTCTGTAAACTTCATCAATAGGTATTTTATTTCCTTGAAGAGCTAAAATATATAAGTATATTGATTTTAAGTATTCTTCATTAACACCAGTACATAAAATTCCCATATTTTCACCAGTACTGTGAGCTATTGAATCGTTAGGAATTGGATTAAATCCATTACAACTTATTCCTTGTAAATCACTAAGTTTCTTAACAGTTTTATAACTTCCTTTAAATACATCATTTTTAAAGTCAGTTCCTTTACTGTTTACATATTTTATATAACGTCTAATATTGATTTCTTTTGCTGTTTGTTTATAAACATTCCAATGTGGCGCATAAAATCCTCTTATTTCTGATACAGGAACGCCTGGAGAATTTTCGTATCCAGCTGCAGCTCCATGATTATCAGATGCTGCCCATAATCTTAATGCGACATTTGTTACTGCATAATTATAACCTAAGGCATATGATTTTAACAATATATATCCATATCCACAATCTTTACTAGAATTACTATCTTTACATGCTGTTACATTAAATGATGAATCCCACATGAATTTGCCATTGTCAGGCATCATCAAATGTTGATTAACGCAGTATGCTGGCACAGTTCCTTTTCCAGATGATGCTGTAAATGTTTCACCATTTATAGGTTCAACTACCGGTGGATGGTTAGCACACTCTCTAGTACAACCCTTACATACATTTCCACAGCAATTATTTCTAGAAGGATTTTCATTAAATTTTGCAGTATAACTTGTTGGATTACATTCTGCGTTACAGTTTTTTGCATCCCTTAAATCTTCACATATTGGCACATCTGTAGTAACTGAAGTTACTTTATCCCCACTCTTATTTGCTATTTCTTCAGCCTTTGATAATGCTTCTCTTGTAAAACATTTCAACCATATGTCAGCCCTAGCTAAACTGCCTCCGCAACTACTTCTTCCCCATTTTGTGCCTCCATGACATGTATAAGTTTTTGGATCAACATATCCAGCACATCCTAAATTACACCAAGTTGATATTTTTTCTCGATAAACTATATTTTGTGGACATTTAGTTTCAACAACTGGACATTCCCATTTAGCATAAAAACCACTATTATGTTTTCCTACCTGTTGGGTAACATATGTACCTCTTTCCACTAAATCTTCGCATCCACCTGCAAGGGGACCCTCTAGATTGGCTTTACAAACCCAGGGAGTATATGAAATGCATTTGTGAAGCCACGCACTTCCAACATATTCATGATCACCACCTTGTGTAATTGATACCCCACCACATACAACTTCGTCTCTATTACCTTTGCTATCTTTATTATCTGTTGTTTTTCTTATATCCGTAAGAGTTTTATTCATATCATCTGATATGCTTTTTGAGATGGATGTATCAGTTGAAATAATATCAGTATTCAATTCTTTTTGTCTTGCACTTGTTAGTAAAAAAGATAAGGCAAAGAATACTACTAATGATGGTATTATTATAAATAATAATTTTTTACTTCTTTTCATTATTTTCTTTCTCCTTCTCTTTTTGTTTAACATTTTCTATCTTAATAACATAAATTAATGTAACTATTAAGAATGGAACTACAATATAGAATCCATATTCTCTAATAATCTCATATAATACTTGCCATATTGTTTTTTCTTCTTCTGTTGGATTTTCTTTTTTATCATATTCTTCCATTTCTTTTAGAAAATCATCATTACTTTTATCACCAGTATCTGAATGTGAACCACAGTTTTCATGATTTGGATATTTTTCACAATATTCAGTATGAAGATATCCATTGAAAGCTGGAACTTTGTACTTAATAGTTTTTAACAATTCATTTGGACAAGCACTATCTTCACTTCCGTATATATTAACTCCATAAATTGCTTCTTTTAAATGTCCTTGAGCTAATATTGAATATCCATAATAGTACAAATCTTTTACTTCTAATTCATCTTCAGAATAAGTACTTACAGCTCTTACAAAAACATCTTTTCTTTGATCAGTTAACTGTAATAAATAAGCTGCTTCCACTTGATCTAAAATCAATTTAATATCATTCGTTTTTGTAAATTCTATTGTTGGATTGTATTCAACAACTTTTAAACTAACTTTATTAGCCCAGTTATTTAAATCATCATCATTACAAATGGCTTTAATTTTATAAGATAAGGACAGTAAAATAATTGGTATTAAAAACAATTTATAAGCTTTTTTCATTTTTTCACCTACTATCATATATACTGAAATTATAACATAAGTTTTTTTATTTTTAAATATTAAAGTAGAAAAAAGGATATTTTTATTATATAATTTATTAGAGGTTTAATTATGCATGAGAAATTCAATAAAGAAATAAATTATATAAAGAATGATAGAATTAAAAATAGTTTAATTATTATGTTAGATAAGTTACCTGATTATTTTTATCATGTACCTGCGAGTAGTACTGGAAAATATCATCCTAGTTTTTCATTAGGTGAAGGTGGTTTATTAAGGCATACTAAGGCAGCTGTTAGAATTGCTTATGAGTTATTTAATGATGAAAGCATAAATAATTTTACTCAAGATGAAAAAGATTTAATTATATTTTCATTAACTCTACATGATGGATTAAAAAGTGGTATGACTAAAAGCGAATATACTTTATTTGAACATCCAATACTAATGAGTAATTATATTCGTGAAAATAAAGATAATCTTGAACTTAATGAATCTGAAATAGATTTTGTTTGTAGATGTATAGCAACTCATATGGGACCATGGACTAAAAATTATAAAGGAGAAGAAGTATTAACTCCTCCAAAAGATAAATATCAAAGATTTGTTCATATGTGTGATTATTTAGCTTCTAGAAAATTTTTAGATGTTAAATTTGAAAATGATGATATTGTAGAATAAAAGCTTCATTACTTGAAGCTTTTTACTTGCATGTTTTCCTGTATGTTTTGAAACAATTAAAAAACGATTTAGAAGTCTAAATCGTCTTTTTTGATGTATTTGTCGTATAACTTTTCAAATTCATCGTTCCCTTTAAATAATTCCTTATTTTTTTCACTTTTACAAAGACTTTCTATTACTTTGATAGAAAATTCTTTATCTTTTTTCATTTCTTTAATTTTTTCTAATACTTTTTCTGTCATTCTTTTACTACCTCTAAAATAGATATCTTATTATTTCTAGCTATATTAATTAATTCATCTGTTAATAAACCAGTTATGATAAGAAAAGCTGGTTTCATATCTTTAGTTTTAATTCTATCTTTATTAAATTTAATTATTGTTTTATCTTCATGAGTTGTAAATCTAACAGAACCACTTTTAATTAATTTATTATAACCATATTCATTTCTATTTAATTTAGTAACACTTGTAAAGTTATAATGAAGTCCATCATCATTAATAGAACTAATAACTTTAAAATCTTGTCCTTTTATTCTATAAATAGTAACTCCATCTTTATTTGTTTTACTAATAATATCAGGACTAGTTTGATATAAATTTTCTAAATCATTTATACCAACTATTTGATTATTTATTAATTCTATTTTATATTTTTTTAACTTATTAAATAATATATTTATGTTTGGTAAGTTTCTTTCTGTTTTACTTGATATTAATTCTTCTAGTGATGAGAATAGTATATCTAGATTTTTATTTTTAAATAATAAATTAATCATTTTAAATATATCTATTTCTGTATCTGTGAATACATATTCATTATTTACTTTTAATGTTTCTAATGATTCAGCATCAAATGAATTAATTAGTTGTTCTATAGTATCAACTTCTAAGAATCCAATATTTCCTTTTTTAGTATATCCTTTAGCAAATAAATAATTGGATAATAAGTTTTTATATGCTTCTTCATCTTTTGTTGATGATAATTCTCTTATTAATAATTTTAATGCTTGAACATCATAATTTATTAATTCATTTTTATTTTTCATTTTTAGATCATTTGTAAATGTTGCGACTAAATTTATAAAGTTCTTTAATTCTTTATCTGATAAATTACTCTTACATACATCTACTAGTAAGTCTCTATTATATTTATAATATTCACTTGCTCTAAAAAGAGTTTCTTTATTACTACCATAAATACTAATTAATAAATCTAAATAGAATTTAAATATACCTCTATCATATGTTTGCTTACATATTAATAATAAATTAGATATATTAGCAAAGTTATATTGATTGAAATCCATTAATAATTTTTCATCAATAAATGATAATCTTTGATCGAATATTTCAAGTGATTGTAAACTATATAAATCTAAAGTATTATTTATTTTTCTATTATATGCATTACCTAAAAATTCATTTAACAAATTAACTAATGTTTGTTTTTGAGATTCAGTCATATTATTTTTATATAATAGTGACATACCAATAAATGTCATTATTTTATCTTTACTATTATTTAAAATAATATTTTTGTTAAATAGTATTTTAAATAATTCAAATAGACATTCATAATCTGTTTCATAATAATATGAATCTAAATTAGTTATATAGTCTTTGTATATTCTATTAATAACTTTATAGTAGTTTTCATATGTTTCATCACCATAAATAATTTTAAATAGTTTTAAACATCTAGAGTCACTATCTATAATTATGGATTCTTTCTTTTCTCTTGATTCTGTTTCTTTATAAAGCGGAATTAAATACGGAATTACATAGTTAACATCTACATTTATTAATAGTCTAATTTGATCTATACTTAATTTTTGAATTGTTCTTATTGTTCTTTTTGTATATTGATAAATAGTATTTTCACTATTTTGATCATATCTATATACTTTTCCTTTGGCATTTAATAATCCATTACTTATTAAAATATTAACTATTTCTTTATTAGATTTGCTCTCTATATTTTCCAGTAGTGCGTTTATGAATTTTAATGTTCTATCTTCATCACTTCTTAGTGACACTATATTTATACTACCAATTAATGATATATCATCTTTTACTAATTCTATAAGTGAATCTTCATCTATGTAATTTATCATATATGGAAACATACTTATATATTCTTTTTTAACATCTAAATCCATATCTTTTAATACATTTATATCTTCTCTTACTTTTTCTATTTGAGTTGATAAGTATTTACTTCTTGCTTCTCCACTTATAAATCTAGCATATTTTTCATCATTAGAATATTTATTTTGTACTTCTTGTGGTGCATATTTTATAAATGATGGACTTACAGCTATTATAAATTCCCATTGTCTTGGAGTAAATTTATCTTTTGATGCTTCGATTACTTTATCTGTTTGAATTGAATCTATCTTATTTAATGTTTCTACTACATTTTTTAAGTCTTCCATATGAAGTTTGGCTATATCATCTGGTTGTTGAAAATATATTTTTAAATATTCTTTATATTCTTCATCACTTATATTAATAGAATTACAATTTATAAAGAATTTATTGTCTTTTAGCCAATCAGAAACTAATGATTTTTTTGCTTCAGAAGAGCCATATTTAAACATTGATAGATTACTATTTAGTCTTGACTTTTGAAAGTCGACTGGCATTATTCTAATTAAAGAAGGATTATTAAAAAACAAGTGGCTTAAAGCTATTTCATTAGTTTCAAGGTCTTTGTTATCAAGATATATTTGTTCTATCTCTTTATCACTTTTACCTTTTATAAGTTTAATGAAATCATTTGCTTGTTTTTGCACTTGTTTACTTTTTATTCTATCAACAAAACTCATATTCTAATCCTCTTTATTCTATACTGAATTATAACATATATGAGCTTAGTTGTAAATGTGTGAAATATTATCTTTTTGTTAAATATTTATGATTTGCAGCTATAGATTTTATTCCAACTTTATGACTAAATGCTATTGTTGCTATTCCTCCGCTTACTTTGATAACTACTCCATCTCCAAATACTGTATGAGTTACTTTATCTCCTGCAGATAATCCATCACTTGATTTATTATACATGTTTCCTATGAATTTTGGTGCTTGTTTTTCTTCTGGTTTTGTATTAACTATATTTATTACACTTGGATCTATTTCTTTTATAAATCTACTTTCTATTGTTCCATTTGTTTTACCATATAGTGTTCTACTTCTAGCACTTAATAAATATAATTTTGATTTAGCACGAGTAATTCCTACATAGCATAATCTTCTTTCTTCTTCTAATTCGCTTTGACTTTCAAAACTTCTATTATGTGGGAATATTCCTTCTTCCATTCCTAAAATAAATACAACTTTAAATTCTAATCCTTTAGCTGAATGTAATGTCATAAGACTAACTGAATCTTTATCTTCTTTATATTGACCAGCATCACTAACTAACAATATATTCTCTAGGAATGTTTGTAAATCATAAACTCCACTTTCTTCAAAAGCTACTGCGACACTCTTAAATTCATCTAAGTTTTCTATTTTACTTTCACTATCTAAATCTTTAGATAATTCATATTCCATTCTAAGACCAGTTTTAACTAAAACATCTTCGATTAAATCTGATAATCCTAGAGTTTTTGAATCTTCAATTAATTCTAAAATTAATTTTTTAAATTCTAATTCTTTTCCACTTTCTATTGCTTCAAACATAGATATATTTTCTTCACGTGCTTTATTTCTAATATTTTCTATTGTCTTTGTTCCAATACCTCTTCGTGGAGTATTAATAACTCTTTCTAAACTAACTGAATCTTTAAAATTATATATTAAATTTAAATAAGCTATTAAATCCTTAATTTCTTTTCTACTATAGAAATAATAACTACCTATAATATTATATGGTAAATTACTTTTAACAAAAGCATCTTCAACAACTCTACTTTGAGCATTTGTTCTATAAAGAACAGCAAAATCATTATAATTATATCCTAGTGAAATTAATTCTTTTATTTTATCAACAACAAAATAACTTTCTTTTATTTCATTATCGCATCTAATATAATCTATTAGTTCTCCATCTCCAGAAGAAGTCCATAAATTTAATTTTTTTCCTTCACTATTATTTTTTATTACTGAGTTAGCACCTTTTAATATATTATTTGTACTTCTATAGTTTTCTTCTAGTAAAATTACTTTTGCATCTTTATAATCTTTTTCAAAATTTAATATATTTCTATAATCAGCTTTTCTCCATGAATAAATTGATTGATTAGCATCTCCGACTACAAAAATATTTTTATATTTGTGAGCAAGTAATCTACATAATTCATATTGAATACTATTGGTATCTTGATATTCATCAACTAAAATATATTTAAATCTTTCTTGATACTTTTCTAAAATATCTTTTCTTTTCTTAAATAACTCTACTGGTTTTAATAATAGATCATCAAAATCTACACTATTATTTTCTTTTAATAATTTAGTGTATTTATCATAAACATTTCCTATGATTTGATCTTCTTCATTTAAATACAGTCTTAAGAATTCTACTGGACTTATATTATCATTTTTAGCATTACTTATTTTATTAATGATATGTTTTATATCATAATCTTGTGGATCTAAGTTTTCTTCTTTTAATATTCTCTTTATTATAGCTTTAGAATCATCTGCATCTAAAATAGTAATATTTGATGTATATCCTATTTCAGCATAATTTTCTCTTAATATTCTTAGTCCAAATGAATGAAATGTTCCGATAAAGATAGAATTTTCTATATTACCTAAATCATTTTCTACTCTACTTTTCATTTCTTTAGCTGCTTTATTTGTGAAAGTTATAGCTAATATGTTATATGGACTAATACCATTATTAATTAAATTTACTATTCTTTTAGTTAATACTTTTGTTTTACCAGAACCAGCTCCTGCTAAGACTAGACATGGTCCATCTATATGTGAAACTGCTTCTAGTTGTTTATCATTTAATGTCATATTTTTACCTCTTAATAATTATAACATTACATATATTTTATTAAAAGCAAACATTAAAAAATTGTACATTTAAGTACAATTTATTTAAAATAGATAGTTTCAAATATCTCATTGTATTCATTTTGACATTCAGTTTCATAAGCATTATTTTGAATAGTAAATATTAACTCATATATTTTTTGATTCTTAGATGTTAAATGAATGTCACTATAAGAAGATGCAAATTTTCCATTGAATTCATACCAAGATATATTATTTTTTTCTATTTTAATTGGAGCTTTTTTATAATAATACTCTGACATTTGATTTGCTAAAGTATCTACATTTTTATAATTAGTAATTTCATATAAATTAATTTCACATACTTTATTTCCTTCTTCATCTTTTTTAATTAAAGATAAACCTTTAGTGAATGTTTCATTCTTTTTGAATGTATTACTTTCTTGAATATTAAATATATTTTCATATTTGAATGAATCATTTCTAATTAACATACCATTAAATGTTTCATTTGTATTGTTTTCATCATCGTTTTTAATATTAAAACTAAAATCAAATTTATTATTTATTTCTTTCATAATTCTGTCTATTCCGATTGAGAAAGCAATTAAACCAAAAAGGATAAATGATAAGAATAATCCTAGAAATACATATCCTATGCTAGCTCCTCCACTTTTCATACATTTCATTATTCTAACATCAGGACTCTCATTCTTATTTATAATATTTTGTATTTTTTGTCTACAGTGGTTTAAATATAAATCATTAACTAGAAATGCACCTAATCCACTAACAAGAAATGGTACTAAATATGAATATTCTGATTCTATACATGTTGTACAAACAGTGAAAGCTAATATTTCAACAATTCCATATAAGATCATTTTTCTATAGAAGAAATAAAGTCCTCCGAATAAAAATGCCCATATATTAAAATTAGTATTAGCAAACTTAGAATATTTATCTCCTACATATAATTCTATTAAATCTGATACTTTTGTTGTATCAACTTCATTATATTCTGGAATTGCAATATTATTTTTAGCAACATATTTATATGGCTCTTTTCTATCGGTATTTGGTGTTGCGTTTGTATTTTCTACTACTGCTGTTTGTGGAGCATCATTGTTTACTTTAACACTTGGTTCTGGTTTAGGCTCAACTACTTTATTGTCTTCAGCAGAAGGAGGTGTCATTATAACATTATCATTACTATTGATTTGTTTTTTATATTCTTGTAATTCATCATCTTTCATATATCTTACCTCTATTATAGATTAACAAATTATAGGTGAAATTGCAATAATTCATATAGTTATTTTACCTACTCTATGTGACATATTACTAATAAAAGAATATAATACTTTGAAAGTGAGGAGATATGAAAAAATTTATTTTAACTATTACTTCTATTATTGTAATACTAATATTAAGTATATTTATTGGTAGTAAAACTAAGAAAGAAGATACTGAAAAAATTGTTGTTTCTGAGGTTACACATTCAGTATTTTATGCTCCATGGTATGCAGCTATTGAAAATGGATATTTTAAAGATGAAAATTTAGATGTAGAAGTAGTATTAACACCTGGCGCAGATAAAGTAGCAACATCTATTATATCAGGAGATGCTAATATAGGTTTTAGTGGTCCTGAAGCAACTATATATTTATATAACAATTCAAAACAAAAATTAATTACTTTTGCTGCTTTAACTAAAAGAGATGGCCAATTTATAGTTGGAGATTGTGCATTAAAAGATAATTTTAAAATGAGTGATTTAGTTGGTAAAAAAGTATTAGCTGGTAGAAGTGCTGGTATGCCTCTTATGATGTTTGAATATGCATTATATAAATCAAATATTGATTCTAAAAGTGTAAATATTGATACTAGTGTTGAATTTTCTGGATTAACTGGTGCTTATATTGGTGGTAATGGTGATTTTGTTAACTTATTTGAGCCTAATGCTTTAGCACTAGAAAAACAAGGATATGGTTGTGTTTTAGCTTCTCTTGGAGAAATTAGTGGAATTGTTCCTTATACTACTTTTTATGCTAAAGAAGATTATATTAAAAATAATTCTATGAATATTAAAAAATTCAATAAAGCTTTAAATAAAGGTTTAAGATTTGTTAAAACAAATGATTCTAAAACTATAGCTAGTGCAATTATAAATCAATTTCCAGATACTTCTTTAGATGATTTAACTAAAATAGTTGATAGATATAAACAAGCAGACTCATGGTATGATAGTACATTCATATATAAAGGTGATTATGATAGACTTGAAGATATTATGATATATGGTGGTACTATTAAAGAAAAGGTTAATCCTAGTATTTTAATTACTAATGACTTCAACTAATACATTACTTAAAGTAAATAATCTATCTAAAATTTATTATAAAAGTGATCATGAAACAGAAGCTGTTAGAGATATTACTTTTGACTTAAATGAAGGAGATTTTATTGGTATAGTTGGACCATCAGGATGTGGAAAAAGTACTATTTTAAATATTATATGTGGTCTTGATGAGAAAACTCGTGGAGAAGTTATTAAGAAAGATAATATTAAAATAGGATATATGTTACAGGAAGATGCATTATTTCCATGGTTAACTATATTTGATAATGCTACATTAGGACTTAAAATATCTAAAAAATTAACTGTTCAAAATAAAAAATATGTTTTAAACTTATTAAGAAAATATGATTTAATTAACTTTAAAGATAAATATCCAAATGAATTATCTGGTGGTATGAAACAAAGATTAGCTTTAATTAGAACTCTTGCTATGAAACCTGATATATTATTATTAGATGAACCATTTAGTGCACTTGATTATCAAACAAGATTAAGTGTTAGTGAAGATGTTTACAATATTATAAAAGAAGAGAAAAAATCAGTTATAATAGTGACACATGATTTATCTGAAGCTATTTCTCTTTGTTCTAAAATAATTGTTTTATCCAAAAGACCTTCGATAATAAAAAACATTCATGAAATTAAATTATATGACACTCCTATTCAAAATAGAAAATCTGAATACTTTTCATATTATTATGACTTACTCTGGAAGGAAATAGATAAATGAGTGATGAGTTAAAAAAATATATTAAAAAAAATAAAAGATATAAATTAATGATTGTATTTACTCAAATATTTATTTTATTCTTATTTATATTTTTATGGCAAATCTTAGCTGATAAAAACATTATTAATTCATTTATAACAAGTTCACCTAAAAATATTGTTAAAACTTTAATTAATGTTTATGAGAATAATAATTTGTTATATCATATTTGGATTACTGTTAAAGAAACTACTATTTCATTTATTATTACTAGTGTTTTATCTATAATACTTGCAATAATACTTTATAATTTTAAATTTTTATCTAAAGTTTTAGAACCTTATTTAGTGATATTTAACTCATTACCTAAAGTTGCTCTTGGACCAATAATAATTATATGGATTGGGGCTAATACAAATAGTATTATAACTATATCTGTGTTAATATCTGTAATTGTTAGCTTGCAATCAATATATAATGGTTTTGAGAATACTGATAAATTAAAAATTAAATTATTAGATACTTTTAGTGCTAGTAAATTAGATAAATTGTTGTATGTTGTTTTACCTTCAAATAAGAGTGTTATAATGAATACATTTAAGATAAATATATCTATGTGTTTAATTGGAGTAATCACTGGTGAGTTTCTAACTTCTAAAGCTGGTATTGGATATTTGATATTGTATGGTTCTCAAGTATTTAATTTAAATCTAGTTATGAGTGGTATTGTATTATTGACTATTATTTCATATCTAATGTATAAAATTATTTTCTTAATAACAAAACGATAGTAATTTCTACTATCGTTTTTATGATCCTATATAAGTTATGATTGAGCTTCCACCTTTTTAATATACATTTTAAATTACTATTGCTTTTTTATTGTGCCTCCTAAACGAGTCTCACATCAAAAAAGGGTGAGTTTTATTTTTCTTTATATAAGCCACAAAAAGAGAAAGACCTTTTCATCTTTCTCTCCTATCTTATTGTTTTTGTTGCACACTTTTACGTTTCTTTTTATACAAATAAGTTATTACACCAACCAACAATAGCATTGCGATCAACAACGAACCAATCAACAATGTTTTATTACTTTCCGTTTTCGCTATTTTGACTGCTTTTTCTTCAATAAATTTTGCATAAACACTTACATTTTGTTTAATAGCTGTATTAAAATCAAACTTTGTTTTAAATGTTTCATCTATATACCAATCATCAAATTTGTAATTATCTTTTGTAGGATTAGGTGTTGGTCTTGATATTTTTTCTCCTGAACTTACATAACTAGAATACAATTCTTTTCCTTCAGATATAAATGTAACTTTATATGAGTCCTCTAGTGATAGTATTTTCCACTCTATCTTTATTGGATCAACTGTACCATCCGACCATATATAGTTAGTTGTTGAAGATAAAGTACATATTTGAGTATAAGATTTTACTTTAGTTCCTTTTAAATCGCCACTACTCTTACTTCCTTTTGGACATTGGATACCACTATCCTGTTCATCACCAGTATAAATTTTATCTCCTATTTTTGTTGGAATTGTTAGTTTCTTTTTATTTATAGTAAGTTTTACACAACTACTGCTGGCTTGTTTTGTATTTAATGTTTCATTAGAAATTGCTTTAACATAATAAGTTCCTGCATTTACTGGTGCTTCACCATTATTTTTAGCGCCTGTTTTAGTAGTGGTTGCTACTGTACATTCATTATTACTATAGTACTTATAAACTATTTTTAAACCAGTTATATTAGTACTAACTGGATTTGATTCAATTGCGTTTCCTGTGTACGATGTTGATTTAGCGGTTAAGAAAATTTCTGGAGTTGATTGTACTATTTTCCACTTAACATGTTTATTTTCAGAAGTACCATCTGACCATACATACTTGTTTGGGTCATTTATTTTGAAATTTACAATATATTCCCCAGCATCTTTGGCACTCGTCGTACTGCCATAGCTAACTACACTAGTGTTAGCTGGAACTGCAATCCCGTGACTTTGAACATTTCCGGTGTAAGATTTATTTGTAGGACTACTTGGAATTGTAATTTTTGTTTTAGGTTCCTTTAAATTTACATATATCCAAGTATTCATATCACTTTCTTTAGCACCTTCAAGAATATCATAGACGTTTCCTTTTGTTATCGCGGCAAATAGTTCAAGTTTTTTAGTACTATTATCAATAAAATAAAACTTTTTACTTTCATCTTGCTTTTTAATTTTAATTATAACTTTGTAGCCATTATCAGCATAAACATATTTGGCAAATACCATGTCACTTATATCTTCAAATTTTCCTTCTATACCAACTACGGCTCTTGTGATTTTTTTATTATTGCTTGAAACCCAGATGTAATTATATTTTTTGCCATTTAGCTTTAGAGCATCACTATGAATTCTTAAACCATTAGAGTCGGCAGATGATACAGAACTATCTAATCTATCAATTACAAAATATAAATAATTATCATCATGATATGTTCTTACTGTTTCTTGAGCAGACGAATCGCTTCCAATAAATATAGCGTCATCATTTTTTTGAGATAAACCATCACTATATGAATCAATACTGTGATTAAGATAATATTGTGATACTTTTAAATGGGTTCCTTTACTATCTAAGTAAGCTAAGGCTGCTAGAACTCTATGTGAATTATCAACATATATTCCTCCAAAGTCATATCCACCTTCAGATGTAGTTCCATAGTCAGTAATATTAATAGCAGCACAATATGTATTTTTAGATATTTTTTTATGTAAATTTTGATTGGCAAGTTTTTCATTATTATAGGTTCCGTCAACATAACATTTTATTTCTTCTATGTTTCCATTGTTCCTGCTTTCTTGAACAAAGTGTCCTGTATTATCTCCGATTTTTATTTGAAAACTTGGCCAAAAATGATATGACAATAGTGTTTCACCTGATGGGAATTGAACTATGTCTGGACCACTTCCTGAATTAGCAGCTATAACTCTATTAATTGGACCAACTTCAGTTTCACCAAGTCCTGTGCTTGTTGAATATACAGATTTCTCATTGTTATAGGTACGATTTTTTGCATTGTTTAAAAATGCATTAGATAAGTCAATCCAATATTTACTTTTACTTTTCCCATCTATATTTAGCATTGTCGGATTTGAGTATGCTAGAGAAATACCTAAAGTTTGTCCAATAACACCATTATTATCTTTTATATAAGTTGTCTCAAGTGGCATAACCATAGTCTTATTATTTAGAATTAAAGGGCTTGCCATTCCATCACCCATTTGTATAATTTGACCATTACTTTTTATGCCATATACTTTCTTTCCATTACTAGCAGATAGACCATTGTCGAAGTTATATGGTAAATTAGGATTTGCTTTGGTTGCGACATATGATTGAATTATTCTGTAGGCAACATATGTATTTGTATTTGTTTTGTTGTATTGAAGTAAATTATCTCCTGGCATGGAATATGTTGATACATATTTTTCAGTAGATTTATTTTTTAACATCGAAATCATAGCTACTCCAGAAGAATTGTGAAGTGAACTACTTGCAGTGTAATAATATTCCCCATTAGACATTTTTGAGGCTTGATCTGTTTGCATATACTGAACTGGAGCTATTGAAGTAAAATAAACTTGTAGTTCATCATCACTAACTTCTATGGCTGTTGGATCATAAAGGTTTCCTTTGTATATTTGTTCCTCAGCTGTCCAGTTTATACTATTACCATTCATCGTTCCATATCTAATATATAATCCATTGATGTTATAGGCACTTGCTGTAGCATAGGCATATCTAGCTATTCCTCTTTTGGCAGCTAATGACATTATTCTACCATCACTTAATTCTAATAAAAATGGGAAAACATAACCGTATGCTGTATTGTTTGATGAATTACTGTTAACTCCTGCTCCATTTTTATAATTAGATTCATATATCAATTCTGGTTTTGTCCAATTTTTTAAATCCGAAGAAACTGTATAATATACATCAATACTACCCATTATCATATTAGAAAGCTTATTTTCGCCAGAATTATAATTCAGATAAATTTGGTTTAATGTTGTATAAAAAGTTAATATGTACTTACCACTTTTAGTTTTTATGATTCTTGGTTGAGCGATACGTAATTGGCATTCAGAAGTATTTTGCTTGTAGCAATATCTATTTTTTATTTTTGTAATTTCATCTTTTCCAAACAAATCATCTATTAAAATGTCAAAATCTTCATTTTTATTATATTCAAGAGTACTTCTTAAATAGTTTGTCTCTGAATCCAATGATTTTTGCGCAGTATTAAAATTTGAAATTGTTCCTATGACATTGCTATCGACACTATATAGATATGTTTCTCCATTTTTAAATTCATTTTGATTAGTACCAATATTTGTTCTTAAATTTTTTATATTAATTTTATTACTAAACAATATAATTAAAACTATAACAATAAAGATGGCGATGACTTTAAGCTGACTCATTTTATATTTCATAGATATCCTCCATAACGATATGATTGTCTTGCAAGTACGTATTATTTTATAAATAAATTTTACAGCAACAATATCTTATTGTCAATTTCTTGCTTCTAAAGCTGGTATTGGATATTTGATATTGTATGGCTCTCAAGTATTTAATTTAAATCTAGTTATGAGTGGTATTGTATTATTGACTATTATTTCATATCTAATGTATAAAATTATTTTCTTAATAACAAAACGATAGTAATTTCTACTATCGTTTTTATGATCCTATATAAGTTATGATTAAACTTCCACCTGTTGTACTAGGGTTTGAAGTTGATACTTTTGATGTGACTGAAGAATCTAATCCTTCAAAAGTTGCTAGGCTTGAGATAAATGAAGAACCTCCTCCACCTCCAGCACTATATTTGCCAGATTTGTCTTTTCCAGTTCCTCTACCTCCAGCACCACCATAATAACCTGCGCCACCTGCGCCACCTTTCTCGAATGACTCTCCACCGCTTAAAAGTGAACCGTTGTTATTACTTCTTGAAGAGCATACACCAGCAGTACTACTTCCACCACCACCTATGTATGTTGAATCTCCATTACTAGGAACTGTCCCGTTTTCACCACTGAAAGCATAACCTATTGTTGAAACTGCAGTTTTTGTACTAGACATATTACCACCTGCTCCACCATCACCACAAGCAAATGTATCTTTTTTAGAAGAGTCACTTCCTCCTCCGCCGCCTCCACCTGCTGCGATGAATAATACATTTCCGCTATTGATTGTACTTTCAGATATTATTGCTGTATCAAGTGCAAATGCAGAATATCCACCCCCTGCTCCTAAAGAGTCAGATTTTGCTTTTCCTCCACCATTAACACCAGATTCAGATATTAAAATATTACCGCCAAATAATCCACCTAGTACAGATGTTTGGGCATTACCACCAAGTGTATAGTATACTGTTTGTCCTTCATAAAGTTCAACTACTCCATAAACATGACCCGCTGCTCCACCATAACCAGATGAAGTTAAATCTACACTGAATTTGTCTGCTCCTTTACCACCCCAAATATCAATTAAATATTTACCAGAATGATAAACTGTTAAAGATTCAGTAGCAGCTAAAGTTGAGCTAGTATTCACATATGTTCCTGTTATCCATGGCTTTTCTTCTAATGTTACATTAAGCGTATAATCACTTGTTTCTATTGTATAAGAACCAGATTTATCATAATAACCTGCTTTAGTAACTGAATACTCTATTGTTGTATTTTTATCAACGTCACAGCTCTGTGTGCCAAAACCATTTACTTCTGTACCACCGCATTTTAAGTTAACTGCTGCTGATTGTGGATTAGGAACTAAAGTGAATTTGTATCTTTTATTACGAATAATAATCACTCCTGAACCTCCTGGCATACCATTTGCACCAGTTGTACCTCCGCCTCCGCCGTCTCCAGTGTTAGCTTCTCCTGAACTTCCTGTTCCTCCAGCACTTCCTGCGCCACCAGCCGCAAATAATGTGCCATTTGAAGATCCAAATTCTCCAGTAGTTGTACCTTGACCTGAGCCGCCTGAACAATATTTTTCTTGACTTGCACTATTAACGTAGCCGCTGTCACCACCATTGTTACCATTAGTACCTGCTTTTCCAGCCCAAAGACCGCCGCCTCCACCACCGGAGCCTCCTGAACCACCAGATGCACATCCAGCACTGGCATTTCCTAACCCTCCACCAGAACCACCTGCTGCTGAATATGTTTTAGAACCTATAGTTAATGACGAAGATTCACCATTTGAGCCGCCTGAGCCTCCTGCTCCAATTGTTACTTCATAAGCAGTATTAGATTGCAAAGATAAATTGGTATAGGTTTTGGTATATCCACCGCCGCCTCCACCACCCCATTTGCCACCACCGCCGCCTCCACCGCCGACTAGGAAAGCGTCAACATTAGTTGTTGTAGAAAGTGTTAAGCTACCACTTGTTAAAAATTTTATTTTCCAATTATCATTTCCATCATCATGTACCGAACAATTACCAGTGTATTTTATTGCATAAGGTGAACTACCTTTTGTATAGTTTGCACAAGATATACTCATTGTGCTATATGTTATTTTGCCTGTAAAACTTGATATATCAACTGTTTCAGAATAATTCTTATCCATTGTAACTGTATTTGTCTTAGCTGTTAATCCTTCTTTTTGAACTTTCCATGTTACTTTTGTGTTAACATCAAAGACTTTACGACAATAACCTGTACATGTCGCGACAACTTCATCATTTACTGTATAAGTTATAATTGCATCTTCTGGATTACTTGTAATTTCTAAAGAATATTGTGGTACTTTATAAAATGTAAAATCTAAAACCATATTAAGATTTAAACTAATACCAAGAACATTTTCTATTACAGTTTCAAGAAAACCTGATATTTTTGAAATTACGCTATCTTTAAATTTTATTTTTACTTGAAATGTATATTCACTTGCTGCTGGAATTATTGTTTCATTAATAGTTAGATTTTCTAAAACATATTCCATATTAGTGTTTGTCCATTGTGTACTTGCTATATCCGTTACTAATACATTTTGTGAAGATAAATTCGTTACTGTTACATCATATGTTACATAAGAAGATGCACTTGTTAATCTAACTCCACCATCAATAGATTTAGCTGTATATCCTGGTGTTACTGTCTGAGATGCTAATTGCAAACCACTTGAATTTAATTTAATATCTGTGATACGAACATCCAAGTTACTTCTTGTAACAAGAGACCCATCTATTGCTAAAGTACTCGAATTAGCAGAATAACCTATTACTAAAAAAGAAGTAGATATTATGAAAAATAAAAAAACAAAAGACAATAAAGATGGTCTTTTAAATAATCTTTTTTTATTATTCATAAAGTCTCCTCCTTTTAGTCTTTCATTTTTTCACTATTTAATGTATATCTATATAATATTCTATCCTTTACTATACTGAAGCAACAAATTCTATTAGGTATGATTTCATAATATAGAATTGGGTTTCCTAGATTATCATGAACATCTACTAGTTCACTAAATCCTAATACATCAACTATTTGATATTTATTGACATCAACATCGCTTCCAGTATTAACTATAATACTATCATATTCTTTTAATATTTTATTTCTTCTTTTTTCATATTCAGTTATATTTTCTAAATACTTTAATAGTTGCTTTAAGAATTTGTTTATCAAATAAACATCTATTGCAGTAAACACTATTAATATAATTAATTGTAAAATATTAATATTTTTAAGACCAAGTTTTTCTAATAATACATCATGTGTATTTATATCATTTTTATTAATTTTAATATTTATTGTTTGTTCTGATAATGGAATTACTAGTGATGCTTTACTATCTAAATTGATTTTTCCATCATAGTCTTTATTTGTACCTTCACTATTAACATGTAATATAATTGTTACATCGCTTCCTGTAGATAATGCATAATCTGCTTTGAAATCATTTACAAATTTATTAAAATGATCATAATCTACAGTAACACTTTCTTTAAAAGCTTGTGCCATAATATCTTTTTTAGATACTTTTAATGCATCTTTTAATATTTCTTTCTTTTCAAATAATACTGATGATTTTTCTCTATCACCATATACTCTAGTTACTGCTTCTATATAATAAGTACTATCATAATCTATTGATTTACTACTTTCAAATAAATAATCAAAATTAACATCTATTGAATCAATCAAACTTGCTATATAATTCATTCCTGATGGAAGTTTATCTACTTCGTAATAATCATTTTTCTTTAAATTAACTTTGTAATCTGCAGAACTATTTTCTGAATATGATAAATAATTATCTGTTTTAATGATGAAAATTTTAATGAAAAATACAAATACTATTGATGTAACTAGAATAATTAAACAAATATCAAATAAAACTTTAAAAGATGTACTTGAAAAGTTCTTTTTAATAAACTCGTTATCAAAAATATTTATATTTTTCACAAAATTCACCTCTTCTCTTTATTCTTATCTAATTGCTTCACTAAGCCATACAGTTGGATAACCTACATATTTAACTACTTTATTTGTTGTTCCGACTACTTCACTTAATTCAACTAAATAATTATCTGGAGATTTGTTATTGTCTCCTTTTGTTTTAATAAATTTCTCATTTCCAGTTTCTATTATGTTATAGATTCTATGTACTATTATTTTATTGTCTTTTTTAAATACAATTATGTCACCAGTTTGTAAATGGTTTATTTCTTCTGTACTTAACTTCTTTACTAATACTGCATCTCCACGATATATGATAGGTTCCATACTTCCTGAAGCTATAACTATTAATTGATATTTAAAGAATCCACATGTTAAACCTATAACAATGAATAACATAAAAACTATTACTACTCTAAGTAATGACTCTACTCTTTCTTTTGATTTATAATTTGATTTAATTATTGTTTTTTTATTTATTGCAGAAAACATTAGATATATTCTTATAAAGACAAATAATGGAAATGCTACATATATTACTGACCATACATAATTACCAAATGCGGTAAATATAGGTAACATATATGTTGGCAATTCTATAATTAATCTATAAATAATACAAGGTTTATAACTAACTTTATATGACATATATGTTAATAACATGTTAGTTGATATACTAGGTAAAACAAATAAACCAATGTTTGTTAATATAGATTCAAAATTGCTATAATCTATACTTCCTAAAGTAAATGTTGTATCTATTAAAACAAATGTAATGAATGATAAGATTAATATAATTTTACTTTCATTAAATTTTGAGTTTATTATATATCTTAATGTTTCACTTAATACGATCATCAATATTACAGGAAATATATTTTTTATTATTTTTAGAAATTTTAAACTATAAATATTATAGTTAAATCCAATAAACAAACCTGCTAAATATGTTATTAAATAATATGCTATACAATATATTACTATTGATAGTATTACGTCTTTATTGTATCTGCTTTTTTCTTTTTTATAGCCAAAAAGGTATATAGACACTCCTATAGAACATAATAAGAACGCACATATACCATAATTGCTAAAAATCTTATTTACAAAACTATTGAAAATAAGTAGTGCACTAATAAAAGTTAATAATGATATTACTTTTATTTGACTTACTTTCATATATTATCTATCCTTGTACGTATACAAAAGAAGATTGTCCTACTGTAACTACAATGTCATCACTAATTGATGCAGTGCTTTCACTCTTCCAAGTTACAGTTAATTTGTAAGTTTCTGCTGCTCCTGAAGCTAAAGTAGCTCCTGTAGTGATTTCTCCACTAGGAGATTTAGTTAGTTCTAAAGTTAAATCTTTACATAAATTATCTGCTTCAGTTTGAGTAGCACTTCCGCTAGCTTTAGGTGCACAAGTTAATGAACCTTTAGTAATTGTACTTAAAGATGCATCTACTGCTCCACTATTATTAACTTTGAATTCATATGTTACTGAATCGCCTGGGGCAAAAAAGTTAATATTAAATGCAGAAATTGATGTATCTGTTACTGTTGCAGCTGTTCCTACTGTTGCATGTCCTGCTAATGTTGGAGTTAATGTTGAAGTTCCATCTGTTGCTGTAAAACGAACATTCCATGCGTCAGCTGATTTTTTTGCTGTTACAGTTCCACTTACTAATAAAGTAGCGCTATATGCTGCATATGCAATTGATAAACCAATTACTGATACTAACAAAGCTACTACTGCTAATATTTTAATTCCTCTTTCTTTTTCCATAATTACTCTCCTATCTTTCCTTAATTATAACATTACTATATTTTTTTGTAAATGACTTTTTGTCACTTAATTATTGATTATGTGTCATAAAGTGTCTAGTCTTGTATGAAGTCAAAAGTTGTTTCACCTACACTAATGGCTATATCATTTTCATAAATATTTGTATCACTTTCGTTCCATGTTATTGTAAGTTTGTATGTTTCAGATCCACCTGCTGGAATTTTATCACCTACAGATATATTATTCCCATCAGATTTCATAATATTCATATCTAAATTGCCACATAAATTATTAGCATCTGTTTCTGTACCTTGTTGTGTTCCAGTTGCTTTAGAACAATTAAGTGAGCCTAATGTTATTTTATTTAGTGTTGCATCTACAGAACCTGTGTTTTTTACTTCAAAGTCATATGATATTGAGTCTCCCGGCGCATAAAATGTGATTTCGAAATCTGATATTTTTGTTTCTGTTAGTGTTGCTGATGATGTTACTTTAGCATTTCCACCAAGCGTTGGAGTTAATGTTGTGCTTCCATCAGTAGATTCAAAGTGTACATTCCATGCATCTGATGACTTTTTTGCTGTTACTGTTCCACTTATCAATAATGTTGCACTATATGCTGCGTATGCAATTGATAGTGCTAGTACTGATACTAATAAGGTAACTACCACCAATGCTTTAGTTCCTCTTCCTTTTTCCATTATTTTACTTCTTTCTAATGTTTACAATTTTATTAATCTTGAACAAATTCAAATTTTGTTTCGCCAACACTTATTACAATGTCTGAATTGTATGTTGCAGTATCAATACTACTCCAAAAAATTAGTAAAAAATAAGATTCTGAACTTCCAGCTGGAATTTTATCACCTAGAGATATCTCGTCTCCGTTTGAGTTCGTAATAGCCATATCTAAATTATTGCACAATTTCTGTGCTTCCTGTTCATTACCTGATGCTGAACAACTTAATGATCCCAATGCTATTTTATCTATTGTTGCATCTATTGAACCAGTGTTTTTAATATCAAAACTATATTCTATTGAATCACCTGGTGCGTAAAAATTAACTTTAAAGCCTGATATCGTTGTTGCTGTCACAGTGGCTGGAGAAACAACTTCAGCGTACCCTTCTAATGTTGGCGTCAATGTTGTTCCTCCATCTGGTGATTCAAAGTGAACATTCCATGCTTCTGAAGATTTCTTTGCAGTTACTGTTCCACTTATTAATAACGTAGCACTGTATGCTGCGTATGCAATTGATAATCCCATAACTGAAATTACTAATGCGAATATTACATAAATTTTTACATTTCTATTTTTTTCCATATTTCTCTTTCTTTCTTGTAAATAACCTACTCTTGTGTAATTGGCATTGTCATTCCGTCTAATTTAACTATGACGTCATCGCTTATTACTGCTGTGCTTTCTTCGTTCCATGATATTTCAAAACGAAAAGTTCTTTTTTCTCCTGGAGCTAACACTTGTTTTTCTCCTATAATTGTTTTTGTTTCAACTAGATTTGCGTATAAATCATTGCATAAATCAATAGCTTCTGCTGTTGTCGCTGTACCATTTTCTTTAGGAGTACAAGTTAACGTTCCCACATTAATATTTTGCTCTTCAAGGACAGCATTCACTATTCCATTATTTACCAAGTTAAAATCATAAGCTACAATATCTCCTGGCGCATAAAAACTTATTTCGAATCCTGATATTGTTGTTCCAGATATTGTTGGAGAAGTAATTTCTTTTGCGCTTCCAGTAATAGTTGGTGTTAATTTAGTAGTCCCATCAAGAGCTTCAATACCAATATTCCAAGCATCTGTTGTTTTTTTTACCGTTACCAAACCTTCAATTGTTAATGTTGAACTAAATGCAGCATATGCAATTGAAAGGCCAACAACAGAAATGATAAGAGCAAACATAATATATAATTTGATACTTCTGTTTTTTTCCATTTCTACCTTCCTTATATATTATTATAACATTTTGTTAAATTAATAAAGGTTATATTTATTTCAACATTACATATTGTTTACTAATTTTAAAAAAATATTTGGATTTTGGCTTATTTAGGTAAATTAATTTATTAATTATCATTGAAACTAATATAATATTATAGGAGGAAATTATGAATAATTGTAATTGTAATAAAAAAATAAAGGTGTTCCCGCCTATGTATACATGTTATGGCGCTACAGGACCTACCGGGCCAACTGGACCTAGTGGTGGTGCTACTGGTGCTACTGGTGCTACTGGAGCAACGGGAGCAACAGGTGCTACAGGACCAACAGGTGCAACTGGTGCTACTGGGCCTACTGGTGCAACTGGACCAACAGGTGCAACAGGTGCAACTGGGCCTACTGGACCTACTGGTGATGTGGGATCTACTGGTGCAACTGGACCTACTGGGCCTACTGGGGCAGATGGAGAAACTCCTGTATTAACAATTGGAACAGTAACTACTGGAGATCCTGGTACTCAAGCTACAGCTAGTATTTCTGGCACTGCTCCAAACTTCGTATTAAATCTTACAATTCCACAAGGACCTACAGGATCTACTGGTGAAACTGGTGCAACTGGACCAACTGGACCAACAGGGCCAACAGGACCTACTGGACCAACAGGGCCAACAGGACCTACTGGACCAACAGGACCAACTGGAGCTTAATATTGAAAAAATATAAAGTATGTGTTTATACTATCTGCAAAAATGAAGAAAAATTTGTTAAAAGATGGTATGAATCAATAAAAGATGCTGATTATATTTGTGTTTTAGATACAGGTTCTACTGATAATACAGTTAAATTATTAAAAGAATTAGGTGTTAAGGTTGAAGTAAAAGAAATTAATCCTTGGAGATTTGATGTTGCTAGAAATGAATCGTTAAAACTAATACCAAAAGATGCTGACATATGTATTTCCTTAGATTTAGATGAAGTACTTTTGCCAAACTCCATTGATAATTTAATTAAATCTTGGAGTGATGATGTAACAAGAGCTAAATACATATATAATTGGAAACTTGATAAAGATAATAAACCAATTGTAAGTTTTTATACCAATAAGATACATTCTAATAATGATTATATTTGGACTCATCCTGTACATGAAGTATTAACTTATTGTGGAAAAAGTGTTCAAAAAGAAATTCTATGTAATGATGTAATAATTAATCACTATCCCGATGATTCTAAATCTAGAGGTTCTTATCTAAAATTACTTGAATTATCTGTTAAAGAAGATCCTTTGGATGATAGAAATATGCATTATTTAGGAAGAGAATACATGTATTATAGAAAATGGAATAAATGTATTGATACATTAATAAAGCATCTTAATCTTAAAACTGCTACTTGGAAAGATGAAAGATGTGCATCTATGAGATTTATATCTCGTTCGTATATTGCATTAAAAAGATATGATGAAGCACTTATGTGGTTAGATAAAGCTATTAAAGAAGCTCCATATCTTAGAGATGCATATGTTGAAAAGATGTTATTAGAATATCAACTTAAACATTATAATGAAGTAATTAAGTTAGGCAAAAAAGCATTAAAGATTAAACAAAATAATATGACTTATATTAATGAAACATTTACATTCGATGAAACTATATATGATTTAATGAGTTTATCTTATTACTTTACTGGAAATAAAAATGAAGGTAAAAAATATATTAATAAAGCATTAAAGATTAATCCTAATAATGTGAGAATTGTAGAAAATAAAAAGTTTTTTGATTAATTTCAAAAAACTTTTTTACATTTCATCTTCTTTATTTAGACTAGTTATTCTCATTTTTAAAGAAATTAGTTTAATTAATTTATAAATATCATAAGATAAAATAATTAATGCAGGTATTAGAATTGCTATTATATAGCCACCTTTTGAAGCTAAAAAGAATTGTATTTTTCCAAATTCAGGAAATTTTAATATAACTTTTCCAATTATATTTGAAGATATTACTTTATCTTGATCAGGTATTTTATTATTATCACCTTTTACTTCAAAAACTAAATCTGAATTTTCATCTTTTTCTATATTTATAATTCTATGAGTAATTGGTGTTGTTCCAAAATATGGATTACTTGAATAAAACGTTATAATATCTTTTTCTTTTAATTTAGAAGGTTCTGTTTTTTTAACTAATATAACATCATATACTTTTAATTCAGGTACCATGCTTTCACTAACAATTGTATATAATGAATAAGGAGGAGTTTCTCCTTTTTTATCTGCGATTTTAGTGCTTACAACATAAAGTATTAAGAATGAGGCTATTATCATTAAAAATATTATTAATGTAAAACTTATGCTTCTAGACATAAATTTAAATATTTTTTTCCTTTTAATTATTCTATCTTCTTCCATAATGTCACCTAGTTGTTATCAATCTTCAAATATATTTTAGCAACAAAAACTTTTCCGATATATTTTTGAATATCAGAATTATTTTTTATATTTAATGTTAGAGTATAGTATTGTTTATTGTTTGGTGTTATTGTTCCTGAACCTATTACTAGTGATTGAGTTGGAACTGACATATTAGTTTTATAGATTAATGAATTTGTTTTATCATTTGAGTCACTTGTTGATTCTAATGAATAAGTGAAATCTTCATCTATATTGTTATTTAATGGTGTTTCTATATCAAATATTAATTTATATTTTCCAATTATGTCTTCACTATAGTTATTGACACTAAAATTATATTTATAAGTAACTCCTGGTTTTAGATTTGATAATTCTATGTTTTCTTGATTAAAGTATTGCATAGACATTGTTATAGTATTAATAGTGACGTCTTTATTATCTTTTTTTATTTCTTTTACATAATATGAGTAAGTGCAAGCTACAAGCATTATGAAAACGCCTAATAAAACTATTAGACTAAATAACAAATTAAATTTATTATCTTTCTTTTTTTCTTTCATACTTTACTCTTTCAATCAAAAAAGTGAACATATCACTATTTAGTTTCTGCTGTTATTGGTAAAAGATCAACTGATAATTGTCCTTGAAATGTTTTACCTTGAGCTGCATTTTGATCTAATCCAGATTCATTAAATGAAATAGTGTATTCATATGTATGAGTTTCATATCCATTTAATTCTCCTGTTCCTAATACTATTGTTTCTTCTGGAACAACTTGATTTTCAAAACTTACTAGTGTTCCATTGTTAGTATTTCCTGTTGATGTTAATGAATGAACAAATTGGTTATCAGCAACTGGTGTTAAAGTATTTGATTTAACATTTAATTTAATAACATATTTTATTTTTTCTGTTGCTTCTACGTCTGTTTGAGATACAACAAATGTTTTTTTGAATGTTTTACCTGGTAAAAGATTAGTGGCGATTATTTCATCACCATCTTTAAATACAACTTTTCCTAATCTTGCAGTTGTCATAATCATTTTACTTGGATCTTCATCACTAGAAGTTCCAATACTAAACCATGCAAAAGTAGCTCCTACTACAGCTACTAGAAGTGTTGCTATTCCTACTATTGTTAAAAATATAGTTTGTCCTTTTGTATCATCCATAATAATTCCTCCTTAGAGTATCTATCATAATAATGATAACAATATTAGGTTAAAAATTCAAGAGTTATTTGTTTTCAATAAGAATGTATAATTCAGGATCTACTTCACTTAAATTAAGTTCATATTTGAATTTTGTTTGGGCTGGTATGCTTATTGTTTGTAATGTTTTATTGTTACTATTTTCAAGTAAAATTACATCATCTTTTTTTAGTGTAAAGTTTGTATTCTTTTTGACATTTTTTAAAATAATATTTATATTTATTGATGTTTTTGATTCATTAATAATATTGAAAGTTTTTGAGGTTTTATCGTTCATTAGTAGTGTTTGTTTATCTTTTAAATTAATATACACATTATCTACTTTATCTTTACAGTTTGTATCACAATTGTTTAATGTTTTAACATAACAATTTAAGTCACAAATATTGTCATTGTTTGTGTCACAATTATAATCACATATCTTATCATTATTTGTATCTATGTTTAAATCTGCTTTTGAGTCATTATTTGTATCCATATTTAAATCAGGTATTTGATCATTATTTATGTCACAGTTTATATCACAAATATTATCTTTATTTAAATCTATATTCAAATCTTTTATACCATCTTTGTTAGTATCAATATTTATGTCTGGGATTAGATCATCATTAATATCACAATTTATATCACATATTCCATCACTATTTATATCTATATTAATATCTGGATGTCCATCATTATCTAAATCACAATTAAGTGTACAATTATTTTTGTTTGTTATAAGATTTTTATCTGCGATATTGTCTTGATTAGTATCTATATTAAAAGTTGGTTTTTTATTATAAAAATTTATATTTATATCCGGGATAGAATCTGAATTTAAGTCACAATTTAAATCACAAATTTTATCATTATTTAAATCTATATTCAAGTCTACTATTTTATCTTTATTTTTGTCTATGTTTAAATCTGAAATTTCATCATCATTAATATCACAATTAATGTCACAAATTTTATCATTATTTATATCTATATTGATATCAGGTCTATTATCTTTATCTAGATCACAATTTGAAATACATTTATCTTCAATGTATTGATTTATTAAATTAGTTTGTGGTTCTTTACAGTTAACATCTATATTAAAAGTTGGAACTAAGTCGCCAAAATAATCTATGTTAACGTCTGGAATTAAATCTCCATCAATATCGCAATTAACATCACATACTCTATCGTTATTTGTATCTACATTTGTATCTGCGATTGTATCAATATTTAAATCTATATTTAAGTCAGCTCTTAAGTCATTATCAACATCTATATTTAAATCGACTATTAAGTCACCATCTAAATCTATATTTACATCTGGGATGTTATCACCATTATTATCACAATTTATATCACATATTCCATCTGAATCTATATCATTATTAATTAAATTAAAGTCTGGAATTAAATCATTATTAGTATCTATATTGAAAGTTACAACATTATTATACTTTATGTTTATTGGTAAAGTTTTTTCTTCCTTACTGTAACTAAATCCTATTAAACTAAATATTGTTATAAAGCAAAACAAGATAGACATTATTACTATCTTTTTATCAAATAAAATGTTCTTTAATGATATATCTTTCACTAGGAATCCTCCTAGTATAATTTTAACATAAATTATTATTATTTTGTAATTGTTATTACAGGTTTTACATTTAACTTATTATTTAAGTCTTCTAAAATATAAAATTCATAATTATTTTGTACTACTGAACCATAATTTTTAGTAAAAGAATTTATTGTCCAATAGTTTCCATTTAATGTTTCTATATTTTTTGAATTAGAAACGATATTATTAAATTCATAGTAGGAAATTAATCTTATTTTACTAGGTGTATAGTTTGTACATACCCAATTATTATCATTTATTATTTCTTTTGTATTTCCCCCACAGCTTTCTCCTTCACAATTATAAAGTTCATATTCATTGCAAATATATTTAGTTATTAATCTATTTTTTAAACTATCACTAAGTGTATCAATATAAATATTATTTAAATAATAATTTATGTATGAATTACTCCATTTAAATTCTTTTATTTCATTTTGAGCATAAAAACAATATTCACTATTTTCACTTGTACAATGATAAAGGTTATCTTTAATAGGTAAATATTTCATTAAAGTAATATCTTTTTCATTAGTATCTATTACTACCCACTCTATATTATCTAAAATAATAGTTGATCCATTACAATATAAAACATTTGAATCATATTGTGCTTTTCTAGTGTTTAAACATTCGATGTTAAATTGAATTGCATCACTTAATACACCATCTTCACTTTTAAACCATATATAGTGAGTTCCTTCTTTATAATAATTTAATATAAAATTATCACTATATTCTTTTTTGATCCATTCACCTTTAAAATCATCTTTGTTAGATATTTTATATTCTAAATTTTTTGTATTAGAAATGAATGATATTTGATTATTATTTTTTGCTACTTTTATATCTAATTTATTAAAAGAATTACAGCTATCATTTTTTGATGTTATATTGCCTTCTAAATTTTTATAACTACACTTATTATTATAATTAATATAAAATTCTACATTACCATACTTATCAATATGAATATTTCCATTTCCACTTAGATATTTTTTATCTTGAACTAATGAATTATTTTCAGTTAAAATATATCCTTCTTTATATTGATAATTACCTTCCTTTAAAGTATATAAAAATTCTAATAAATCTTTTGTCTTATTAGTATCTAAAATATTTGAATATTTGTTTATAAAAAGCAAAACTATAATAAATAAACTAATTATAAATAATAAAATAACTATAAAATATTTGTTTCTTTTTTTCATGAGTATTATTATAACAAAAATATACTAAATATGTGCTATATTAATTGAAGAAATTGATAATTAATGTTATAATTTTAACATATATAATAGGAGTTGATGACATGAAATTATATTTGGCTGATGAAGAAAAATTAAATGTATATAATTTACCAGAAAAAGTAGCTGAAAGTTTCTTATTTTCTTATATTCCATCACTAACAAATATAGAGGTATTTTTAAATATATATTCTAATGAAGGAAAATGGTATTTTAAAAATGATGATTCTATTAAATGTACTAGTGGTAAAGATAATATTGCTTTTGAAAATTATAGATGCTACAATTTAAAAATAATTGGTTCTAATTATGATTATTATATGTTTACTTATCCTATTAATGATACTTTTAATGAGTTTGTAATTAATGATAATATTGAAGAAATAAAAATTGGTAATAGTTCTGAAAGTGATATTATTTTTGGAAGTTTGGCTAATTCAACTGAATGTACTATTACTAAAGAAAAAGGTTTATATTATATAAATCAGCCTAATGAAAAAGGTGTAACTTATGTAAATAGAAGAAGAATTACTTCTAAAACTATATTAAGTGTTGGAGATATAATTTTTATAAAGAATGTAAAAATTATATGGATGAAAACATTTATAAGAATTTATTCTTCTATTGAAAATATATCTTTAAGTCCAAAGTTAAACAATTATAAAGAAAAAAATAAAATAAGTAATAAACAATTTTTAGATTATGACTGTGGAGAGAATGATGTTCCTCTTTATAAAGATGATAATTATTTCTTTCATAAACCTAGACTTACTTTTACTTATGAAGAAGAAGATATTGTTATAGATCCACCACCTGGTAAATTTGTTAATGAAGAAGTTCCATTTATATTTACTATTGGTGCTAGTGGAACAATGTTTGTAATGTCATTGATAAGTATATTTAATGCTATTAAGAGGTATGATGCTAATGTTGGATTAAATTCTGATGTTATTATTCCTATAGTGCAAGCTGTTGTTATGCTTACATGTTCAGTATTACTTCCTAAAATATTAAGTATTTATCAAAAAAAATATAGAGAAAAGAAAGAAAAACTTCGTCAAGAAAAATATACAAAATATTTAGAAGAAAAACAAGCTGAAATATCTAAAGCAATTAAATATCAATCACAAACTATATATGATACATATTTATCTAGTTTTCAATGTTATGAGATTGCAATTGGAGAAAAAGCAAGACTTTGGGAAAGAGAAATTTCTGATAAAGATTTCTTAACTATTAGAACTGGTCTTGGAAATAAACCTGCTTCTCTTAATATAAGTGCTCCTGAAGAAAGATTTGAACTTGATAGAGATAACTTAATTCAAAAAGCTATTGATATTAAAAATAATTCAAATAAATTATTAAATGTTCCTATTACATTTTCTTTATTAGACAATAGAATTTCTTCTATAATATGTAATACATCATTTAAAGATGAATTTATCGAAGGAATTATATTACAATTAGTTACTATGCATAGTCCAATAGATTTAAAAATAGTTTTATTAACTAATAAAGAAAACGAATATAAATGGAATGCTGTTAAATTAATGCCTCATTTATTTAGTGAAGATAAAACTCAAAGATATTTTGCTACTAATGAAGATGAAGCAAAAGAAATATTTAAAAGTTTAGAAGAAGTATATAATGAAAGAAATGCTAATATAAAAGCACAAACTGATGAAAATAAAGAAACTAATCAAGAAAATCCATATCTTGATTATAAACCATACTATATAATTATTACTGACGATTTTGGCAGATATAAAAATCTTGCTTTCTTAGATGAAGTTATTGAAGCAAAATTGAATTTAGGTTTTTCGTTTTTAATGGTTGATAAGTCGTTAAAACATTTACCTAATACATGTAATAAATATATTTATGTTGTTGATAAAGTTAGTTGTATATTTGAAAAAGAATACACTTCTCAAAATCAATTAAACTTTAATGTTGAATATTGTAATGGTTTAGATATGTATAGAGCTGCTAGAGAACTATCAAATATACCAATTCAATCTGCAGAAGCCAGTGCTAATCTTCCATCTTCAATATCATTCTTAGAAATGTATAATGTTGGTAATATTGAACAGCTTGGTATTCTTAATAGATGGAAATCAAGTGATCCTATAACTACACTTAGTTGTCCTATTGGAGTTCATTCTTCTGGTGACTTATTTAAATTAGATTTACATGAGAAGTATCATGGACCTCATGGTTTAATAGCTGGTTCTACTGGTAGTGGTAAATCTGAATTTATAATTACTTATATATTATCAATGGCTGTTAATTATCATCCTGATGAAGTTCAATTTGTTCTTATTGACTATAAAGGTGGTGGACTTGCTGGTGCTTTTGAAAATAGAGAAAAAGGTATTAGTATTCCTCACTTAGCTGGTACTATTACTAACTTAGATGTTAGTGAAATGAATAGAACTCTTGTGTCAATAAATAGTGAGCTTAAAAGAAGACAAAAGAAATTTAATGAAGCAAGAGATGCTTTAGGTGAAAGTACAATAGATATATATAAATATCAAAAATACTATAGAGAGGGATTGCTTAAAGAACCTATTCCTCACCTATTAATAATATCTGATGAGTTTGCAGAATTAAAAAGTCAACAACCTGATTTTATGGATGAACTTATTAGTACAGCACGTATTGGACGTTCTTTAGGTGTTCACTTAATACTTGCCACTCAAAAACCAAGTGGTGTTGTTAATGATCAAATTTGGTCTAATGCAAAATTTAAAGTTTGTTTAAAAGTTCAAACTAAAGCAGATAGTAATGAAATGTTAAAAAGACCTGATGCAGCATCTATTAAAGAAGCTGGACGTTTCTATTTACAAGTTGGTTATGATGAATTATTTGAATTAGGACAATCAGCTTGGAGTGGTGCTAAATATATTGAAAGTGAAAAAGTTGTTAAGAAAGTTGATGATTCCATTAACTTTATAAATAATGTTGGTGAATCAATTAAATCTATTAACAATATTAATGTTAATAAAACTACTAGTGTTGATAAAGGTGAACAAGTTACTAACATAGTTAATTATCTATGTAAACTTGGAAAAGAAAATAATATTCAAACTAAAAAATTATGGTTAGATAGCATACCTGAAAAAATATATATATCTAATTTAATAAAAAAATATAATTATAAACCTACTCCTTATGTTTTAGATCCAATTATTGGTGAATATGATAATCCAGTAGAACAAAAACAAGGTTTATTAACTGTTGATATTTCTAAAAAAGGAAATCTATTACTATTTGGAATGCCTGGAAGTGGAAAAGAAAATCTATTAAGCACATTAATTGTTTCATTGTGTACTAATCATACTACGGATGAGTTATATACTTATATTATAGATTATGGAAGTGAAACATTAAGAAAATTTAGCAAATTTCCTCAAGTTGGAGATGTGGTATTATCTGATGATAATGAAAAATTAATTAATTTGACTTCTATGTTATTTGCTGAACTTGAAAAAAGAAAAGAAATGTTAGCTGATTATTCTGGAAGTTATGAATTATATAATAAAAGTAATAAAAAGAAATTACCTAATATATTGTGTATAATTAATGGGTATGAAAACTTTTGTGAACAACAAGTTAATTTATCTGAAAAGTATACTACATTATATAAAGATGGACCTAAATTTGGAATGTACTTTATATTATCAAGTTCACTTACAACTGGTATTAGACTAAAAATACAACAATTATTTGCTAATAAAATATCACTTAAATTAAATGATCCTACAGAATATAGATATTTATTAGGTGCTCCTAAAGGATTGATTCCTGCTAAATATTTTGGAAGAGGAATTGCTTGTTTAGAAAATGGTTCTTATGAATTTCAAACTGCTTATATAAGTGATAGCGATAATATTAATTTAATTGTAAAAAGTGTTAGTGATGAATTATCAAGTCAACTTAAGAATAAAGCTCCAAGAATACCTATATTACCTAAATTTGTTACACCTGATTATATAGCTGATAAAAATTATACTTTAGCAAATGTACCTGTAGGTATGGGCAAATCAAGTTTAAGTATTTGTAATTATGATTTTAAAGCTAAAAACTTTAATGTAGTATTAGCTACATCTATTAAAAAACATATTAATTTTATTTATGGTTTAGCTGAAATGATCAATAAAATTCCAATGACTAAACTTAGAATAATAGATGCATTAAAAATATATAATAATCCTAATCAAGATATAGATGTATTTAATGATGACTTTAATACACTTGCTAAACAAATTAAGATTGAAACTAATAATGATGGTAAAAAGCCTAAACATAATGTATTTTTCATTATTGGACTGGATGAATTTAGAAGTAAATTAGACAAGGAAAGCTTAAATATTTTAGATAATTTACTTGCTGAGTCTAAAAAGTATACTGGTAATACATTTATAATAATGGATAGTTATACATCATTTAGATCTCTTGAAACTACTTCATGGTTAAGAGATATATTTGATGGAACTAATGGTATTTGGTTAGGTGGTAATGCTAGTACACAAGTTGTTATTAGAATGCCAGAATTAAATTTAAATGAGAAAAAAATATCATTCCCACAAATCGGATATGTTGTTAATGATTTATCTCATACAATTATAAAATATATTGTTGATAAGGAGTGTAATACAGAAGATGAAGAATAAAATATTAGTTGAAATTGATATACCACATTTAGATGAAAAATATAATATATATTTACCTTTAAATAAAAATGTTGCTGATATATTGACATTATTATCTAAAGCTTTAAAAGATGTTAATTTATTATATAAATTGGATTTTGATAACTGTCAACTATATAATAGTGATACTGGTATTATATATCCAGGAAATACAATTATTAGAGAATCAAATATTAGAAATGGTTCTAAACTTATAATTATGTAAAAAAGAACATGAAAATGTTTTTTTTTATGCAAATAAAAATCAAGTTAAATTGCATTAACTTGATTTTTTTTCTCTTTTATTTCTTCTACAGGAATTTTATCAAATGCATCGATTGAAGTTGTATTGCATTCAGTAAATTTATTACTGCATGTTTCTAACCAATTAATAGTTCCACTACAATCTTTTTTACATTTGTCAATTTTAGATCCTAAACTTGCCACATAACCACTCATTCCGAAAGATGGTATTTGAAGTGAATTTGCTTTTGAAGCTGCAGCTCCTAAATGTGTAACAGTAGTTTCAAATTTAGGTATAACTTTACTATTTACTTTTTCTATCTCATATAAAATTTTTACCATAATTCACCCTACCTATATGTTACAGATTTTTGAAGTGATTCAGATAACACTTTTAAATCTTCATTAAATGTTTCTAATGTTAATACAAAATCCATGTATTGTTGTCTTTCTGATTCAACAACAGAAAAATATCTTTCTGAATCAGCTCCAAACCATTCTTTAGTACCATTTGGTACTTTTGAACATGTATCAAAAAGCGCTTCTAAATTTTCACGACAAACCTTTATATCATTTTTATTCTTTGTATAAGTTTCATCGATTTTAGCTGTATCTGCTTTTATTAAAGTCATCTTACACCTCTTACTATCGTCCTTTTCTTCTTGATGCGGCAGCAGCAGCTGCAGCAGCGGCCGCTTTTCTTGCTTCCTCTGCTCTTATTGCCTCAATCTTTGCTTGACAAGCTGCTATTTCTGCGCCTATTGATGCCATAACAGGTCCAGTAATAGTTGAAATCATTGTTTCGATTTCATTTAATACATTTTTATTAAAGTTGTTATCTGCTATTGTATCATCATATTTAAAATCTGGATCTAATAACTTTATTCCTGCTTCTAACTCTTTTGCAGAATTTTCTAAACTAGCTACTACTCCATATAAAGCTGCTTGTAGAGCTTGTAATTGTGCAATTTTTTGTAATAAAGCTGCTATCATAATTAATCGCTAAATGGTTTTACACCAGATACTTCTTGATCACTAGTAAATCCTGTAGCTGATTTTGCATCTGTAACTTCATTAACATTAATTCCTGCTTGTTCACCAATATAGTTAGCTCCAGCTTGTTTGATACCAGTAATGAATGCAGTAAAGAAGTCAGATACTTTATTTAATTCATCTATTGTATTTTGTACATAAGTAGCTATTTTATTTTGTTGAGCTGTTCCTTTTAATGCACTATTCATCATACTTACAGTTGTTTGTTCCATTTTTGCTATTTCTACTTTAATTGCATCAATGAAATTTTGAATTGCTGTTTCAGCGTTACCTGAATTATCAGAATCAAAACCTCTCATTGTATATGCTCCAGCGTCTATAAAACTACTATTATTTCCAAAAGACCATGCCATATTTATAATCTCCTTTCATTTCTTTAATTATTTTAGTTAACATGTTTTGCTTGAAAATCAACCCATTGTTGGAATACGCTATCAAATTCAGTTTTGATTGCATTATCATAATTATTTAATGCAGATTCTACTTGACTGATAAATTTATCTAAATTTTCTTCAAATTTTTCTTCATCAGTACCACTCCAACACTCTCTGATTGCTTCTTTAACCTTAGCTGTATTCTCATTCATTACGTTTATTGCACTTTGAATGCAATCCGCATGAATACTTTGATATAATTCTTCTAACCCTGTTGAATCAGCACCAGATGTAGCTCCGCTAATATTTAAAGCCATTAAATTACACCTCCTATTTTACACCTGTCTCAACGACAACATTATTTGCTTCGACTTCATTAGTTTGAATATATGTATCTTGATTGATATAGTTTTTCTTAACTTGAATTAAATCATCTCTATATCCTTCTAAATTAGCATTGATAAGACTATATTTTGCTTTTATTTCTTCATATTTTGCAAATACAGTTTCACCTATATCTCCATCTAAACTAGATTTTAAATCATCCATGTTTAAATCAATATCATTTAAAGCTTCTTTTACATTTGTTAAATAAGTTAATAAAGTATTTGCTAACTTATCCATCTCAGCTTCATTAATGCCCATTTCAATACTATTCATAACCAATTTAGCCTTTCTATAGCATCTCTACTATGATTTAATTGTATCTTTAATTATTTTTCTAGTCAATCGTTTTTTACATTTCTTTACATTTAAAAAGTAAGCATTTGCTTACTTTGTTTCAATTCTATTAAATAATATTTCTGACTCATTAAGAATTATATCTGTTTCTAATGTACCAAAATCTAATGTATCAAATGATGTTTTTTTAGTATTTAACATATTAAGTATTTTTTCACTTGTAGATGGAATAAATGCTTCTAATAATATCGCAGATATTCTAATACTTTCAAGTAAATTATATAATACTGTTTTTAATCTATCATTTTTTGCAGGATCTTTTGCTAAAACCCATGGAGTTGTTTCATCAATATATTTATTACTTCTCTTTAATAATTCAAATATATCTTCTAATGCTTCATTAATCTTATAAGAGCTCATTTTATTCTCTACTAAACTTGGTAACATTTTAGCATAATTAATTAGTGTATCATCAATACCTTCATATACGCCTGGATTTTCTACTTTAGATTCAAAATATTTTTTACTCATTGCAAGTGTTCTGTTAACTAAGTTACCTAAAGTATTAACTAAATCTGCATTAGTTCTTGCGATTAGAGATTCTTCAGTAAAATTACCATCATTTCCAAATGGAACTTCACGTAATGAGAAGTATCTTACTGCATCTACTCCATATGAATTTATATATTCTCTTGGATCTTTGTAATTGTTACTTGATTTAGATATTTTATCTCCACCTATTTTTAACCATCCATGACCAAATACTTGTTTTGGAAGAGGTAATCCTAAACTCATTAACATACATGGCCAAATAATTGTATGAAATCTTACTATTTCTTTTCCAACTAAATGTAAATCTGCTGGCCAATATTTTTTGAACATTTCACTATTTTCATCAGGATATCCTAGTGATGTAATATAGTTAGATAATGCATCTACCCATACATAAACTACATGTTTAGGATCAAAATCAACTGGAATTCCCCAAGTAAATGAAGTTCTTGATACACATAAGTCTGTTAATCCTGGATTAATAAAGTTATTTAACATTTCATTCTTTCTTGTTAAAGGTAATATAAAATCAGGATGTTCATCATAGTATTTAACTAATTTATCTTGATATTTAGATAATTTAAAGAAATAAGCTTCTTCTGATACTTCATGAACTTCTCTATGACAATCAGGACACATTCCGTTTTCATCTAATTGACTTTCTGTCCAGAATGATTCACATGGTGTACAATATAAACCTTTGTATTCTCCTTTGTAAATGTCTCCATTGTCATACATCTTTTTAAATATTTTTTGTACTTTTTCTACATGATCTTGATCTGTAGTTCTAATAAAGTAATCATATGATATTCCTAATTTACTCCATAAATCTTTAGCATTTTCGATAATTGGATCAATGTATTCTTTTGGAGTTACTCCAGCTGCTTCAGCTTTCTTTTCTATTTTTAATCCATGTTCGTCTGTACCAGTTTGAAAAAATACATCATATCCTTGTAGTCTTTTATATCTAGCAATTGAATCTGCGATAATTGTAGTATAACAATGTCCAATATGAAAATCAGCACTTGGATAATATATTGGTGTTGTTATATAAAACTTTTTATTTTCCATAATTCCTCCTTATAAAATAAAAAAGTCATAAACTAAGGACGAAATATTCCGCGGTACCACCTTAATTCATGACTTATCATGCTCTTATATTCTTAACGCGAATTAACGTTTTGACTCCAGAACCATTTTCAAGTATCTTCATATTAGTTTCCACCAAACACTAACTCTCTATAAATTAGATATCTATCTCTTTCCTTCTCAATCAATTGCTTTTAATTTTAACACATTTGAATATAAAAATCTATATTTTTTAATTATTTTTTTAAATATCACTTCTACTCATAATTTGAGCCGGAGTTTTTCTAATTGTTTTGTATACTGGTAATAAACCAACTATTAAGTTAAATAAATAAACAAATATTGTTGTTAGAATAAATATACTAGTATTCATCATAAATTTACTTCTCATATAACTAATAAATGATAATTGATTTATTATGTATGACATAAATATAACTCCTATTAAACTAGAAAGTGTTGTTATAGCTATTATTTCACCAGTAAACATTTTATAAATATCTAATTTTTTAACACCTATTGCTCTATAAATACCAACTTCTCTAATTCTTGATAAGAATGATGATCTTATCATAAGATATATTTCTATAAGAGATATAATAAGTACTATTGTACAAGCAATTAAACTAGATCTTATGCTGTCTTTTCTTTCTTCTATATATTTATTTCTACTATAGTCATATGAATCTTGAATATTTACTTTTTTACTTCTAAATTCATCTAAAACTTGAGTTTTATCTTTTGGATAAATTGTGATATTACTACTGTTTGTTATTAAGAAATATTTCATTGTTGTGTTTGATACTAAATATTTTTGTATATCTTTATTACTTGTATAGTAACCTACTACTTTTAGTTTTGTACCATTTACTTCATAATCAATTTTTTTATTTAATTTATACTCGTCTTTTAAATTATAATTAATAATTACTTCATAATCATTTGTAGGATATCTACCTTTCTTTAAAGATACAACATCTTTCATTAATTCGTAATCAATTAACTTGTCATCATCACTTATTGTATCTGTATCATATTCATCATAATAGTAATATGTATCACTATCATAACTATTTATTAACATATTTATAAACATATTTTCATTTGCATAAATTGAAGGACTATTCAAATCTGATACCCCAACTATTTTAAATTTATCCATATTTTTTAATGATACTTCTCTATTAAGTAATTCATCATATTTAGTTATTCCTAAATATTTAGCTTGTGTATTAGGATTATTTAACATATTATTTAAAGACATTTTATCAACAACTAACTCATAATCATTTTCTGGCATTCTACCTAATATTAAATCTTCTTTTGCTATCATATTGATACTTGATAGTGATCCAGCTAAATAAGATTGAGCTTGAGAAGTTTGATAATAATCATTATATCTCATTATAAAATTGATTTCGCTACTTCCTGGTAATAAATAATTTATGTTTTGATTTTCTTCGTATGATTTAAAATCATCTACTTTTATTTTATTTGTTATGAGTGTTAAATAATTTTTATTAATTGTAATAAAATCTTCATCTTTAATGTTTGTTACACCAAATAGAGATGATATAGAATATGTTATAAACATTCCTGATGCTAGAAAACCTAGCAATAATACTTTTTTGATAAATGTATAATCTCTTACTTTTTTAAATCCATTAAATATTAAACTAATTGGATTAAATATTGATGTATATTTTCTTTTTATATTTTTATTGACTATTTTGTCAAAATCAAAATTATATTCTTCATATATTGATTTATCTATTTTTTTATAATGATCATCTACTAATTCTACTGTTGAATCATTGTCAATAATTTCTATTTTATTTGATTCTTTATGTTCAATATATATATTTCCATTTTGTACTACTATATTTATATTTAATTTATTTTTATCATCTGAATAATAATTTATTTCTATATTATCTTTTTGTATTTTTTCATGATTTTTAAAATCTTTTAAATAAATTTTATTATCCATTCTATAATCTAAATCATTTGTATGATTATTATCTATATCTTTTTTTATTGTTCCATCTTCTATTTCTAAAATTCTTGATGCATAAAATTCTGCTAGTTCTCTTTCATGTGTTACTAGAATTACTAATCTATCTTTTGATATAGCTTTGATTATATTCATTACTTCTATAGTATTTCTACTATCTAAATTACCAGTTGGTTCATCAGCTATTATGATATTTGGATCTTTAACTATTGCTCTTGCAATTCCTACTCTTTGTCTTTCTCCTCCAGATAACATATTAGCATATCTATTTCTATATCTATACATTCCAACTTTTTCTAATACGTAATCAACTCTTTTTTTAATTTCTTCTTTGTCTTTTATTCCAGTTATTTTTAAAGCTAGAGCAACATTGTCATAGACACTTAAACTATCTACAAGATAATAATCTTGAAAAATATATCCAATATTTAAGTTTCTTATCTTATCTACTTTATTACTATTTCTTGGGAGCTTTTTACCATCTATGTATATTTTACCTGATGTAACTTTATCAAGACCACCAATAGCATTTAATAATGTTGTTTTTCCACATCCAGATGGACCAAGTAAAGCTACTAATCCAGTATTATCTAATTTTAAGGAAGTGTTGTTAATAACATGAATTTCATTCTTTTTATATCTATTGTAATATTTATTTACTTTTTCTAGTTTTATCATGTTACACCTCTTCTCTATAAGTATTCATAACTGTATTTGTAAACAATTTTCTTGAATATCTGTTTGTTATCATTCTTGACATTAAAAGTATTATTAAATATACAAGAATAAATTGATATATATTTACATAATCTAATAAATTCTTTATATATGAACTTTCTATTACTGAATATTTTACTAAAAGTAAGAATATAAGGAATATTGCATATGCTATGTGTGATATAGTAACTAACTCAATATTTAATATTGATTTTGTTGCATTGTATGAAGAACCCAATATTCTTAATGTTGAATAGTAAATGTTTCTTGATTTTAATACTATTCTTATAATGAAATATGAAATAAAGAATAAAACTATAATCATGATTGTCATACTTACTACTTTTACTATATTTAAAATTCTTACTATTTCACTGCTTTCATTAAGAGTATCTTTTACATAAAGTGTTGTTAAATCTAAATCTTTTAATTCATTCATGGTTTGTTCTGATAGCTTATCATCTTTCATAAATATACTACTTTGATAATAATTTTTATTAAACATTTCTTTATATTCTTCATCGTTCATAAATATTGCGCCATTATATTTTTCATAGTCATAACCTGTTAGTTTGTTAAAATTCTTTTTAGTGTATGTTTTACTAACTTTTAATTCATATGAATCATTGTAGTATAGATTATTAACATTTATTTTAAATGAATAATTTTTACACTTCATATTTTTGCATTTATATGAATTATCATCTGAAATTACAACTTTTCCTCTTGATACTTTATTACTAGGAAATATTTCACCATAAGTATAACCATAATATGACGTATTTTCTTCATTTGCAAAAACATATTTTACACTACTATACTTTATGTTTGCTTTGGTATTTAATTTATCTAATAAGTAATCATTTACGTAAAAATATGTTTCATATTCATTGATGTAAATGATCCCAACTATTTTTAATTTTTCTGTACCGTCTACTCTATCACTACTTAAATCAGATAATTCAAAATCAGTTGACATTATTTCGTCTATCATATTTGCATAATAATCATTTTTTTGTATAGTCATTACTATTTCATTGTTTTCTTTAGGCATTCTTCCTGCGTCAACTTTATTTATATCTTTTAAACTAAGAATATTTCCTGAAAATCCTAAATAATCTGCACCAATATATATACTTGTGTCAAGTGCAAGATCATTTTTCATTACTCTATCTACATTATCTAATGATTCTATTTTTTTGTAATCTTCTTCAGTAAATGCTTCATTATTTTTCTTTTTAATAACTACTCTTTTTGCATCATTGTTTAGAAAGAATGGATTATATCCATTTAAAGATTCTTCATATGCTGCATATTGAAATGATGAATAAGCAAAAAACATTGCGTAAACTATAAAAATATATACTGATAATATAAGCAAAAATTTTGGAATAATATTAAAAGTATTTCTAACACCAAGTCTTAATTTGCTTAATGGTCTTATATCTTTACTATTTGATATTTTGATATTTTCTACTTTTTTATGATTTTTGATTTTTTTATCTTCCATTACTCTTCCATCATGCATAACGATTTTACGAGTTGTGTATTCTTCTATTTGATCATAATTATGTGTAACAACAATTACTAATTTATCTTTAGAAATTTCATGTAATAGTTTAAGAACGCTTTCAGAAGATCTTTTGTCTAAATTACCAGTTGGTTCATCAGCTAAAATAATTGGAGTTTCTTGTGCTAAAGCTCTTGCTATTGCGACTCTTTGCTTTTGTCCTCCTGATAATTTTGAAACTTTTGTGTTTCTGTATTTATATAAATCAACTTTTTTAATTAATTCTAATACTATTTCTTTTACTTCTTTTTTAGTTTTTCCATTTATCAACATTATTAATTCTATATTTTGATAAACTGTATAACTGTTAACTAAGTTAAAGTTTTGAAATATATTACCTATGTATTTTCTTCTATATACTTCATAATCTTTTTCTGTATAATGGCTTGTTTCTTCACCATTAATATACATTTCTCCTTCTTCATATGAATCAAGCCCAGAAATTACATTTAATAATGTACTTTTTCCACTTCCACTTTCTCCAGTTATTGCTACGAATTCACCTGGTTCAAATTTTAAAGATACTTTGGAAAATCCTGTAGCTATAATTCCTTTGCTATAATAAAATTTTGAGACATTTTTTAATTCTAACATATTGTTCTCCTTTGACTTTTTATAATATATATACTCTTACATTTTGTAAATATCATTTGACACTTATTTATTAATATGTAACAATTTATACTTCTTTCTTTTTATTCAATATAAATCATATTTTAGTTGCATACTACCAATTATTGGTTGTTTTATGTAATTTTTGGTTGCACTACAATATAATACGATTTACCACTCTTTTACATTACCATTTTTTATCTATTGTACATTTTATTGTCATATCTATTTTATTATATCAAAAAAGCTAGTGAATTTCACTAGCTTACAATATTGTTACTTCCCAAAGTTATTTTTATTTCTTTTTCTTTTCCATTCCTTTCTACTTTTATTGTAATTTGTTCACCAACATCGTATTTATATAACTCATGTTTGAAGTAAGATGAATTAGAAACTTCTTTACCATTAACTTCTAAAATCTTATCTCCTTTTTGTAATCCAGCTTTATCTGCAGCACTATTTTGTTCTACATATTCAATGTAAATTCCACTAGTATTTGAATAATAATTAGTAGCGTCATATATTGTTATTCCTAAATAAGGTCTAGATATTTGTTTTCCACTAATTATAGATTCTGCATATTTTAAAGCTTCTTCAATTGGTATAGCAAAGCCAATTCCTTCTATTTGTGAGCTTGCTAATTTCATATTTGTAATTCCAATTACTTGACCATTTGAATTACATAAAGGTCCTCCACTATTTCCAGAGTTAATTGCTGTATCAGTTTGTAATACTTCCATTACATATGTTGATTTATTGTCAGAAGATGTTACTTCAACTAATCTATCTTTTCCTGATAATATCCCTCTTGTAACACTCCATGAATAAATGCTTGAATCAATTGGAGCTCCTACTGCAAAAGTTGTATCTCCAACTTTCATATCTTCACTACTTCCGGTTTCAGCAATTAACAAAATGTCATCTTTACTTACAGATAATACTGCTATATCTGAATAATCATCACTTCCAACAACATCTGCTGTTACTTGTTTATTGTTTGTAAATGTAACTTTTACGCTATTGGAATTACTTATTACGTGACTATTTGTTAAAATATATGCTTTATCGCCTTCTGTTTTAAAGACAAATCCTGTTCCACTGGCATATGCTCTATTATTTATATAAGTTTCAATTGTTACTACAGAATCATATACTTTTTCTACTGCATCTGCAATACCTTTATCGGTTACAGTAACACTTTTTTCTAACTTGGTTTTTTCAACAATTAAATTCTTTAAATAATAATTATAAAATAAACCAAAGATTCCTAAACATATTGCAAAAGTTATTATTATTGATATTAAGACATTTTTATTTTTTTGCCAAAAATTACCATTTTCTTTTTTATTTATTTTTTGTTTAATTGTTGAAGTTGATTTTATTGTTTCTTCTTCAACTTTATCATCTAGTTTAATATCTTGTTCTTCTTTCTCAATTTCTTTTTCTTTTAAATTATTCTCTTTAACCACTTCTTTCTTTTTATCTAATTCTTTTTCATTTTTAACTTCTTCTTTATCTACATTTGATTCTTTTTCTTTATCATCATTTGTAGAATAATTAGCATCTTTAATCTTCTTCATTTCCTCGCCTCAATTAAAGTATAGTTTTTTAATGTTAATATTTTGTGAAAATTTGATAAAAAATTGTGAAAAATAGTTAATTATTTAATAATGAGTATAGCATTTCTTTTAGTCCTTTATTATAATACTCTGTTTTAAAGTATGATGGAACTCTTGTATAAGTAGTGATTGTTTCAATTGTCACTACTGGATATTTGTATTCAAAATTGCAAGTAGGATTTATGTATTTATCTGAAGATAATCTTCCAGTTACTGTGCTATATTTAAATCCATTAGCTAGCTCAGCCATAAAGTCAGTTGCACTACCATCATTTCCTTCTCCTACTTCTTCAGCTGATAGTCCATATACTGTGTAATTGTTATATGAAGATATTTTTTTAGCAAAAGAAGCTGTTAAATTATTAAACTCAGTTGATAAATTAGGTTTACCAGCATATATTACTCTACCTTGACTATGCATATTTAAATAAGCATAAGTATTCTTATAGTGTTTAAGCATAAAGTACATTGATGCTTTTGTTTCTGGTTCACTTCCTAAACTTGTTCCTCCAAAATATTTTAAATTTTTAGTAGTTTTTTCAAGTGAAACAGTAGATATTAAATTTTTAGTTGTATAATACATACCTGCATTTTGAGTCGGAAAGTTTCTATGTAAATCTACACCATTAGCATTACTTTTGATATTTTCAAAATTTATATTATTTTTATTTTGATAAATCCATAAGTCTTTATTATTTAATGATTCTATTCCATAATTATATACTTCATATCCATCAGGATTCATACAAGGAATTACGGCTATTTTAACGTTATTTAACTTATTTATGATTTCTTCATTACCTGATTCATATTCGTTTGTTAATTCGCTTAAAAACTTTATTAAAATTAATGTATTAGCCACTTCTGCTGCATGAACATTAGCATCTATATAAAGTACATTAGTTCCTTTACCTATTTCAATACCATATATATTTCTTCCATCAACACTTTTACCAATAATTTCAACATTTGCTATTGAACTATTATTCATTTGTTGAATATACTCTTCTATTTCACTATAGTGTAATTTATTTTCAAAATTATAATTAATTTTTGTGTATTCACCACTTTTTTTCATATAATTTTCTTCTTGATCAATTATTTTTTTATAGTCTTCCACACTAAGACCTTCAGCAAAAGTTTGTTTTATAATTTCTTTATCACTTTCACTGGTTTCAACCATATTATAATCAACTTTCTTAACAAGTTCATCAGTTTTATTATTATTAGGTAGTTTTGTTTCTGTTTTATTTGAATCCTCTTTATTTGTTTTATTTTTATTAAATAAAGGTTTGCATAACAATAAAACTATTATTACTATTAATATAAATATTGCAAATTTAACACTTTTTTTAAGTCTTCTCTTTTTAGTTTTCACTTTAAACATCACCAATTATATTTTAACACATTTAATTGAAAAAAATGTCAAAATATATTATACTTTACTTATGAAGTATAGAATTAAAGATGTAATTATTTTTTTATTAATAATACTTATGATTTGTAGTTGTAATACAAACAATAAGGATAATGCTGACGAAATAAAAAAAGAAATAGAAAAAACTGATATAATAAACAATAATGACATACCTGATGGAGTGAAGGATTGGGAAATAAAATTGCATGATGGTAAGACAATTACTGTATTATGTATTTCAACATCTAGTAGATGTAATAAAATAAAAGAAGACATAGAAAGTAATAAAAGAAATATTTATTATATTGAGTTAGATAATATTAATGAGCAGGAAAAAGAATATTATAAAAACAAATTTGAATTAAAAGATTATACAGGTTATTTACCTTATGTAATTTATAGTAATAATAACAAGCTTACTAAAACTAAAACCAATGTTACAAACATTGATGATATATTAGAATAATAAGAATTCAAAATATTCTTATTATTTTTTTGCAAAATAAAAAAAGATAAACAAGTTATCTTTTATAACAATAAAAAAATTGGCAACTTGCTATCTTCGCTTACACTATTTTTGCCGTTAAAGTGCTTAACTTCTCTGTTCGGTATGGGAAGAGGTGTATCCACTTTGCTATCGTCACCAATTAAAGGTATTATACCATAATTATTCTCTGAAAACAAGATAATGTGATTAATATCAAATTAAATAAATGATTAAACTATCGATCTATTAGTATTAGTCAGCTCAACATATCACTATGCTTACACACCTAACCTATCAACCTTGTCGTCTACAAGGGATCTTATATCTTGAAGATAAAGAAAACTCATCTTGGAGAGGGCTTCTCGCTTAGATGCCTTCAGCGATTATCCCTTCCGAACATAGCTACTCAGCACTGCCTCTGGCGAGACAACTGATACACCATCGGTTCGTCCTTTCCGGTCCTCTCGTACTAGGAAAAGCTCTCCTCAATTTTCTAACGCCCACTACGGATAGAGACCGAACTGTCTCACGACGTTCTGAACCCAGCTCGCGTGCCGTTTTAATGGGCGAACAGCCCAACCCTTGGAAGCGACTACACCTCCAGGATACGACGAGCCGACATCGAGGTGCCAATCCCCACCGTCTATATGAACTATTGGGTGGGATCAGCCTGTTATCCCCAGGGTAACTTTTATCCGTTAAGCAACGACCATTCCATACTGAATCGCCAGATCACTATGCCCTGCTTTCGCATCTGCTTGACTTGTAGGTCTCGCAGTTAAGCTCCCTTCTGCCATTACACTCTTCGAATGATTTCCAACCATTCTGAGGGAACCTTTGGGCGCCTCCGTTACATTTTGGGAGGCGACCGCCCCAGTCAAACTACCCATCAGACACTGTCCCCCTACCGGATAACGGTAGCAGGTTAGAAATCAAATATATCAAGGGTGGTATTCCAAGGATGACTACTCTAAGGCTGGCGCCTTAGCATCAACGTCTCCCACCTATCCTCTACATGACATACCTGATTTCAATATCAAACTGTAGTAAAGCTCCATGGGGTCTTTCCGTCCTGTTGCGGGTAACCTGCATTTTCACAGGTATTAAGATTTCACCGAGTCTATGGTTGAGACAGTATCCAGATCATTACGCCTTTCGTGCGGGTCAGAACTTACCTGACAAGGAATTTCGCTACCTTAGGACCGTTATAGTTACGGCCGCCGTTCACTGGGGCTTCAATTCGAAGCTTTGCTGTAATTGACTTACGTCCAGCTAACATCTCCTCTTAACCTTCCAGCACTGGGCAGGCGTCAGCCCCTATACATCAGCTTACGCTTTAGCAGAGACCTGTGTTTTTGCTAAACAGTTGCCTGGACCTATTTCCTGCGGGTTTCCGAAGAAACCTCCCCTTCTCCCGAAGTTACGGGGTTATTTTGCCGAGTTCCTTAACCATAGTTATCTCGCTCACCTTAGGATTCTCTCCTTGACCACCTGTGTCGGTTCTTGGTACGGGCACCTATACAATATCTTTAGAAGTTTTTCTTGGAAGCATAGCGTCAGCAGACTTAAAATTCCGAGGAATTCGTCGCCATCACACTTCAGCATAACAATGAACAGATTTTCTTATTTCATCTACCTTTGTGCTTAGACCGGAATCCAATAACCGGCCCTGCTTAGCTTTCTCCGTCACTCCATCAGTCATATAGGTGGTACAGGAATATAAACCTGTTGTCCATCGACTACGCCTTTCGGCCTCGCCTTAGGTCCCGACTTACCCTGGGGAGACGAACTTTACCCAGGAAACCTTAGTCGATCGGTGGGAGGGATTCTCGCCCTCCTTACGTTACTCACACCGGCATTCTCACTTCTATACGCTCCAACAGTCCTCACGGTCTATCTTCAGCGCATATAGAACGCTCCCCTACCACTCGTAATAAATTACGAATCCGCAGTTTCGGTATTATGCTTAGCCCCGGTACATATTCCGCGCAGAGCCACTCGACTAGTGAGCTATTACGCACTCTTTAAAGGGTGGCTGCTTCTGAGCCAACCTCCTAGCTGTTCTAGCAGCTCCACATCGTTTTCCACTTAGCATAAATTTTGGGACCTTAACTGACGGTCTGGATTCATTTCCTTTCGCGTATGGACGTTATCACCCATACACTGACTCCTCTACATACTATCCTGGCATTCAGAGTTTGATTACAGTCAGTACCGCTAGGTGCGGCCCTTCCATATTCAGTGCTTTACCTCCAGGTAGCTCATTAGAAGGCTAGGCCTAAACCTATTTCGGGGAGAACCAGCTATTTCCAAGCTCGACTGGAATTTCTCCGCTATTCACAAGTCATCCACTCCTATTGCATCAGAAGTTGGTTCGGTCCTCCATAAGGTTTCACCCTTACTTCAACCTGCTCATGAATAGATCGCTTGGTTTCGGGTCTATAGCATCGTACTCGCGCCCTATTAAGACTCGCTTTCGCTTCGGCTCCACGTTTTCCGCTTAACCTTGCACGATACCATAACTCGCCGGTTCATTCTGCAAAAGGCACGCTCTCACCCATTAACGGGCTCGAACTTTTTGTAAGCACACGGTTTCAGTATTCTATTTCACTCCCCTTCTGGGGTTCTTTTCACCTTTCCCTCACGGTACTTGTTCACTATCGGTCATTAGAGAG
>OJAW01000166.1_pt1 | contig 52578 bp, 75 predicted proteins | sample 1589151 | NCBI WGS metagenome assembly OJAW01 (sample SAMN03283290) | human gut metagenome | biome: human-associated habitat; material: feces | host: Homo sapiens | place: Peru | collected 2012
TATATGAAAATGGAGGATTTTATGTAGGAAGATATGAAGCAGGAATAAGTGAATCTAGAACCTCAAAAGAAACTGAGCTAACAGCAACACCAGTATCAAAACCAAATATGTGTCCATACACAAATATAACAAGAACACAAGCAAAACAATTAGCAGAAAAAGTAAATTCAGGAGGATATACATCAAACTTAATGTTTGGAATCCAATGGGATTTAATGTTAGCACATATACAAAATAAAGGTGGAGTTGATGTAACAACTTTAACAAATGATAGTACAAATATAGGAAATTATAGAAATAATAAATGGAATATAACAAACGACAAAGCAAAATATAATGAAGATAGAACAGAGTGGAAGAATTGTCCATATCAAAAAACAACAGAAACAGGAATATTATTAACAACAGGAGCAAGTGAAACGTTTTCAAAAATGAACATATATGATGTAGCAGGAAATGTATTTGAGTGGACGCTAGAAGGCAATCAAAAATATAGTAGTACAGTAAGTTCACAAGGTATAAAATTAGCATCATTAATAAACACTCAAATTAGCCCAATTAGAATGGCCGTGGTCAGGCCAGATGCGAGCAAACCTTGCGTCGTTAGGGGTGGCGGTTACAGCAGCTTTGGTACTAATTATCCAGCGTTTGGCCGTGGCGACGACGAAGTAGCCTACTGCTACGGTGATGTTGGCTTCCGTGTTACACTTTATTAGGTAGACCTGAAGTCGAGTGTTTAATTTTAACTGTGTAAGACTGTTAGCATAAATAATCATATAACACAAGGGTAAATTTATATTTGCCCTTGTGTTTTGTTTGGACGAGTGATATAATGTTCAAAGCGAAAAATAAAAATAGGAGGCAGTTATGGAGAAGTTTAGAATATTAACAATAAACCCAGGATCAACATCTACAAAAATAGCACTTTTTGATGATGAAGAATTAATTTTTAAAGAGGAGTTAACACACGAGGCTAGCAAATTAGAAGAATATAAAACAACCTCAGATCAATTACCATACAGAACAGAGATGGTACTAGAAGCATTAAAGAAAAATAATATTGAATTAGAATCAATAGATGCATTCTCTGGAAGAGGTGGCGGACTAGTATCTATAAAAGGTGGAACATATAATATAAATGATTTATTACTAGAACACGCAAGAATTGGATATACAGTTCAACACGCTTCAATATTAGGTCCACAAATAGCTTATAATTTAGCACAAAAATTTGGAAAGAAATGTTTTGTAGTAAACCCAGTAACAGTTGACGAAAAAGAAGATGTTACTAGAATATCAGGAATTAAAGGAATATATAACGAGAGCATATTCCATGCATTGAATCAAAAGGAGATAGCACATAGATATGCTCAAAGTATAAATAAAAAATATGAAGACTTAAATCTAATAGTAGCACATATGGGTGGAGGAATTTCAGTAGGTGCCCATAAGAAAGGTAGAATTGTAGATGTAAACAATGCTGCAGATGGAGAAGGACCATTCTCTCCAACCAGAAGTGGTTCAGTAGCATTAATGCCTGTAATTGAAATGTGCTATGATGGAAAACATTCAAAAGAAGAAATGAAACAACTTGTATCTAAAAAGGGAGGATTAGTTTCTTTACTTGGAACAAGCGATGCAAGAGAAGTAGGAGCTATGATAGCAAAAGGCGACAAGCAAGCAAAACTTGTATATGATGCAATGATTTATCAAATTGCTAAAGCATTTGATTTAAAAATGGTAGTTGGAATAGACGCGCATTATTTGACTAAAGAAGATAGGCCCATTCATAAAGCATATCTTACTTCTAAACCAGGAGAAAGAGAAGTTGATGATTTCTATAAATTTACTTACTTAATGACAAGTGATGAAATTTTTGAATTAATGGAACCTTATGCTAATGATTGGGATAAAGATAATAAAACAGGAAAAGAATTGATAAATTGGATTCTTGATAACACTCAAGAGATCCAAAATAAAATTTCTTTTTATTCATTAGAAAGAAAACAAATTATTCCAAAAGTTGAAGTAAAGGATTATAAGAAAGGATTCATTCCTTCAAACTGGTTCGATAAATATCCAATTATCTGTTCTTTAATTAATAGCGACAATATTCAAGAACGATATTGGGTAAATGAATGTATTAAAGCTTTACAAGAAAAGCAACTTTATGATAATAAAAATTATTTAGAGCGACTTGAAATTGAAGCTGATATTATAAAAGACATTGGCGAAAAATTAGATGATTGTCTTTTTGCTTATTTTAATACTTTCCAACATTATATTAATTTATTTTGGGAATGTGGAAGTATTGTAGGTCCTGGACGTGGTTCAGCGACTGGCTTTTTATCTAATTATCTTTTAGGCATTACTCAATTAGACCCAATTCGTTGGGGACTTCCTTATTGGAGATTTTTAAATAAGGAGCGTGCAGAATTGCCTGATATTGATATTGACCTTGCTCCAAGTAAACGTCCAGCAATTTTCAAAGCAATTAGAAAAGAACGCGGAGAATTGGGATTGGTTCAAGTTGCTACTTTTGGAACGGAAGGCACTAAACAAAGTATTTTAACCGCTTGTCGCGGATATAGAAGCGAAGAATTTCCAGAAGGAATTGATGTTGATAACGCTCAATATATGTCTTCATTAATTCCCCAAGAACGTGGATTTTTATGGCCTATTCATGATGTTATTTATGGTAATGAAGAAAAAGACCGTAAACCCGTTCAAGCATTTATTCGAGAAGTAAACCAATATCCTGGTCTTTTGGATATTATTATATATATTGAAGGAATGGTTAATAAACGTTCTTCTCATGCTTCTGGCGTTATTTTGTATGGCGATGATCCATTTGATACCGCATCATTTATGAGAACTCCTAGTGGAGATATGATTACTTGTTGGGATCTTCATAAAGCAGAAGCCGCGGGAGATACAAAATATGACTTCCTTGTAACTGAAGCTTCTGACAAAATTATTACTTGTTATCAATTACTTCTAAAAGATAAGCAAATTCCAGAATTATCTTTACGAGAATTTTATAATAAATATATTCATCCAGAAGTGATAGATACAACTGACCAAGCAATTTGGGACCATCTTGCAGCCGGTGACGTATTAGATGTATTCCAATTTTCTACAGGAGTTGGTTTGGCAATTGCGAAACGTCTTAAGCCCCAAGACCCTATGGAAATGACTGCGGCAAATGCTATGATGCGTCTTATGTCTGAAAAAGGTAAAGAATCACAGCAAGATAGATATTATCGCATTCAACATTCGGGTATTAAAGTATTTGATGATGAAATGAAGGCTCAGCATCTTCCGCAAGAATTAGTTGATAAGATGCATAAGCATTGTGATAAATATTATGGATGTTGTCCTATTCAAGAGCAAATGATGGAAATTCTTATGGATGTAGCTCATTTTACTCTTGGTGAAGCTAATACTGCGCGTAAGATTGTTGCTAAAAAGCAAATGGCTAAAATTCCACAATTAAAAGAACAAGTATTTAATAAATTTGATAATGAAAAATCTGCTGAATACTTTTGGGAAATTGCAGTTGCTCCTCAATTAGGATATGCATTTAGCCTTAATCACTCCCTTCCTTATTCATTTGTAGCAATTCAAATGATTTACTTAGTAATTCATTTTAATCCTATCTATTGGGATACTGCTTGCTTAATTGTTAATAGTGGTTCCCTTGAAGATAATAGTGAAGAAGAGATTGTAGATATTTATGCTCCTGAAGGTGATGATTTAGCTAATGGAGTAACATTTGAAGATCTTCCTGACAAAAATGGCAAAATCCGCAAAACCGCGGCTACTGATTATGGAAAAATTGCTAAGGCTATTAGTGATATTCAAAAGGCAGGAATTGAAGTAGGTCTTCCTGATATTAACAAATCTAAATTTGGATTTGCTCCTGATATTGAAAATAATAAAATTCTTTTCGGATTAAAAGGTATGTTGAATGTTGGTGATGAATTAGTTAATACAATCATTGCCAATCGTCCTTACTCAAATCCTAAAGAATTTTTATATCGTATTAAGCCAGGTAAACAAGCTATGATTTCTCTTATTAAAGGCGGAGCTTTTGATAATATGATGGATAGAAAAGAATTAATGATTTGGTATATTTGGGAAACTTGCGATAAAAAGAAAAGAATTACTCTTCAAAATATGGGCGGACTTATGAAGTATGATCTTCTTCCAGAAGAAAATGAAAATCAAATTATGGCTCGCCGCATTTATGAATTTAATAGATATTTAAAAGCAATTTGTAAAACTACAAAAAATAACGGTCTATATCAACTTGATGAACGAGCTATTAATTTCTTAGTAGAAATTGGAGAAGATAATAATATTCAATTTGATGGAACTAATTATTCTTTAAGTGAAAATATTTGGAATGGTATATACCAAAAGTGGATGGATATATTTCGCACTTGGATTGCTAATAACAAAGATGAAATTTTGAATAATCTAAATATAAAAATATTTAAAGATGATTGGGATAAATACGCTAATAAAAATAATTTATCCGCTTGGGAAATGGAAGTTCTTTGTTATTATTATCATACTCATGAATTAAACAATATTAACAATGATAAATATGGATTCATAGATTTCTTTAAGCTTCCAGAAGATCCAATAGTTGATAAAAGTTTTACTAAAGGAAATCATACTATTCATATTTATAAATTATTTAAGATTTGCGGGACTTGTATTGCCAAAAATAAAACTAAAAGCACCGTAACTATCCTTACTACTACTGGTCCTGTAGAAGTAAAGTTTAGAAAAGAATATTTTAGTTTATTTGATAAACAAATTTCAGAGCGCGGAGCGGACGGAACTAAACATATTGTTGAAAAATCTTGGTTTAATCGTGGAAATATGATTGTAGTCTCTGGAATTCGTAATGGAGATAATTTCATGTCAAAAAAATATGCTTCTTCTGGAGGACATCAATTATATAAAATTGATGAAATTTTATCCAATGGCGATTTAGTTTTAAAAGATGCTCGTTATCAAGGAGGAATTGAAGAAGATGTATAAAATTATTGCATTATGTGGAAAATCTGGTGCAGGAAAAGATAGCCTAATGATGGCTACCTTTTCCCACTTAGAGGAATATTTAAATCCTATTATAAGCCACACTACGCGTCCGAAGCGTGAAAAAGAAATAGTAGACAAAAATTATCATTTTGTTTCAGATGATCAGTTTTTAACTTTAATTGATGAAAATAAAATGTTAGAAACTACTTCTTTTAATAATTGGTATTATGGCACAAGTATTGATAGTTTGTCTGATAGTAAAGTTAATATTGGTGTTTTTAATCCTGAAGGAATTATAAGTCTTCTTAAAGATAATCGAATTGAATTAGAAATATATTATATCACTGCGAAAGGAAAAACTCGCTTAATTAGGCAATTAAACAGAGAAGAAAATCCTGATGTAGATGAAATTATTAGAAGATATACTGCTGATGAAATTCAATTTCAGCTAATGAATGATATTAAATGCAATATTGTAACAAATGAAACATTAGAAGATTATAATAATATTGTTAATCTTTTAACTCAAAAAGTTAAACAATGGGCGGAAATGGACTAAGATAAATAATTATTTACTAACAAAATCTAAATATAGTAGAATATTCTAAAAGAACTACTATATTTAGTTTGGAGGCAAAAAAATTGTATATTATTAAACGTGATGGAAGTATAACTCAATTTAATAAAAAGAAAATTATTAACGCAATAAATAAAGCATTTATTGAAGTTGATGGTAAACTATATGAAGATGATACTGCGAAAGATATCGCGGAAGACATTGAAAGACAAATAAATCATTTCCCTGATGGAAGTGTTGGAGTAGAAGATCTTCAAGATTGGATTGAAGATTATTTAATGCGTTCTGAGCGACGTGATGTTGCTCGTGCTTATATCAGATATAGATATAAAAAAGAAGTTGCTCGTAATAAAAAAGATGATTTTATTAAAGCAATTCGTGAAAAGCTCGATGGTAATAATGTAAAAAATCAAAATGCTAATGTTGATGAACATTCATTCGGTGGCCGCATAGGTGAAGCAAGTAGTGTTGTCACCAAACAACTTGCACTTGATTACTTGCTTTCCCCTATGGCTCGTAAGAATCATATTGATAATATGATATATACTCACGATCTTGATTCTTATTATGTCGGCTCTCATAACTGTTTAAGTATTCCTTTTGATAATTTGCTTGCTAATGGATTTAATACTCGTCAAGCAGATGTTCGTCCTGCGGGTTCAATTAATACAGCATTTCAATTAATTGCTGTTATTTTTCAAATCCAAAGTCTTTGTTAGTTTGGTGGAGTTAGTGCTACTCACTTAGATTGGACTATGGTTCCTTATGTAAGAAAATCTTTCTTTAAACATTTCAATGATGGTATTGAATTTTTATATGAAGGATTAGATATGAGTAAATATGATGGTTGTTATAGTAAAGAAACTCCTATTGATGATGATTTTTATAAATCATTTCCAAAAGCATATAAATATGCTATGAAAATGACCACTCGTGAAACTCATCAAGCTGCAGAAGGCCTTTATCATAATCTTAATACTTTACAATCTCGTAGTGGCAATCAATTACCATTTACAAGTATTAACTATGGTACTTGCACTAAACCTGAAGGCAGAATGGTAACTAAGGCGTTATTAGATGTTTCTATTGAAGGTCTTGGTAAATTACATAAAACTTCAATTTTTCCTTGTGGAATTTTCCAATGTATGAAAGGTGTTAACCGCAAATCAGGTGATCCTAACTATGATTTATATAGATTAGCCTTAGAAAGCACCGCGAGACGCCTTTATCCTAATTATGCAAATGTTGATTGGTCTGGTAATGCAGGATATGATATTAATGATCCTCGCACTTATTTTTCTACAATGGGATGTAGAACCGCAAACGGCTGGGATATCAATGGATTCGGTCAGCTTAAAGATGGACGTGGAAATATTTGTCCAGTTACTATTATTCTTCCAACTCTCGCGATGATGGCCGTTACTCTAAATGAAAATGATAATTGGGATGACTATAAGTCATTATCCCAAGAAGAACGAACTAAAATTGGTGTAGAACGATTTATGTCTTTACTCGATAGAAAAATCAATGAAGCACGTATTCAATTAATGGAACGTTTTGAATGGATTTGCTCTCAAGATCCTGGATCCGCGAGATTTATGTATGAAAATAATGTTATGGCAGGTTATGTTCCAGAAGAAGGAATTCGTTCCGCTCTTAAACACGGAACTCTTGCTATTGGTCAGTTAGGTTTGGCTGAAACTCTTCAAATTCTTATTGGTAAAGACCACACCACTTCAGAAGGAATAGAATTAGCTAAACGAATTGAACAATTATTTAAAGAAAGATGCGCTGAATACAAAGAAAAATATAAATTAAATTTTGGAGTTTATTATACGCCCGCAGAAAATCTTTGTTATACAGCTATGACGAAATTTAAAGAAAGATACGGCGAAATTCCTAATGTTAGTGATAAAGAGTTTTTTACCAATAGTATTCACGTTCCCGTATGGAAAGAAATGAGTCCATTTGAAAAAATTGATATCGAATCTGAGTTAACTGGTTATTCATCCGCAGGATGTATCACTTACGTCGAACTTGATTCTACTGTAAAACATAATATTGATGCTCTTGAAACTATCGTCAATTATGCGATGGATCACGATATTCCTTATTTCGCAGTAAATGTTCCTAATGATACTTGCCTTGAATGTGGTTATTGTGATGAATTTAATGATTCCTGTCCTGTATGTGGAAGTCATAATATTCAGCAATTACGTCGCGTGACTGGTTATCTTACTGGTAATTATAAAACTGCTTTTAACTGGGGTAAACAAAAAGAAGTTGAAGCAAGAGTAAAACATACGGGAGTATTAGAATGAAATACGCGGGAATTATAAAGAATGATTTGGCTGCGGCGCCCGGGGTGTGTGTATCATTTTTTACACAAGGGTGTCCGCACCGCTGTGAAGGATGCCAAAATCCTGAAACGTGGGATTTTGATGGTGGTAAAGAATTTACTAATAAAGTATTAGATGAATTAATTACCGCTATTAGCGCAAATAATATTGAACGTAATCTTTGTATTATGGGTGGAGAGCCTCTTTGCCCTGAGAATGAGTTTTTAACTAATTTAATTATTACTGAAATCAAAAAAGTATATCCAAATATTAAAATATATGTGTGGACTGGATATGTTTATGATGATTTAAAGAATAGCAATAATATTAGAATTAAAAATATATTAAAAACCGCCGATTACCTAATTGATGGACCATATATCCAAAAGGAAAGAGATATCACTTTACCTTTACGCGGTTCCCGCAATTAGAACATTATTAATTTAAAACTTGACAAAAAAGAAAATTTGTGATATAATTTTTCTATGAAATAGATAGGAGATTATATAACAATGAATGTTTTTTATACTAATACGATGGGAGAATTATATAATTCTCCTCGTAAATTCGAAGAAGGAACTATTGCCATTTCTGGTGAAGATCAGAAACAATATTGTTATACTGGAAATGAATGGGTAATGGTAGGAACTACTACTAATAATTTGTCAGATAATTCTACTACATTTCAAACTGGAATGAATTTATATGATTTTAATAAAAATATTATGATACAAATGGATCCAATTAATGAAGAAGAATTAAATAAATTAATGGGTAGTATTAATGAAATGAGTGAATATGGAATGTATTATATGTTATTATGTAAAGATTATAATTATTATACCATTTTTCACAAAAATATTCCTCCAATTATTTCAACTGGTTCTGTAGCGAGTATGGTAATTATACTTTGTCAAGAATTAGGAAGTATTGTTGGTTGGGAAAAAAATAATGATAATGCTATTGAAATTTGGATAAATATTGATAATGAATCTTATTGTTTTTATTTATTCCAATATGATGCTGGTATTGTGGAGTGTAATTAAATGATTGTTTGTAATATTAATTTATTTTCAATGGAACAAAATGTTTTTAAAACCTATGATGATGGAATGGCAGTAAGTATTGGAACTTGTAGTATTCCTGATCTTCCAAATGTTTTAGTAGCATCTTGTTATAAAAATGATACTGATACTATACGTTTATATGGTATTGAAGATTTTATTAATGAATTAATTCCAAAAATTTATGAAAGTAATAGTTTAAATTATTCCAATAGAAAAGAAATTAAAGTTGAGGTAGGTTAATGAATAAGTATCTTGTAAGTGCTACAGAAGTTTATCGTGTAGATAATGAGGAAAGCGCGGCCGCGCTTATTGACGAGGTTAAGGCTGAAACTAAATATATTTTAGCTAAGTATAGTTCAGTAAAGAAAGAAAAAAAGGCTAAGGGTGAAATTGTCGATGAATGGTATCAAGTCACTCTTGTTAAGAAATTCAATGATGAAAAAGATCCTATTAGTAATATTGATGTAAATTATGAGGTAAGCTTTTAATGAAGTTTGAACGAGTAAGCAAATACCCCGACGCGGTTTTGCCTGTAAGAAAAACAGCGAAATCCGCAGGCTATGATTTTACAGTAGCAGAAGATATTGTAATTCCAGCATATAAGAATTTGCTAAATAGATTTCCAACACGTTATTTTGATTCAATTTCTCTTGAAGATATGGGTAATATGACAAAAAATCTTAAAGCAAAACCAACTCTTGTGCCTACTGGAATTAAATGTGAATTAAATGATAATACATATCTTGAATTATCAGTTCGCAGTTCTTGTCCTTTAAAATATTGGCTTATTCTTGCTAATGGCGTTGGGATTATTGACGCAGATTACTATAATAATCCTGATAATGAAGGACATATTTATTTTCAGATGATTAATTTATCTCCATTTGATATTCAACTTCATAAAGGTGATGTTATTGGTCAAGGTATTATTAAACCTTATTTAATCACCGAAGACGATAATGCTTCTGGTGACCGTCTTGGAGGATTTGGCTCAACTTCAAAGTAATTACCTCAAACCTAAAGAAAGGAGGTAATTACTTGAATATCCTCTTTTTAGATTTATCTACTAAATCTACTGGTTATTGTGTATCTAATAGTGAGGGAGAAATGTTAGATTATGGACTGTTAACCGCGATTTCCTCTAATAATTTAGATAGAATACAAAAAATACAAGATTAGATTATTGAATTAGTAAAAAAATATAATATAGAGAAGATAGTAGCGGAAGATGTTCATCCTGAAACTTATGGATATTCTGATACTTCACGTTTATTAATGTGGCTTCAAGGTGCAGTAATGTTGGGCGCACATGGAGTTAATTCTTCATTTACTTCCAAAACATTAGAGCTGATGTAGGCAAGTGAATGGCGCAAAAAACTCGGAATTAAAACTGGTCGCAGTATTAAACGTGAAACTCTTAAACAAGCCGATATTGATTTTGTATAGCAAAAATATAATATAAAAGCCAATGATGATGTATGTGATGCTATATGTTTATATACTGCATATTTCACGAAAGAAAGTTCCAATAATGATTTTAATTGGGAATAATAGATAGGCCTTAAATAAATAATCCTCCTTCCTTTCTTTTAAAATATATTAGAAGTTAATGGAAGGAGGTATTTTTTTATGTCTACTTTTATTGCCTAGCATTTTATAGAAATATTTTTTGGTCTTATTTCTGCTGGCCTCTTAGCCTTTTGTAGATATATTTATACTCAAATGAAAATGTATCAAAAATTGGCAGAAGAAAAGAAAGATGAACAATTAGAAGAATTAATTGAAGAACATATAGCCCCAATCAAAGAAGATCTAAATAATTTAAGATCTTTCGTATTGGAAGAAAAGAAAATTAGTGAGAGATATATTGAAATAATTCTTGCTTCTTATAGATTTAGATTAATTCAATTATGTCAAAGTTTCTTAAAACAAGGATATATGACTTCAGGACAGTATGAATAGTTAGTCGAATTCTTTAAAGTATATGCAGGTTTAGGTGGAAATGGATAGGCTAAAGAGTACTATGAAAGGACTTTAAAATTACCGCTTAAAGACTAATAAAAAAAAATAAGGGAATGAAACAAAAATAGTTTCATTCCCTTATTTTTTTTATCTATTTAAATAAAAGATTAGTATTATTTATAATTTCTTCACCATAAGTTCCCACCAAATCCGCAATCAATTCTTCTTCTTCTGGTTTTAATGAAATGTCATAGCTAAAAATAGCAGCATGAGTTAGTTCATGTGCTAATACTTTTTTTAATTTTTTATTACTAATATTTTCATTAATGTAAATTGTTGAAGTAGGATCATCACAAGAACCTAAAGTATATATTCCAGAAGGTCGCATTAACATAGGATGATTGGAAGATACTAATAGTATCCTCCAATTCCTATTATTAATATTAACCATTCATAGATCCAATTTTAGATGCTAAAGCCTAGATTTTCTTCTCCATATAAGAACGTTCATCATTAGAAGCATCTTCAATCATTTCTACTATATCAGAACTTAATTCTTGAAGATACTTGTCTAACTCTTTTATCTAAACACTCTTATCTTTATGAAGTTCTTTGGCTTCTATATACATCTTTCTGTGGACACCACTACGGCCTTCTCTGCTATCATGGGTTTCACGAGATTTTCCATTTGTGGGCATCTCATATTCATGCTCATCATAATCATAATCTTCCCAATCATAATCATATGTCATAGGTTTATAGATTCTTTTTTTATGAGGAGATTTATATTTTTCAGTATAATAATGTGTGGTTTCAGGTAATTCATTCATAGCTTCAGTAATAGTACAATAATAAATGGCCTCTTCAAGGTCTTTTATCATATCTATTACTTCACCCATTTCCTTTGTATCAACACATTCTAAATGAGCCATTTGGCTTTCTACTTGAGTTAATAATTGCTTTTTAATTTCTTGGAATTTATCACACATTTAAAAAACCTCCTTATGCCACTCTCTCAATAATTAAGCTGGCGTTTTCAACATCAATAGCCTATGAACTCGTGTTTTCAATACTAATTTGAGTGCAACAACCGCCTAACACATCAAGGAATAAAGCACGTGAAACATTATTAAACTGTCCAGTAGCCGTAGGAGTAGAAATCATTGTAGAAGTAGTAACTGGCTCTCCATTAATAGCTATAGCCAAAGAAATAGCACCCGCAGTTCCAGTGGTTGGAAGTCCTATATTACCTCCAAATGAAATGCGGAAACGAGCTCTGCGTTGACCATTCGTAAGACCGCGGAGGGTAACTAAACCGCTACCCTCGCGATACATTATGGAACAGTTTCCAGCAACAGCTGTATTAGTGAATACTACATTAGAACCAGTAGCAACTGATTGTAAAGCATTAGCCGTTATTTCCATAATTTAACCTTCTTTCTTCAATCAAGAATTGCAACCGCATCCTGAACCATATCCGCATCCATAGCTAGTATAACTAACACCGGTATAAGGATTAGCAACAATATAAGCAGGAGTTGCTTTTGGAGACAACTGATCAATAAGATAAGCATTTTGAAGATTTTGAGAAATCTAATTTTTAAGAGTGCTATTTTCACTGGTAAGAGTCTCAATTTTATCTTGAACAAGGAAGTCAAGAATAGAACGCATATTAGCATTATTATTATCAATAATATCGCGAACACCATCAACGGTAGCCTGACGATTCTGGCAAGCAATACTAGCAAGATTGTAATTAAGATCAGCAAAGCTAGATTGAATTAACTATTTATTCTCGCAGCAACATTGAGCATTAGTAGCTGCCATATTGCTTAATTGCTGAGTTAAATTATTAGTATTCTGCATACTTGCTACAGTATCAGCATTAATAGCCTGAGTGATACTAAAAGTATTCTGCATATTATTCATACCCATATTACAGATATCACTCTGTAAAGTGCGAGTATTAGCATTATTAGTTTCAGCAAGATTAGCAAAACCACTTAAAAGATTAGTGTTTACTCCACTAAAACCATTGCAAAGACTAGAAGCTAAGCCATTAACCCCAGATTTAAGATCGCTCATGTTAAAACCATAACCGATTTCTTCTCGAGTTGTAGTGCCTTGGAAACCAGAACCATTAGCACCATTATTACCCCAGCCATTACCGCCCCAACCATTGAAGCAGAATAAGAACAGGATAATAATCCACCATGCTCCGTCTCCCCACATTCCGCCATCATTATTACGATAGCCATTTCCAGAAGCCGCAGCAATATCAGATAATGAATAATTCGGCGTGTTCATTGGATAATTGTAATTAAACATAACAAAACCTCTTTCTATAATTTTATTTATTTAAACCCCATTTGGGACTTAAAACTATTAAACTCTTTATCGAAATTTAAACCTCTTGATTCAAACAAATTACGAGCAAATTTTTCAATGTCATCGGATTGACCGTTCCGTGCCATTTGTAATAAATTATTGCCCATTGGCGTTCCACCCATTTGATTTTCAAGCATAGATAAAACTAATTGCTATGGATTTTGACCGTTTTTAATCATAGCAATAATTTGCATTGGATTCATTGATTGTGTCATTTGAAACTCTCCTTAAAAATTAAACTGCGGTTTGCTCTCTGTTGGTTGCTATTGAGCTGGCTAACCCGATTCCTAAGACGGCGCAACCGCGTTATTGGATCCCATGATCTATGCAAATACTTCTTTAATAGAAGTTAAGGTAGTATTAAATTCTTCTCGTGTTATATAGTCATTATTAGGCTAAGAAGAATTTGGGATTTCTTTTAATTCATACATATTAATAGAAGCTGTTCCATCCATATTTATTTGTTTTGTATAAATTCTACGATTAGCATAGTCAGGAAAATAAAAAACTGAACCATCAAAATCTATATTCATAGCTCGAACCTCTTCTAAAGAAGCAACGGGTCTAATTCGCTATGCAGTATTGTTTTGAATCACAGGTGTAGCAGTTGTTCCATAAATAGGTCTATTATTACCTATTGGATACTACTGCTATGGATAACCATAAGTATTCATGTTATTACCTCCGGAGAAATATAATAATGAAAGGTTTTATCTTTTCCTTTCATTATTATATGACTTTTATTTTGTGTAAATATATTATAATTACTGACACTTTTTGGATAAAAATTTCACTTACTTAAAATTAAATAAATTTGACACTTTATAATTTTTTATTTTACAATATTTAAAAATTTTTGTATAATTATAATATAGAAAGAATATAAAGATAGAAAAATTTTTTCTAAAATAAACAAAATGAAGGTGATTAAAATTTTTATCGTAGGTGTTTGCGACAATAGCGATTAGCAAAATGACTCATTGGAAGAAATAATAAATCAGTATTTTAAAGAATTTAATTTGCCGGGATATGTATATAAATTTACTGATCCTGGAAAATTAATTGATTCTAATATTGATTATGATGCAATCTTTTTAGGGATTACATTCAAAAAAATGGATGGTATTGAAATAGCTCATCTCTTAAGAACAAGCGGGTATATTGGAAAAATAATTTTTGTTTCCTCTCAAACAAGTTATGGAGTAGCTTCTTATGAAGTAAAAGCATTTAACTTTGTCAAGAAACCAGTTAGTGAAGAAAAAATTTTTTCTATTTTACATGAAGTTAGAGAAGAAAAAAGACGTGAATATAAATATTTAGATACTCCAGAAGGAGAAATAAAAATTAATTTAAATAAAGTGTTATACGCTGATATTCAAAAACGAAATTTATGTTGTCATTTAGAAGATGAAGTTTTGAATAGTAAAACTCTAAAAACTTCTTTTGAAAATTATATAGGAACTTTAGTTTATCATCCAGATTTTGTATTTATTCCACCGAGCTTAATTATTAATTTAAATCAAATTAAAATAATGAATAAAGATAATTTAACTTTTAAAAATGGTGAAGTTTTATACTTTCCTAAAAAAGGCTATGAAGAAATTAATCGACGATGGAAAAATCCATTTAGATAAAAAAAAATAAGGGAGACATTCTTAACTGAATGTCTCCCTTATTTTTATTGCTTTAAATCATTGCTTGGAGTACGATAATTATTTACTGTAGATTCAATCTTCTCTTGTAAATATTTATTCAAATCACCAAAAGCATTATTTAAATACTCTTTAGCATCATCACTTAAAATAAGTAATACTGCTTGATAAGTTCTCTAAAATGCTTCTTTTTGAGCAGCTTCATCAAACTTACCTTGTTCTTTAAGAGAATTTACATAAGTTTGATTAGTAGCAATAACACAGTTAGTAATTGTGTCAGTAGCCATTTGCACATATTTATTTAAAATATCATTATTAGTTTTCTTTTGTAGTTCTGCACTTTTTGCTTTAATCCAAATAACTATAAAAGTAGTTAAAGCACCAAGCATAGGAATCAAACATACTTGGAATAATTGATTAATTAAATTTTGATCCATAATATTATCTCCTTTTTCTTACAATAAATTTATATTAAATCCAAGCCACGGGGACAGGTGTCCAAGTACCTGTGGTAGAAGTTCTATATTTAAAAGTGCCAGTTTTAGCAGTTGTATCTATCCATACTAAAGGAGCAGTTCCAGACGCAGGTTGTGTTGATCCAATATAAATAGAATAATCAGTAGTAGTTCCAACTGTAGGAGGAATGGCATTGTCAACGTATTTTTTAGTTACTAAATCCATATCCTGTGTTGGAGTATATGTACTATCCATAGTAATTTTGCCATCTTTAGTTAATATATTAGATTTATTTTTATAAATCAAATTCTCGGTAGAAGAATTAATTTTTTCTAAAGCTTTATTTAATTCAGTTTGGATACGAACAATATCTTCATCAACATTAACTCCTGCTGCTCCTTCAATACCCATTACAGTTAGAAAATCTCCCTACTCACCTTTCCAACCATTTAAAGTAATAGTATTACCATTTATAGTATAATTTTCTGTTTCCTAAATCATAATACCATTATAATAAAGAGTAAGAGTACTACTATCACTAAAATTAAAAGGAATATTAAAAACCGTCTAATCGGCACTAACATCAAAAGTATATTTGTTTATGATTTTTCCAGCAATATCAGCAGGACAAGTAACAGGATATCCAATACCATTAATATTTATTACTCCAATTTGTCCTCCAGTATCATCAATATTTTCATAAGATACTTCTGATAATTCTGCTAAATTACGACCATTTTCATCATAAGTGGCATAATCCGCGTGATCAGTATATAAATTTAATCTTTTATCCGCAGTATCAATATAGAATTTATGAGTATCTTCTGTAAAATAAGCATAACCTTCTTTGATAGGAGTGGTATCTTTTACTGGTGTAAATAAAGTTTTTCCAGAATCTAAAGATGGAAAGGGTATTTTTCCATTAACCGCTTTCGCATCATAGGTGACTAATCTATCTGAATCACCTTTTAAAATTTTAAATAGAGCCATCGATCTTCAATAACTCCTTTCTATAAATTAATGGTATAGAATTAAATTAATAATTCTATACCATTTAGTTTATTTATTCGAGAACAATCCAATAAACATCCAACCCATTACCACCAACAAATCCTTCTAAACGCGCTAAACGCTCCCAAATTTGTTGTACTACTTGGCTATCATCAATTACGTAATAATCTTCTTCTTTTACAATAGAATCTAAATTAAGTTTAGAATAAACCTAAAGACTTGCTGGTAATGTGTTTAAATTATATAATAAATTATTAGAATCTTTTTCTATTTTATAAAAAGTTATCATATAATTCAAAGTGCCAGATTTCTTAGTAGCACTATAATTTAAAACCCAAGGAAAAATAATTTTATCTTTATGAGTTAAAGTATCATAATATGGGACTGGATAAATACGTTTTTCATTATCAGCATTAATATACTAAATAATACACATCATATTGGTTAAATCCATAGTGTCAAAATATCTATTTATTTCAAAATAAATAATTTCAGCAGCGTGATCGCCTTCAACTGTAATATAACTATTTTCATTATTAATAGTTCTTGAGTTTAAATCTATCTAAACCAACTTTTCATCTTCTGGAGCTGGAAGAGCAGGATACTTAACTGGAAAATTTTCATCTTGTATTTGATGTAAAACACTGTAATAATCAGTTGGATTAGTTATCATTTATCTTACCCCTCAATCTTAAAGGTTCCTGGTTGCGATTTTCTTTCACCCTTCTGGATAATTACAGCTCCTTGAGTAATATTTTCATCTACTTCTGTTGAATTATCAGAAGTTGTCTTTAGAGTAGCACCCTACGCATTTTTCCATTGATATTCATAAATACCATTGCCTAACTCACTAGTATTAGTGACTGTAACAATATATTTTCCATTCTCAATTTTAACTTTTTCGTCAATGACAGGTTTTAAATTAGTTGGGTCAAAATAATTGGTGAAACTAATTGTAGGATAATCTATATTATCTTTATTTTTATAACCATGAACTGATAAAGTATAATTATCCTCTTCAGTTAAAGTTACAGTTTTTTCAGTGCTAAAATCAGAGCCATTCTTTTTCCAAAGATAAGTACACTGAACGCCTTTATCATTCTATCCAACAGCAGTAATAGTATTAGAAGAACCATAATAACATCCATTATCAGGGGAAGGATCAAGAACAATTCTAAAATCTTCACTAATTCCTTCAACAGAAATAGCTAATCCAGCCCATTTAACTTCTTTACTTACTTGATTGGCAGTTGTACCAAATGCGGTAACACTATAACTTCCACATCCATCAATTTCGCAGTATTGAACTTTTAGGTAGAGATCGTTTTTCTTAGCAGTATAGTTCTCAAGATTAATATCACTGCTACTATTAATATAAGAGTCTCCATTTTTAGTGAAATAAGTTAATTTTTCATTATAAGCCATATCTCCGCTAAAAATACTATTATCATCAACAATTTTTTTATATTCATAGCCAATACCATTTTTTAATTCAGTATTAGTTCCTCTATAATTACAAATCCATTTATACTCAATAGTAGTATTATCTGGATTATTTAAAGTATCATTATAAGCTAAAGCATATAATTTATCACCAGTTAAATAAACTGATTTGTTATTTAAAATGCTTGTCAAGAAAGCCACATTATCAGGAACTCCAAAACCGGCGGATTTCTTTGAATCAATTAAACTTTCTAAATATCCAGTTAAATAATCAACAGGTTGCGCAGTAACTAAATCTTCATCAATGTCTAAAGTCTTATTAATAACCATTTGCGCAGGTAATGTATTAAATACATACATTAAATTATTATTATCTTTTGGATTCTTTTTAAAGAAAATAATAGAAAACTATAAAGTACCAGATTCACTAGTCACTTCATCACTAATTTGCCATCCAAAAATCAATTTTCCAGCAGTCCCGATATCAGGACAAATAGCTTCAGAATAACCTTGAACTTGATCGTTTAAATAATACTGAATATAAATCTTAATATCATCAGCCGCCAAATCTTGTAAATCAAAATATCTATCAATTTGAAAATAAATTGTTTCCGCCAAATGATCGTTTTCAACAGTAAGTAATTGTGTTTTTCCAAATTCTTTAGTTAATTCAATTTGACGAGTATCAGCATTTATATTTATAATAGGTTCATCTAAAGGTATACGAAGAACAGATGGATCTAATTTCTTCATTTGAACGATACCAGTGATATTACTATAATAGTCTTCAATAGATTTTATTTCAACGATTTTTCCATTAATGTTTTTTATTGAGTTATCTTTAGCTAAAGTATTGATTTTCTTTTGAAGTTCTTCCCATTTAGCTTGTTCGATAACGCTATCATTTTTAACTATCAAATCTATCTCTTCCTTTCTAAAAAAATTAGGTTAAATAGTTTCTTTTCCTATTTAACCTAATTTTTTTTATATTTAAATCAATGTATTCTGGCCTATTTAAACCTCATACCATTCTTCTAATTCATCCTCGGGAACTAAAGGAGAGATGGAAAAGAATTCTTTTCCATCTCTCGTTAATTTTTTATTATAATCCGCGATTAATCTATATAATTTAGTCGCAGGCGCTCCTGCTAACTATATAGAAGATTCAATAATGCCATTAGAACCCATATATCTATAAACAATTTCTTTTTCCATAATTTATCCTCACTTCACAATAGGTTCTTCTTCAAAGTTCGCTCTATTAGATATCATTGCCTTATAAATATTGTGTAAAGTATTTTTAACATTTTCACCATAGCTACCAACATAATAATATCTAAAACGACCAGTATATCCATTAACAATAGTAGGCATACCAGTACGACTAGGAGTAAAAATATTACCAGAACTATCAGCAGTAATTTGTTTAATTGGATGTTTATTTGTACCAATCTATACCTAAATAGCTCCTGTATATCCTTTAAATTGATTACCAGACATATTTAAAATTGTCTAACCAGAAAATGCATTTAAATCAAAATTAAGAATACCATCTTTACATCCTTCTATAATTAAATTATAAGGAGAATAAGACCCCATCTTACTTTGATAAAATGCTTGAGATCCAAAACTTAATCCTTCAGTTGAAGAAGAATAAGGAATTATATTATTATAATTTAAAGGACATCTATAAAATGCTTTAATACCAATTTTCTTTAAACAATCACTGAATTGGAAATATTCTAATCCGCTGTCTAAAATAAAAGCATAATCATCTATTACAGAAATTTTATTGCTATCTTTTGGAGCAAAAAATATTGCAGTAATATTAGGATTTACTTGAATACCAACTGCTGCGGATGGATTAACTTGACTGTATCTAATTCTTGTAATTGGCTAACCATTATAGGTTGTAGGTAAAGTGATTTTACCTTTTAAATTCTTAGCTAAATCAGTCATTATAAATGATAATTCTCCGTCAAAATTTATAATATCATAATATTTATGAGTAGAATCATTAACTAAGATATTATCATAAACACTAACTGGTTCTCCAATAGCATAGAATTCACGGTCGGCATAAGCTAACTATCTTGTTAAATCAATTTTAACTCCTTCTTTGTCAGCCCATCCTGTCTATCTCCAAGTCCATTCTAAAGAATCCTCTCCGTTTGGCAAATCTGTCACTTCTGTATTATTAAAATAATAAAATTCATCTGGAACAGTAATTCTTTCACCATAATTAAATACTTTCTTTACGGTTGAATCATTGACGACGCGATCACCATTAACAAAAGTAATTGTATAAGATTTACGTTTAAATCTTGCTTTAAAGATATAATCTATTTTATTAGATTGTAAGGATAAAGACCCCCAATTATCTTTTAAAACAACATCTTTTTCATTTACATCTTTTCCAACTGTAATTACTAATTCACCAGTATCGTCTTCCCAACCTTTAAAATTATAGGTTGGCATTTTTTCTTGTAAACTACCAAAAGAAATATAAGTTTCACCTGAAGAATCCGTAGGATTATCAAAAAACTTAGAGCTTAATAAAGGTAATTTCTAAGTCTTTAAAATTTCTTGAGTTAATACTCCATTTGCGTCTTCTTGTTCGAGAACAAACTTAGCAGAATATTCTTTCTTAACATTTTTTACAAAAATAGTTAGATTAGGATAAATACTCTATAATTCTTCTTGAATTACGTGCTCTTCTATCTCTTGGGTATTTTCAATATAAATAATACCAGTTATATTAGGATAAGTCTAATTAACACCTTTAAAATAAATAGGAGCTTTATCGTATAAACTACGTAATAAAGTATAATCAATAACTTTATTGTGAATATCCTCATATCCATTTACACTATTATCATAATAATAAATTAAATTATTTTTTATTTCGCTTGGAGTAATTTTACTTACATCTTCCGCACTAATTTTTTCTAATTGGAAATGTCCATTATCTTTATAGTATTCAATATTAACACTATCTAATTCAACTTTATCGTCATTTAATAATCTATAAGGACTCCATTGAACATTAGTTAAATTGATGCTACAATTCATTAATTCACTATTTTGGCATCCAAAATAATAACGTCTTAATAATTCATAAGAATAATAATCTAAATTACCGCCACGAATATCAAGAGTTTTTATATTTGTTTTAATAGAATTATCATTACTAGCATCGGTTAAACCTTTAATATATAGTCCTTTGTTTTCTTTTGCCACTTCAAGACGATTAGTAAGATCATTAAGAGTTGGACGAACATAACTAGTAATTAATTTAGTTAAAAGATTTGCTTCGATTAAGCTTAAATAATTTGTAGAATCAGTTAAATATAATGTATTTAAAGCAACACCTTCAGCAAATTGAACTTTAGTAATATTAGAATCAGTATCTCTAAAATTCTCAAGTTTTTCACTTTTACTTAAATCTAATGACATTGGTTTAGTAAATTGAATGCCACAAAGATTCATCTCTTTTAATAATGGCATACCACCACTTGGAAAACTCCAGTTATTTACTTTAACATTACGGTATGGATAATCAGGACCTTCTTCAGAAATACCGTCATATCCAAGCAATAAATCAACTAATTTACTAGCTTTTCCACTAAGAGAAAATTCTTGGAAATACAATTTACTTAAATCTCCAAGAGATTTCATCTACTCTAAGCCATAAATATAATATAATTGTTCGCGGTATCTAGGACTAGATTTAACACCCTTTTTTAAATCTGTAGCTTCAAACCTAACCGGAGTTAAACCATTATATTTTAAAGATGGGAAATTAGATGTATCAGTTCCAACAGTGACATAAGAACGACGAGCAGGCTCCATCTTAATCCAATATTCACCATCAAATAGATGATTTTTAGTTCCAAATTCTTTTCCATCTTTCCAATATTCTGATGTAGTAAAGCCCGAACTTTCAGCTCCTTCAATCCATTTATCTGAAGTTGTATCAGGATTATTCGCTGAAATACGGCTCCTAATTTTACTACTACCACCATTGGCAGAGTATTCATCAAGCGTTAGCCAAGAGTCAATATAGTTAAGACGATTAGCCAAAAATTGAGAACGATAAAGATTGCGGTCGCCCTATAAAGCATAAAAATACTAATCACTTTCAACAGAATATAATCCTGTTTCAGTAATACGTCCAAATTTAGTATTCTCAGCTTTTGAGTTAGTTGGAATAATATATTTATATTCTTCATCTAAGCTCAAAGCAATAATAGGACGTTCTCCCTAAACTGCATAACTGCCAGGGAATAAGCTAGGATCTGTTTTATACCATTTATCAACAATATCACTCTTTTTAGAAGAAGTATCTGTCCCTCTCACAAAAATTTGTTTTACATCACTAGGTTTATAAGATCCATTGGTCTGACCCATTAACTATTTATATTTATCAATAATCTTAGTTCTAAAAAATGAATAAAAATTATTCCACAAAACACTATCATTAGTTGAAAAACTTCCTTCTTCAGTTGCATCAACATAATATTCAAATGATGGAATACCAGTATTATTAATACCTAACTAAGTATCAATATCATAAAAAATAGGATACCAAATATAATGCTAAGTCCCTGTAGTTTTTTCAATATTTCCTTTTTGAGGACCCCAAGAAGCAAACATTGCATTTTTACCACGAGAATCATAACATTCAAAAATTTCAGTCATTAAGAAATAAGTCGCTAAATATTCAATATTGAAATAATTACTTAATTCATTCTTAAATTTTGCTTGACGATATTCTTTACTATCTTTTGTGTAAGTAATTCCACCATAAGTAATTGGACTTGGTAATAACCATCTATTATTAATATCATTTTCATTTTCAGTAAAAGAATAATAAATAATATAAGGATTAAATTTTTCTGAATTTAAAATATAGATATTATTTTCTAAAGTATAATATTTATTTATTTGATAAACTTTATCATCATTATCAGTTAACGTGATTACATTATAAATTTTATTATTTACATCATAAGTATAATATTTTTGTTCTTTATCAAATTTATCTTCTGATATTTTATAAATATCATTACCCTATTCATCAATTTTATCAAATACATAATACTTACTTAATTCATATTTTGCTTCAGCCAAATCTTCTACTACTTCATATTGTCCCATGGAAGGAATTTCATATGATATGCCATCAAAATCAATAGTGCAATCTAAGCAAGTACTCCAAACCCAACTTACAGCATCTTCCCAGTTAGACATTAAAGCAAGTAATAATTCACGAGAAGATTTCATACTTTTATCAAATTTAATAGGTTCCTACCCCGGATTTGTAATAGTTAATTCAGTAGATTCTTGACCAGTAATATCATCTGTTACTTTTTGTACTTTTATTCTACTAGGAGCGACATTAGATATTCCATCAATCCATTTCACTAAATCATCACTGTATGAACCCTAAGAAAGTTCTTCACAATTAAACAATCCCTTAGAAATTAAATCATCATTTGCATTATATCTAACCTCAAAAGAATCTGCCACTATAGGAGCTTTTCCAGAAGTCAAATATTCTTTTGAATTATCATCCATTACAGGTGGTCTAAATGATAATTTATATCTATTCCAAGGATCTCGGAAAGAACAATATGTTCTTGAGTTATTCTAAAATTCCCAACATTCAGCGATATTTTCAACAGGAGGTTTTCCATTAATTTGACTCTACAAAGCGCTTCCCTTTGGTTTAAACCCAAAGCATTCATCAGAACCTTTATCTAATAACATATTATATTTTCCAATATAAAAGATACCGGAATCATTATATTCATTAGAATCAGTTGATTGCCAATGGAATGCTAAAACAGGATATCCTTTTACTGAAGTGCGATAATCTTTTAAGTTAGTAATATTATAATTTACATAGCCTGCTTCTTTATTTTCATACCATTTATTATAATAAGAAGATTTTGAATCAGCTACTTTTAATTTAGTATATAAAGTAGGATTTTCTTCCATTAATTTTTGATATAAAGCATAAGGCCCCATATCAAAATCTTCTTTATTTTTTATTACTAAATTATCATTTTTTCCATCTGTTATTTTTAAATTCTCTTTGTGATTATAATATTTATATAATTTTCCTTCTACATACTCTTTTGCTTCTTCTGGTTCAGAAAAAACCTAAAAAGTATTACTATCATTATAATCTTTAAGTGGATGATGAGAATAAGTTTCATTAACAAAATTAGCGAAACCTCTATTATAATCTCCTGAAGACTCCATAAAATCAATCTTTAGAGTAAATTTATTTGTGCCAACAGTCTCATTATCCATATAAAAATATTCAAGAAAACATTTACTTTTTTTATCTAATTTTCCCGCGGTTTCATCCTCTTTATATATACTTTCAAAAGGCCCTTTATTCATAAACATAACGTTTTTACATTTAGCCTTATAATTACGTCTTGGGTAATTACGCGAAGATGTTCCCTAAACCTAAAATGTAGCTCCATTAAAAAGAGTGGTAAAACTAGGACAATGATGTAAATAATAATTCTATACAGCAGTATATTTTACTTTTTCTTTTCCATCACTATCTTTCTCCATAATAGGAGACCATCCTTCTTTTTCTGCTACTTCATCAAGTTCTCCTCTAGCATAGGCATTATCTAATGGAACATTTACAAATTCTAAAGTCCCTTTTTGAGGATCAGCATCTTTACTGTAAGGAAGTCTATTCTAAGTGCTTTGATTATTATTTTGAGTAGTTTTTAAAATAATATATGGCATCAATGGTTTGTCACTATGTTCACTATTATAATCAAGCATTTTTCGATAAGAAAATAGATAATCATTTAAAGTATCCTCATACTGATACATATTTTTCTAATCCCACTAATTAATACTTTTTTTATCAAAAGCATAATTTTGAACTATATCAGGAATTGTTAAAGTAGCATCATAAACTCTAATACTATAAATATCAATATCACAGGCATTAGACATAAATTTAATAACATCAGAATTAATAGTCCAAGAATCAGTTTCTTTTCTACGAGCTACACTAGTTAAAACACCATTTAAGAAAATTTCTAATAATTTAGAATCTCCACCTTCAATACCAGATTTTTCTTTTGTATAAACAAAACTTAAATATAACATTTCATCTTCTACGAAATCTACTGAAACTGTTTCTTCACCACCATCAGCAGTAAATGTAGCATCTTGTGGGCTAAAATAAATACCTAAAGGCTCTGTCAAAGATCCATAAGCACAAACAAGATTATTTAAATTAAATACTTGAGATAAACCACCATAAGTTAAATTATCATAACTTGGAGCTTCTGGATGCTCTCGTAAATATTTTTTAGTTAAAAATTCATCATAATTTACATATTCAGTCTATTTCTAGAACTCAGCCCAAGCTCCACTATCTTCATCATTCCAAGACCCATCAATAGATTTATAACGAGTATATTTAGTAATTACTTTGGAATAATTCTAAGGATTTCTAATTTTAAATTGAATCTCAATACTGTGGGTAGGCTTAGAAGTTCCATCGTCAAAAGATAACTATCCAATAGGGATAGAAACTTCAGCGCCATTACTGACTCTTAAACAAGTAGTATTATTTTCATCAAAAACCCAACCATTATTATACCAATTAAAGTTTTTAAATTCTGCATATTTATCTCTAATTTTTAAAGTTTCACGACTTAATTTACTTTCAGAATTAGAACGACCAGTAGCCACAAAATTAACTCTTAAATCACCACTTCTAACCAATTCCATGTTTCTTAATGGATCAATTTTAACTATAAAAGTAAAATTACGAGAATAATCATAAGGCTCAGTTCCTACTTTAATTGTATAATAGGAACTATCATTAACAGAAAGATTAGTAATTTCCCAGTATTGCCACTCATTCTAATTTGAGATTTCACGAGTACCAGCTAAAACACCATTCTTATACAAATTAATTATAGCAATAGATGTGTTAGGATCATACACTCTAAAAGGAATACGAATAGTTTCATAAGTATAATACTCTTCTTTGAAACTGCCAGTCCAAATTAACGGCGTTCTACTGTTTTTATCTAAAATAACAATTTCTTTTTCAATAAAGTCAGTACCGTTTCCTTTTTCATTGCCATTTACTAAATAAAGTTTTGCTTTAATAGTATGTTCTCCATGAAGAAAATAATTGGCTAATGTTACCACAGAATTATTACTATTATCTAAAATAATAGTATTTTTAGTTATAGTAAAACTATCAGTATTATTATTATTGGTATCATTATAATATCTGTCTAAAACTAAATAGTTATCAAAATAAATTTCAATGGCACTATTTACTTTATCAGTCATTAACCAAACAACATTAATCTAATTTCCATCATAAGGAGAATTATTACTGAATTCACTTTCTTGCCATTGAAGAGTTAATTCATGAGTGGTTACAAATTGAGTCTTTTTAGTAGTAGAAAAATGGTTATTGGTAGGATCACTATTTTTACTAACAATAAACTCAATTTCATGTGTAGAAGAATTTCTTAAATAAGCAGAAATATCAGTAGTAATCGGTTTATTGTGCTAATAAGTTTTTGCTTCACTATAAATATCTTCCCAAGAACCATCGCTCTTTTTCTATCTAATAGTTAAAGTACCTTCAACAGAATCAAGAACTGGCTCTCCATTTATTGTTCTACATTTTACAAGAGCAGTTACGCTTACTGATTCGCCATTAAGCACATCAGTAGGTCCATCTAAAATTAAAGACACAGTACCATTTACTTTAACTTCTTGATCTTGACTTCCGCCACCCGCCAATAGTTTTTCACAACTAGCAACTTCTTCTTTATCATCATTTAATTTAAATTCTTTAATACGATAAAATGCTCCATCGCTATTCAAAATTAAATCATTTACATGAGGATTAGAACTTGATAAATTAGATAAACGAATTGAATATCCGATTGGATTCTCATCCGCATCATAATCAATTTCGACGTCTTTTTCAGTTCCATAAATTACCTAAACGCCACTTGAACCTATTGGTATTTTATTTTCAGTCGCAGTATCTAAATAAACTCGTCCGGTATCTGTTGCCACATAAAAATATCCATCAGTTTGTGGATATGCTTTTATCTTTTCTTCTGGACCCTAAACGGGACGAAAATGTATCTTAGACATAATTTACTCCTTTCTATCCTAAAAAAAAATATGGGGAAAGAATATTTCATCTTTCCCCATAAAAACATTCTTCTATATAAAATAGAAAAAATTATATTTATTATTAAATAATATTGTCCTTAGAATGTTCCCCACTCTAACTCAAAATTAACTTTAGCATTAGATTTTTCAGCTGTCGCAGAAACATTTACTTTTAAACTATCACTAGTAAAAGTAATTGGTTCATTTTCAAAATCAGCACCAGCAATTTTAAGTCTAGGAATTAAAGTATCAGTTCCATTAGTTGTATAACCATTCGCCAAAATTTCTTGGTGAGTATTTTTTACTGTAAAAGTCTTTTGAGTAGATTTTACTACATGTCCTTGGGCATCAATCTCAGTTGGTTCGTTAATAGTAATAGTTTGTTCATCAGCATAAGCTTGAGGAACTGGAGGATTTACAGTTAAAGTATTACTATGCTTAATGGTAACAACTTTAGAATTAGTAGGATTATTTTCTGAATCTTTTAAAACTTCTGTTTCTAAAACAATACCACTTTCACCGCTAAGGGTGTAATCTAAAAGTTCTTTAGTAGAACCGAGTTTAATAATAAAACCAGTAGTGCTATTATCATTAGCTCCTTCGACTTCAGTGACGGGATCATCTGCAGAAGGCACATAAGTCCATTTAATATCGCCAGTAATAATTCCATCAACTTCTTTGCCAGAAGCAATAATTAAATCTCCAGTGCGTAAATAATGACCTCCCCAAAGAACATCATCGGCTCCAGTATAAATAAAAGTATTACCCTCAGCAATATTAGGATTTTCATTAATTTTTGTATCATCATATACAATTGCTCCATTAGCGATCTGGAATCCGCCACGGAATACCATAGCATTGATAGTTCTAAGTTGATTATCAATATCTTGTTTATTATAAACAGGAAGAGTTAAAACACCATCCTTAAACTTATAACTACCACTTTTACCTTCTAAAACAATTTCTGGATCAATGTCAGTAGATAAAGTTGTACTATTTTTTCCTTCAACACCAGGACCACCAACAGAAGCGGTAAAACCAGTACCAGTAGCATGATTAGTAATAGTAAAATCATTAACTGCTTTATCAACACTTAAAGTATAATTTCCCGTAGAAGTTTCAGCAATATTAACATTACTACCAGCGACAATATTAAAATTACCTGCATCAGCATCAGCGTTCTTTAAATTAATATTTAAAGTTTTTTTACTTAAAGAAGAACTTAATTGATAATTAACTCCTGTTAAACTAAGTTTAATAGTGTCTACACCTTTATCATTAATTGCAGGAATTACTTCAACTTGAATATAATCACTACCAATAATATCATAAGTCTCAGCAATAACGTTACCACTACTATCAGCAATAGTATTAGTTATAGAAGCTCCATTGGCATTATTGGGACTAGTATTTACTGACACATTACTATTCTTTTTATCAGTATCCAAAACAGTATCAGTATTTGTTTGAATCCAGCCTTTACCATTATTAATACATAAAATATTTTTATCTTTTACATAATAAAATTCGCCTGCTGTATTTTGACTAAAGCTTTGAGGCAAACCTGCGGTAGTATCAACTATATTAATACCCTAATTTACAGGAACGCAATTATTTTCATCTACACCATAATAAAGACGACTTGGTTTTTTATAATCTTCTGCGGACTTATTATCATTAATTACTAAATAAAACGCACCAGGTTTATATCTACCTGCCACATTTTCGAATTCGGCTTGAGAGCCTTTTAAAAACTTAACGTTCAATCTTTTTCACTCCTTTAAATATCAGCCCAAGAAACAGTTTGTTCGACTGCTTCAACACGAGTTACCAAATTATCAGGACCTTTATCTACTAAATATTTATTAGCTATATTGATTGTTTCAATATCTCCCTAAGTTAATGTTCCTACTGGCATATTAATCCATGTACCAGCATCAGTAAGAATATGTTTTCCTTTAATTTCATGTAAAGAAACTGGGACTAGCCCTGGAACTGTACCCTTAAAAACAGGAGCTAACTTAGCTAAATTTTCTTCCGTAGATAATTTTTCAACAATAGAATTAATTAAAGTCTCATTATTTTCTAAACCCTAATTAACCCATTTTTTTTGTTCTTCATCATAAATTAAAACTTGATTTGTTTTAACTTTATCAAGAACAATATCACTTAAATCGCTTAACTTACCTGCGGAACTAATTCCACCGCAAATTAGACGACTACCTAAATAAAGTTCTCCAGAAGAATCATTTTCCTCATAAATAAAATATAAAGTATCATTGTCCCTTTTAGTCCCTAAACTTTCAAAAGCAGTTTTAGAACCTCTGACAAATTTTACATATTTATTTAATGTATTAGGCAAGATAATCGACTCCTTTCTATTATTTATAAAATCTTTTTAATCAATACTAAAAGGGTTTGGCCTATTAAGACCAAACCCTTTATTTAAATTAAGTTGTTTCAGATGGAGTATCAGTATTGTTTGAATTTTTCTTTAAAGCATCAACATCAGTTCTTAATCCAGTAATTAAATCATTTAATTCTGTATCTTTATCCTATAATGCTTTAATAGTTTTATTCAATTCCGCGTTTTTATTTTGTAAAGCTACAATTAAATCAAACATTCCTGCTACCGTTTTAGCTCCATTATCTCCAGAAGTCGCATTGTATGTAAGACCACGGACCGCGCTTTCATTTAATTTGCCACTTGCTAAAGTATTTATATCGGCTAATGTGCCAGTATAGCCACCTAAAAGATTAGTTTTTAAAGTATTTAAACTACTCATAGTAGCAACTTTATTGCTACTACTATAAGTTCCATCAAAAGTAATAGGTAAATCGTTCTCTTGTAAAGCGCTTCTTGAAACAGTTATTAAACCATCTTTTTCTTCTACCGCCGTAACAAATTGTTTATCTACCTTGTTATCAGCTTTGTCTAATTTATCAATAGCCTATTTAATACTATAAGCAACTGAATTAGTTGTAGATACAGCCCCATTTAAAACATCAATTTTATTACTTAAATTGCTAATATTATCTCTATCGGTATTAATTCCCTATTTTAATCCATAAAGAGTTGGAATAGTATCTTTGCCAAAACTATTATTAGATTGACCCAATAAAGTGTTATACTTACTATCACTATTATCAATCAACTTACTAATACTATCATTAAGAGTGGTATCTTTAGTGATAGTATTTAATTTATTATTAATAGTATATCCTTCGCCTAATGCTAAAGTTCCTAAATAAGATTTCTCACTGCTTAAAGCTCCAGTAGTATCAATGAAACTTAAAGAGGTAAAAACATTGCCTTCTTTGGTATTAATATAAGAACCTTTTGGAATACTAACTGAAAATGTTTCTTCTTTTACAATATGACCCGCTCTATCAGTAAATAATTTAGGTAATTTTATAGAAGAACCAAAAGTACCAAAATCAACATCTTTACCATAACTTTTTGATGCTTTATTCACATCTAAATTATTGTGAGTAACTTTAATAACTCCATTATTTTTCTCAATATCAGCATCTACTGAAATCAAATTATCTCCTTCGATAGTTGCAGACTTCATATAATTATCATTAATATCATTATCAGTCTCAGTAGAAAAATAAATAAGTTTATTAGTATCTAATTTATCTAAACTCATTTTTCTATTAAGAGTATTTAAAGCACCTTTAATGTTAGTTTTATCAAAATTAGTCGTGGAATCATCGCGGTTTTGACCGTAAAGCAAATCATAGGTATCACATACCGCATTACCAAGAGCAGGAAGCTTTACAACAAGAGACTTGCGGTCGTAGCCGTCTTCGATCGGCTCACCAACAACATTATCCTATTCTACATTATAATAAAATCTATATCCTGACTAACTTAATTTATAATTAATAGTATTTTCTGTCGTATTATCATAAAAACGTTTTGTTTTATTGAATCCTTCTTTATTATAATAAATATTATTATCATCTAAATCAAGTTGGAAATTAGTAGGAACTCTTAATTTATAAAGTAAATTTGTACTACTTTGATCTGTGGTTATCGCAGGTCCAAGCTCACTTTCTAAATAATAAATGCGCCCCTCAGTTTTAGTATCGCTATTATCTAATTTATAATGACTATCAGTTTCATCATAATAATAATATTTACCTGGCTAATATACAACGCTAGCATCATCAACTGCTACATATGGATCTTGAGGAAGTAATGGATAAATTGAAAAATTTGGAACAACAGTATTTAATTCAGCAATCTAAACATAAGTCTCTTGATTATTGATATATTGTTTTATCCAAACTGTAGAATCATAACCGCGACCATAAACAGGATAGTCTATTTGATAATTTAAATTATACTATTCATCATCAACTCTATCATTAGTAATTCTAGTGAGATATTTCCACTCTTTAGTCCCACTCGCGGTTACATTTCCCACATATAAATACCATTGGTTGCTTCTTTTAACTTTTACTAATTTTCCATTTTCACATAAAATAATATGAGAATCACTTCTATCAGAAGGATCATCATACATAATTTTATTATCAAGATATCCTACTAAATATTGAGTGGCGGGAAGACCATATTCAACTAAAACATAGCGTCCTAAAAATATACCATCACTCGTACAGCTATTATCCATTTGAAGTCTATTACTGTAAATTTTATCAAAAGTAAAGGTTGTTTTTGAAGTATTAGTTATATTACCATAAAAACCCATTATCAACCCTCCTCAAATAAATAATCTATAATAAGATATGCTTCTTGATTTTGATTAATCAAATTCATAGAGCTTCTATCGAATTTAATCAAATTAATAGTAGAAATACCTTCTAAGTCTAATTCATAAATACCAGTATTTCCAACAATAATAGCATTAGTGCTATCATTTAAATAAAATTTCGTTCCTGGCAAAGTCTAAATGCCTAATTGAGTAATTAATACATTTTGGTTATTATTTTTAAATGCGGTTCCTGTAATTAATTTACTCATATTAACATCACTTGGATAGTTCTTAGAATTAAGACCTTCACCATAATAACGAATTTGTCTTATCTTTCTTGCCATTTAGTGGTCCTCCTTAATATACTCTTGATATTGCTTTGGTGGCACTAATAGACATTGAACCATTATAAGTTAATGGAATAGTTATTTTATTAACTAAATATTCTCCTTCAACGCCACTTCTTTTATCTTCAATATAAATTCTATTATTAGGTTCTAAATAATAAACTGGAATAGTCGAAATTGAAACGCTTTCCGCACAGTAAGCAGTCGTGTAAAGCAAATCCTCAATCTCATCAACTGCGCTTTTACCCTTAGAGCTAATTTTAAAATAATTATCATATCCAGAAGGAATATTAATCCAAATATATCCGCTTTCTGTTGGATAATTATTCTAAACGATAGAATCATAATCAGTCTATGTCATAAATAATACATCAGGTGTATCTCTATAACATATAACTTTTACATTAGTATCATTAATTGCTTTTGTTCTATCTCCAATCAATTGGACTGAATATTTAGCAATATCCGCATTTTCTTCCCCAATAAAATCAAACCAAAAATTTAAATTCTCAGGATTATTTTTTACTTCTTCCTTGAAATCTAACTTATCATAATCATAAATATCTCTCCAAAAAGAGAATAAATCTACGTAATAAGTCTCATAACCAGTTATTCCAGAAGGATAAAGGTCGGGATTGGCGGTCGCTACTTTACTGGTAAAATCATCTGCATAATTATATTGATAATAATCTACGGCCATACGATATAAAACTTCACGCCAATCGCAATAAATAACTCCCGGCTCATTTTCACTTTGATACCATTTGTTTTTATAAGTTTTTTGCTCTAATTGCGGATTCATGGTATCAAAAATATCATTATTATACATTGTAGATTTATATCTATTTATATCATTATCATTTACAATAATCGTAGTATACTAAATAGGCTTTTGATCTATCGCATATCTTAGATGGATAGGAATTTCAGCACCACTCGCGCTTTCTCTCTATCCCCAAATAGAAAAATCATTTCTTAGATTAGCAATCTATGGAGTATTATTAAAAGAAATAACCGTCTATCCATCTCTAAAAGAATAAATTGAAGAAGAAGAATAAACCGCAGGTTCAATATAACTATCTCCATTAGAATTATTTACTATGTTATTCCAAGATTGGTATTCATAAAATTTCTTTCGCTAAAAAATAAATCTACCATCTATATCATAATAATACTCGAAACAACTTAACATATTTTTAATTTTGTCTAATACGCTAGTTATATTTTCACCGACACTAGTAATAAGTTCTCCTGCATAGACTAAATCACAAATACGATAACCAACTGTTTCATTAGTTGTTCGACTTACAATAGTGTAAATAGTTCCGTTATTTACCAGTCTTACTTTAGTCGGTTCAGAAGCGTCATCTAATAATTTATTACTATCTAAATTATCAAATTTAATATTGCTTGTATCAGTTATTTTTACATTATTTACATCTAATAAATCTGGTAATGTCCCTATTGAAGCATTAACTATTCTATTAGTTTGTGCGTCTTTAAAAAAATACATAGTTTCATCACATTTATTAGCCAATAATTCATAGCCGTATTGATCTAAATCATTAATAACTATATTACTTTCTTTTTCTTTGCCATAAACTGTAAGAAGTTTTTTAATAATAGTCTAAATAGGAATTTGAATTAAATTTAAATAACTTTCTCTTAAATAATATTCTTTATTACTAAATTCTTCTTCATCTAAAACATAATAAGTAGTTTGTTTATTCTAAGTAGAAATATAATAAACATTATGTTTCTTAGCTTCTTCCTCACTATTAACAATATAACAATATTTACCTTTTATATAATTATCTTTAGTTATATTATTTTGTTTATTATAGCTATAAGTAATTATTTCTTCTTGCCCAAAATCTACAGAAGCAGGTAAATCTCCTCCTAAGTCTCCATTTAATAGACACATCTTATCTTTGCCTTGAATAGAGATATTATATGAACTAGCACTTTGAGAAGTATTAAAAGATGTAATTAAATAAATGCCTTGATTAAACCAAATAATATCTGGATATTTATTATCAATTTTGTTTTCCAATCCAATAGCTAAACTAAATTTAGAATTTAAACCCCAAGAATACTACCTATATAATTTCTCATTAGTCATCATAGTAAGAGAACAAGACCTGCGGACCGCAGATGTTCCATCAATATTAATCGATCCGCCGGTTATCTTGCCCTCTATGCTCTCTATTGGTAATTCATCAAATGTTAATAACTCAATACGAGCATAAACTACTTTATGTTTGAATTCATCTAATTTTTTAAGAAAATCGGTATCATATTGTCTTTGAATCTTCATAATCCTTTACCGCCTTTCTTAAAGTATCAATAAATAAAGTATATGTTTCATCAACTATCTTTTGTAATCCTGCTACTTTATTATTATAATTTTTTATACAAGTCTAAATATTACTCTAATTTACATTATAGAATGGATCGTCTTTAGTAAAATCAGGATTACTTTTATCTTGTTCTAATTCTTTAAAATCTTTTAAAGCCTTCTTAGCTCTTAACCAATTTTGCTTTAATTGATAAATTGTAGTTGTAATATAATTCTAACCATTAAAAATTCTATAAGTAGTTTGATTATCATTTTCAAAAGAGTAAACTACTTCTTGACGTTGAACTGATAATTCGCATAAAACACCTGGATCGATTTCAATAGAAGTAATATCAGTTAAGTCTTTAATCTAATATTCATTCTTCTAATCAATACCAATAATTTGTTTATCATCTTCATTTATTCTAATATTACAAGCCCAATTTTTTTTACTAACTAATACACCAGAATCATAAATTTCTTTCTTAGTATATCCATCAATATAGTAATCTTGTTCTTCAGTTTGACTTACCAAATAAATATGATAAATTAAAGTAGGATCAAAATCCACACGTTTAATTTCTATAGAATGATCTTTTTCTCCCTCTTCTTCACTAATTGCTCCACCGGGAGTAGTATAAAAATTAATTTTATTACTTGTATATAATTTCTATACATCACGCTTAGTAAAACGCAAGAAATAAATTTGGGTTACTTTATACTTAAAATCATCATTATAAAGATTTAAAATATTACCTTCAGTTCCATAATATTGCTCTAAAGGCAAATCCGCTACTTGAATATCATTAATAGTATCAAACTTACTTGCCTGTTTACCATAATAAGAATACACTATAGTTCCTTGTTGTAAACCCGCATCAGATAATTCAACTACTTTAACGCTATAGATTGGAGCGACGTGATCTATTAAATAAGCTCCTGTAATACCAATAACAATTTCTTCTCCATCAATACTAAACTTATCTCCAGGAGCAAAACCTTCAAATCGAATCGTTATCGCAGGAGAATTAGCTAAAATATCTTTGGTCTATAAACTATAATGATCTCCATTATATAATAATTCAAACATAGGATAAAAACTTAACGTTTGTAATAAATTATCTAAACAAGTTTGTTTATTTGCTTGTAATTTATTAATTTCTGCCTAAGTTAAATTTTCATCTTTTAAGTTATCAATATAGGTATTTACATCATCAATATATCCATTAATTTTATACCATCCATCAAAAGAAATACTATCCCATTTAAGAATTTCACTTTCGGGTGGGTCCGCATCAATAAATCCATAAGTAGTAAGATTATCAAAACTAACTTTATCAATCTCATAAGCAGTTCCACTAAATGTATGAAGCATACGCCCTAATTTATCTTCTGGACTTAGACTTACATTTAATAAACGCACAATAAAGTTTCCTTCGGTTGGAGACTTAAATAACTTAGGTTCTCCATCAGTTAAAAATTCTAAAGCTTTAGTTTTAAATTGACGCTCTATATTAATATTATAATCAGTTAAATCGGTTGATGTAAAATCTTTAATTTCATCATCACCCAATTTATTCATAAATAAATGGTCTTCATCCATTAGATAAGAAATTAAACCACTTATCGGGAATTCGTGATAATAAGTATTTCCATTCCTAAAAATATAAGGATATTGGCTTCCAATAGTATCAGTTTTACTTTCAAGGGTATTAATTTTAAAACTGCTTACTTTTGGATTAAATCTTATTTTTAATAACTATCCATTATTATATAAAAAACTATCTTCAAAAATGCTATATACAGTATTAGAAAAGATTTTATTACTGCGAACCGCGGTTTCATCGCTATATTGCTGAACTGCATATTGATAACTAAATCCATGTTCGACAGTAAAATCTCTATACAATTCTCTTGAAGGCGTTTCGCCAACTAATTTAAATTTTAATACCGTATTCCAAGTGTTGAAATCATCTTCACTACTGGCTCTTAATAAAGCAAAAGCCCCAGTAGCAGGAATTTCTAATCCTGTTTTTTTATCGCGGATTCCATTTAAATTAATTTTTACATATCCATTATTTTCATCCATAATCGCAGAAAGTGTTGCTTGTAATTCTGGATTAATAGTTTCTCTATTAATGATTTGATAACGAATACTTTCTGCTTCATAGTTATTGATAGTGGTTATAGAATATTGAATAAAATAATTTTTATTTTTTTGTAATTCTTTATTTAATTCAAAACTATCATAACTTTCATTTAATTCTGTATCATTGATTGAATTATGTAATTGTTCTCCGCTATCAGCAAAAATATTGCCATTTTCATCATATACTTTAAATCTATATGAATAAACTTTTTCAGTAATATCATCATTTTTTTCTTTTTGGCTATATACTCCAATAAAATTTGTTTTATTTATTCCTACTAAATTATCTTCAAAACCTTTTATATAAACCGCGGGCTTAGTCGTACATTTAGCAATACCAACTGTAGAATAATATCCGACTACTCCATTGGTATTAATATATGCTAATTGAATTTTATAAGACTATCCTGGATTCAATTTATATTGAATAGGTTTTCCATTATTAGTAATTGATTTAAGATTTATATTGAAAGTAATAGACCCTTGTTCCAAGCAACCGCGGACTTTGCTTGGAGTAAAATCCGCGGTTGTTCCCTAAGCAATTACTACATTACTTGATACTGTTTTAATTATATAACACAATCCTGAAACCTCTACCATACTAACTGCACGGTTCATTTGAAATGGAATAGTAATTTCCTATCCAACAAATGCTGGTAAAGTTCCAGATATAATAGGTGGATATAATTTATTAACCATTTTATCCCTCCTAATTATTTTCGTTATTCTTCTCCTCTTGAAGATCTACTAATCTATTCGTAAAATCTCTTAGTTGTTTTAAACACTCTCCCATAAGAATAGTATCTTCTCCTTTAGTTGTTACTAAAGAGAGAGTATTATATAAAACCTTTAAAAAATTAATATCTCTTTCATTCATTTTCCTTTTTCTCCTTTTTATTTTACAACCGTGGCAGCAATCTAACGAATATAGTCCTCTAAAGTTGTCTCTCCAGTAATATAAATTGTATTATTATGAAAATTTATAGAGCCATAAAAATTAATTTCTCCTCCAGTGATCTAAACGCCTTTTTCACCAACAGCAACACTACCACCACTAGAGTAGAACACAGGACGTTTATCATAGCTAACTTCGCCACTCTCAGGATCAAAGCTTGCACTAAAATAAAAACAACTATTTAGCATACTCAAAGTATCTGTAATACCTCTTATCGCATGAATAGCATTATTACTGGCTGTTTCAGCTTTACCTGCTGCCACTCCTGCATTATAAGCAGCAGTGCCTATTTTATTTAAAATTTGATTCAAAGTATAACTTCCCGCATCCCAATGAGATCCAGTATTACCAACATAATTAATTGTAATATCATCTTTAAATGTTCCATGATTTACTGTAATACTATTAGTAATAATTTCTCCTGACTATAAATCAAAATAAGTTCCAAGAATTTTTTCTGTCTAATCTTCTAGCTATATTGTATCTCCATAATTTTTTGATTTTAAATAATAATCATTATTACCAACATTCATTAAAATTTTATTCTAAACCGGATCTTTAATTGTTAAATACGGACTAGATTTGTCTAAGAGAAAAGCGCTAATTCCACCACTCTTTCCATCTATTTGACTTTTTTTTAGATCAATTAAAAGGCCATTACCATTATCATAACCGGCGGATTTTATTTTTCCAGAATCACCTTTAATTTCAATCTAACCATTTCCAGATTTACCAAATGTAGCGGTTCCATCGTCTTTTAAAGCATAAACCTATTCACCTTGGTGATATCCATAAACACCGGTATTTTTACTAAGACTTAAATCAGCATTTCCGCCATAATCCCCAATTAATACTCCTGTAAAAGTATTATTATCATCTTTTCTGCCAGCCGCGATTCGCGCGATTCCTAAAAAATTATTTTCAGAATCTAAAAGTGCTTTACCATCCCATTTATTCACCATAGCTGATGGATATTTATTCTACAATACTAAAATAGGCTACGTCCAAACTACATTACTTTCCTATTTTCCTTGAACTCCATAAGCACTTACACCATCAACATAAAAATTCATAGGACTTAATCTATATTCTTTTTTCTTATCATTATATTTAATCTAACCAATAAATTTATCTGTAGATCCAGTAGGATAAATACTCCAAGTTGCAGTATCATCCACTTTACCATTTATAAATAATTTATAAGGCTCTTTAGAAAATGTAGGTTCACCATTACTTAAATAAATTACCTCTGTTGGACCATTTATATAAGCATTATCTAAAATCGTAATAGGAACTGGATAATAAGCAGTTAAATCATAATCTCCCCACCCAGATAACTTTACCTATAAAATAATTAAATTATTCATTATAGAATTTGTAGTATTAACCCTTAACACACAATTCTAATTATTAGTATTCTATAAATCAACATTATTAACCGTTGATCCAGTCATAAAACTCCAAGTCCAATTACAATTTTTAAAATCAGTGATTTCTTTACCTTCATTATCATATAACTAAGCTCTAAAAGTATAATTATCTCTTATCCCACTTTTTATAGCAGTAAATACTTTATTATTTAAATTCTCGTGAGCTATCATGTCAATTACCAAAGTGCAGTCAGTACCATTAGTTCCTGCCTATCCGAAAGTGAAATCTTTAATAGCAGTATAAACAATACCATCCTTTTCTACTTTAGCAATTACAGTATTATTAGATTTATTGCTACTATAAAAAGTATTAATAGTATAATTTAAAGAAAATTCTCCAGGAGACACATTAACATTTTCATTAGTTAAATCAATTACAATTTCTTTATAAGTAGCATCAGTTCCATCGTCATTAAAACCAAAATTAAGCATAGTATTTTTAATAGGAATCTACCAAATTACTCTCTATGCTTCAACTAATTTACTTTCTCCATTCTAATTTTTACCAATTATACCATCATTAATAGCATAAGTCTTAGAATCAAAATGTAAAGTTAATTTACGACTAATTTTTCCATCTGATCTGTTCATCAAATAATTAGCCTAATTATAAATTAAATAATTACCATTAGTCTAATCTTCACAATGAATAGACAAAGCATTTAAACTATCAATAGTCGCATCATTAGGAACTTGTTTTTCATTATTAAAAGTAATTATATTACTTCTATAAACTTTTCCATTATATAAAATAATTACTTTAACCTATTCTTGATTTTTATTAGAGCGCGGTTTTAGCTAATAATAAAAATTATTTTTATTATCTTCAATCGCAGTCCAATAGACACCAGAATATTCGTCCGCGGAAGGTGCCCCAAATTCATACATATACCAGCGAACTTCAAATGTATCCTCTTTTTTATGTTCGGTTATTTGAACTCTATTGCCGTTTTCATCAAAATGAACCCATTTTAGTCTAATGGTTTTAGAATCAATCTAACCTTTATCATCAATTACATAAGTGCTTCCATCTAATGAATACAATCTTACATATTCATTTTCAATTTCATCCGCGGAAATGCCTAATCCCATATATATATCTTTTACAAAAATATTATTAGGCGGGACTGACATATTAAAATCATTAACATAGCTAATTAAATCATTATTGCTATCTTTAAAATTACCTTTTTGATAAAGGTATATTTTTATATTATATATCTTAGCTACCGCGCTTGTATCAATAACAATTTCTTGAGAATAATATCCTTCAAAATTATAAGGATTACCATACATATCATTAGTATCTAAATCAATAGATGCTATCAAAGGAACTTCTCCATTATTTTTGATACTTGCTTCTATCTTTTTAATATTATCAGCGGTATCGTCTTTTATACCATATATATTTAATTTTAATCCATAATTACCACTAACTATACCGAGCGTTTCAAGCCAGGCACGAAAATCGGCGCGCAGCCCCAACCGCGTAAATCCCTATTGCTCATCAGTAAAAGTAATTCCACCTTTTGGAGTAATCTCAATTTCTTTTTCACTACCATTGGCTAAAATACTCCAAACCTCTTTATTATTATCTTTAGCAACAAAAAAGTTTCCAGTTAAATCAATAAAAGTATTAAAAGGATTAACAAAATTATATGGCTTATCTTCATTTTTATCAGTCTTTTTACCAACAATAAATTTAGTACTATTATAGTCTCCTTTTGGAATCTATACATACACTTTATCATCTTTGTTGTAAGTGGTTATTTGGGAATAAGCATAAAATTCCGCATAAGATTCGTTTTTAACCTTATACTTACCAATAAGTTTATCAGTCGCATCAGTAATAGTACATTCAATAGTGCTATCAAATTTAACTTTATCAACACTTGAATTAGCAATAATACTCATTGCTTGACATAAACTTTCTTGAATATTTAGTGCGTTATCAGCCAAAATAATCCCTCCTTTTACTCATTACTCTATAATTTTCTAAAAAATTAATTAGTTTTATTCAATATAATTACCCAAAAAGAAAAAGGGTGAAGCCTATAAGACTTCACCCTTAATTTTATTTTCTATTGGCATACTGAGAAGCTACATTAACTAATGTATTAAATGCTTCTTGAATTTCGTATCTATCAGTAGCGTTCGGGAAACTAGCTTCAATTCTAACATTCTATTCTAATGTTCCATCTTGAGAACTAACAGTAAATCCAGAAGATGAAAGAGTAGAAATTTGCTGACTATTGAAATCTAATTGTTTAGCAATCTATCTAACTAATTGGATAGAAGCTAACATATTTTCAGTATCATCAGCATTAAGAACTAATTCTTTCTGATGTAAGAATGCTAACTTGCCATCATTATTCCAAGTGCCAGTATAACCACCACTTCTAAATCCAACTAAATCTCTCCACTCCTAATCAGTAAGCTGAGTAAAACTATACTTGCCGTTAGGAAGTCTACCAGAAATTTTTCCTTCACTTAACAATTTATAATACGCATCAACTCGAGCCGTAGTATCTTCATTAATACTACCACCATTAGCAATTTTTTCTTCACGGTTTCTTTTATACTGATTATATTGAGCGGAGCCATAAGCTACAGTGCCCATCATCGCCGCCCAATCAGTATCTCCACCACTAGAACTACTTCCACTACCAAATCCGCTCTAAGCACGTAATGTAGCTTGGATAGCATCTAAAAGCTCTTCATAAGCTCTAATAGTATCAAGCAACTATTGACGATGTTGCGCCCAAGCTTCAGTAGCACTACGGACAGAACTTAACTCACCTTCAAGAGCAGGAATAACTCTATTAGATACTTCTTGATAAAGTTTATTACTTTCATCAGTGACATCTTTAACTTTCTATTGAGTATCTTTTAAATCATCACCAACAATTTTACTAATTTCATCCATACTGTCTTGCCATTCTTTAAATGTATCATTGATAATATTAGTGTTTTTAGTAATAGTATCTTTCCAACTATTACTATTATCTTTAATAATATCAAAAGAATTTACCCAAGCATCTTGAACTACTCTGCTATCTTCTTCTTGCGCTTTCGCATAAAGGTTTCCAGCAGTAGTAATTAAATCAGTATATTGTTGAATTACTAATGCGCGTTCTTGTTGATATGTAGTCTCGCGGTAAACGGCATCTTCCGCGGCTTTCTAATCGAGTTCCGCGAGCTTTTCAGCCAACTCTTTCTCATATTGAAGTTTTTGTTGACCATATTTATTTGTCGCATTAAGACGAATATTATACAAGTCATTTTCCGCGTCTGCTAAAGCCTATTGCGCATCATTTACTTTCTCTTGGTCTGCGGTATACACATAACCAAAATTACCCTCATTATCACGTTGTAGTCTAACAGTAGATTTTGCGTTTTGAGCTTCTTCTAATGCGATTTGCGCTTCAAGCACTTTATATTTAGCCTAAGCAATTTCTAATTCTAATTGACTTAATTTATCTTTATCTCTTAACTACTCAATTTCTTTAGTAAATTGCTGATATCTATTTTTAGCCGCTTGATTATTCGTCTTATCAATAGCCTAATTAACATTATTAAGTAGTTTATTCATTTCATAAATCTAATTAGTTTTTGTTAAATATTCATCTTGATAAGAAGACATTCTATCTAAAGCATCATTTAAAGCATCCCAGCCAGAAATATTAAAATTATTACCATTAATACTTACTTTAGTGGTACTTAATTGCTTATTCATTTCATCAGCAGCTTGCTCCATTTTCGTAGTAAGAATTTCTTTTAATGCTTCGCCATATTCTTCAGCTTTAGAAAGCATATCCTCTTCCGCTTCATCGAACGCAGCTAATATAGCATCGTAATTCTTTTGAAGCACTTCGCGCTCAGCTTCGTCAGTCGAATTAGCTAAGGCCGCGGCCGCTGCATCACGTTCACGCTTCAAACTCTCATACCATTGTTTAGAAGCATCAAAATTATTTTTCTTAGTCTAAGCAGTTCCATTCAAAACTGATAAAACTTTATCATAATCTTTATCTTTACCTAACAAAGTAATAATAGAACGATAATGATCCAATACACTAGTCAAATGCTCCATATGATCTGTATATTTAGACAATTCATCATTTGCCAAATCTATGGTATTACCATAGTATTCAAGCATTTCTTTATCTAAATCCTACAAAGCATTTAAATTATCTAATGTGTTATCATATACATCTTGTAAACCTTCAATATAATTTTCTTGAGAAATTTCTCCATTAGAATAAGCATTGTTTAACTGGCCATAGAAATTTTCATAAGTTCCTAATTGACTAATTACTGGATCAAATTGACCTTGTAAATATCCAAGAGCTTCAGCAGCTTTATAAATATTATCACTTAATTTGTCAAAATAATATTCTAATTTCTTAGTATCATTTTCGTCTAATTGAACCTTTACTTCAACTTCATAAGCAAGCATTTGATAATTTCTGTCTTGCCACTCGTTTATTTTATCTTGAATATCATCAGTTAATTCTTCGATTAAATCTCTTGTATCCTCATATTGACTAATGGCATCTTTTAACTCATCAATTTTCTTTTGAATCGGATCTAAAGTTGCTTCTTTATAAGCATCTTGAGCATCTTTTGTAGAGAAAGAATTTGCTTTGTCCTAAGCAGCCGCAAGCTAATTATAAAGTTTAGTCATCTAATCAGTATAATTAGAAATATCACCATCTTCATCAAATGTGAAAGTAATTCCAGCTTTTTTCGCAGCTTGCTACAAAGTAGCTTTATCTGTCTTTAAATAAGCCTATGCTTCTTTTTGCTTCTGCTTTAATAAATCAACTTCTTTTAAAGTTAACTTATTACTTTTAGCCATCGCATCAAGATGAGCTTTACCCCAAAGTCTATCCGCTGATTTATTAGCTTTATCTAAAGCACGAGTAGTATCGTTGATACTATCAGTTATTTCTTTATACCTATCAACAATATCAGATTTTTTGGACTTACTAATTTTAGAAGGTTTAGAAGAAGAACCTCCACTTGATTTCTTCCCCGATGAAGTAGAAGAAGGAGATACTGGTCCTGAGCCTGTAAAGTTAACTTTAGGAGGAGTATTTTTTGCTCCATTAGTAGCAATTTGCGCGACTTGAATTGTTTCTGGGACATCAGTATATCCAGATATAGAAGATGTCTAAGTTGAGGAGATTATATTATGATAATCATCATATTCAATATCATCTAATTTAGTTAATACTTTTGGCTTTCTGCTTGTAATAGTCTTTTCACTTACATCAACATCAGCAGTTAGTCCCATTTGGCTAAGAGTACTATTCATTTCTTCAACAGACATATTAGTAGCCATAGCCATTTCATTTAATGCATTAACCCAATTATTAGCAGCGTCAGTTCCTCCAGATAGAATTTCTTCTAATCCTTTACCCGTTAAGTCTTGACCTTCTGCAAGTTTAGCAGAAATTTCATCTAGACCATTTAGAATAATTTCTTTATTATTTTGAAAATTACGGATATATTCTGGTAAAATACCTTCATCTTCATTATCACCATAAGTCATGGTAAAATTTTTTTCCGCATCATTAATTTCCATTAAATCAACTGTGGTCTTTGCTACAGCGATACCCAATTGGTTAATGGCATCAGTACTACCTTGAGCAGCCTAATTAATTAATTCTAAGTTATCAGCAGAATCGAAAAATTCATCAGGTAATTCTAAATCTTCTGAAGCACCAGTTAAATCAGCAATAGTTTTAGTTAAATCTTGGATTGTATCAGTATATTCTTTAGTTAATTTTTCTTTATCATCGATTTGACTTTTCTTTAAAACAGAATTCCAATTTTCCCAATTGTCACTTAAGTCCTTAACACCATTATTCATTCGCTGATTGGCAATAGCAAGTTTAGTCGCTTCAACTTCAGTTAAGTCATAAGCTTTCTAAATTCGTTTAGCCTAATCTTCAATATCATCAGCGTCTAACCCATATTTCTAAACAGCATTTTCAGTTAAAGAAGCGACTTCCTACTGAGCTTTTTCTTCTTCACTTAAAGTATTAACTAAATCTCTTATAATATCTTCTTGCTCGCTCGCTGTTTGATTTACATCAAACATTGCTTCAAGGGCTTGTCTTGTAGTTTCATCTTCTAAATCCATAGTTTGAACCAAATCATTTAAAAGAGAAATGTCTACATCAGAATTAATATTAGAAGAAATATCTTCACCTAAAGTATTATTTAAATCTTCTCTAGTAGATTTTTCGGCATCATTTTTAGCCTAAGCACTAGCAATTGCTTCAGCCATTTCTTCAACAGAAATGGGTACTTTATTACCATCATCATTATAATACTCAAAAACGCGATTATCTCCACTACCTTGAACTGCATTACTTGTTAAATTATAATTATATCCAGTGGCATCTAAATATTGTTGCCAATAATCTTTTACTGTATTATTATTTCTTCCAGCCCACTTGGTAAAATCAGTCTTTAAGCCATTTAAAGTAATTCTCTTTTGTTTGGCATAAGCGGAATTAAAAGTATTAGTAAAATCATTTGCCTATTCATCTGTTATATTATCGCCAAGAACTTGTTTAGATAATAATTTACCAGTATTATCAACCTAATTTCCTGTTTCTTTAGCATTTCTACCTAATTCTTTTAAATTATCAGAGCATCCCTTTAAAGCGTTAGTAAAATCATCTAAAGAAGTGCCAAGACTTATATTATCAAATTGCTTAGCATAGTCTTCAAAAATTCCATCAATATTTTGAATACCATCAGGAGAATTTATAGCATTTACGATAGAATCAACTAATTCTCCTGCTATTTTTTTATTTTCCGCATTGGATTCGCCATTAGTGCTATATTTAGATACCACAGAATAAACCTAATTAACCGCTTCTTTTCTATTGGACTAATATTCCATCTAACTAACTGCGGCCTAACTGGCCAAAGCAGCTGCCTAAGCGTTATTAGATTTATCTCGCTTATCTGCTATAAAAGAGTCAATAGCTTCTTGATTAAATGTGCCATCTTCATTAAAAAGATTATCCATTTTAGATAATTCAGGATAAGCCTCAAGAATATCCCAAATCTATTCATTTACATTTGATAAAGCTTCTTTCCACTCATCAGTTCCTTTAGTACATTCATTCAATGTATCTATTGCAGTCTAATATTGATCGAAAGCCGAAATAATATTATTTAATTCAGTTTTTATCTATTGAGATTTTTCTTTCAAATTCTCAGCAGCTTCAGTAGCTCTTTGAAGACTTTCTGCTTCAGCATTTGCCGCCTTAGAAACAGCATATAAAGCACCAATAACTACAGCACTAATAGCAACAGTAGCAAGAAAAGTTTTATTAGTAAGTAATTTAATTGCTCTATTTTTTATTTCTGCTAAAGTATTTTTTTCTACAGCAAGAGTTTCTTCTTTTTTCTTAGCAGTAAGAATTGTCTAAATAACTATAGCAGCTTCTTCCGTATCAGTGATACCTTTTTGAGCTAATTCATTAAGAACTTTTACTCTAGTATTTTCATCAGTTGCTAAAGTGTCCTTATTTTTCATTATAATGTCAGTAACCGTTGCAATTACATTTTCACCATAAGTCTAATTTAATTTTTCCATTGCAGCTTTAGAAGCAAAAATACTTCCTATAAAACCAGACGGACCAAGAACACTACTTACAGTCTAAAAACTATAAACTAAATTTGGTAAAATTAAACCTAACTAAGTAAATGTAGCTAATAGTTTATCTCCAAAAGATATATCGGTATCATTTAAAGTATTTATTAATCCTTTAATAGAAGTTAATGCCATACCAAAATTAGCTATTCCATTAATAGAAGCCGAAAAGGCTGAACCAAGAGTCTAGGATTCGCCCTGCGCGGTTTTGAACCAATCTCCTAACGATTTTGTCGCATTAATTAATCTCTATTCATCTTCAGTTAAATCTGCAGTGGCATTACCTAAATTATTATAAGAATCAACCATAGCCATAGCCATTTTCATAGCATCTTGAGTTTTAAATCCACACTATTCTAATGTTGTAGTTAATCTTTTAATAGAATTAGTATCATCTAATCCAGTTAAAGCATCTCTAAAATCTTGAAGAGTAACATCTCCTTTGTTTAAAAGAGTTATTAAATCTCTAATTTTCTAATTATTTGTTTCAAATCCTAAATCTTGCTTATTTATATCTTTCTCTTTTTCATATAACTAATTTAAAATTTCTCTAATTTTAGCTAATCCTTCAATCTAGAACTGTTTTTCATCAACAATTGGGATAGAAGATAATTTATAAACTAAATTAGCATATTCTTGAGCTGCTTTTTTAGCTCCTTCAAAAGTGGTAATTGCAGTTTCTGTTTTATAGGCACTATTAGGATCATCCTAATAAGTTCTATGAGCCATCATTTCTGCCATAATAGAATAACGCTTATTTAATGTTTCCATTTCTTTCTAAGCTAATTCTACTTCTTCACCACGTTTAATAACGCTTTGTACTAATAAATTATGCTAATCTAATAAGGTTGAAGCAATTTGTTTTTCTTTTTCACTTAACTTATCAGCATTCTCAATAAGCATTAACTAAGCGGTAGATTGTTCTGAATAAGCCATATTCATTGCTTTTCCAGAAGTAGTATTTTTATTTCCTGATAAAATAAGACTTTCATTAGCTTGCTTTTTTAATTCTTCAATATCATTTAATGAACCAAGTACCTTTAACGAAAGCCTGTCAAAAGAACTTACTTCAATATTTTTCATGGTTTTCATTCCTATAGGACATTCGCTTGAACAGTAGTTGTAGCACAATTCAGGACAGTTATATGCCTTGGACATGGCAAGAACTTCATCTGCATAAGGCGTTACATTTCCAAGTTCAATTCTTGCAAGCCTTGTTCTGTCTATACCTATAACATCAGAAGCACTTTCCCTGCTCTCAAAGACGGGATTGTTTTGTGCTGCGTTATATCTGGCCTGATAATATTGGCTGTCAGATGCTTTAGTAGCTTTTTTCATGGTTATCCTCCTGACCGGTATTAGTGCCGGTATCACATTGTAAAAATTATCAATATAGTGTATATGTGCAAATATAGTAAAACAACAAATATGGTAAAATATTAAATATACTAATATAACAAATATGGTAAAACATTAAATATACTAAAATAACAAATATAGTAAAATGATAAACACGGTAAAATCAGTATAATTAATAAAATACATGGTCACCGATAACAGTTCCGCCAAAATCTTTAGAACTGTCATATGCATGAAAATATAATGCTGAAATATTAATATGTCCGTTCAATACCTCGGCAGCAGCCTGCATACAAGATTCAGATGCCCCTCTGGCAAGGACAATAGCGAAACGTCCGCTGGCAACAGGTGAAAATTGATAAGGCGAATATAAAACTCCTGCAATTGTATCTGCAAATCGTGGATCTGCAACGCGGTTTAATACAACACTGCCTACAGCCAATTTGCCCTCATAAGGCTGGTTTCCTGCTTCACATTCGATAATTGCAGCCAGCATAAGAAGGTCAGTATTGTCATAGTCAATATGTATAGAGTTACCACCGGAATTAGTATTCCCTGAATTGCTTCCTGAACCAGAAGAACCAGAGCTGCTTCCTGAATTATTATTCATTTCTTCACGCATTTTTTCAATACGTTCCTGCTCAAGCTTTTGTTCATATTCTAAAGACCTGGCTTCGGCTTCAGCTATTTTGTCAGCATTAGTATTAAGCTGTTCATTAAAAGATTCAACAAGATTCTTTAATTCATCAGATTCTTTCTGAGCATCTTCCTTTAATGAAAGAAGTGAATTATAATCATCAGTAAGCTTAGCCTTGTAATTATTTTGCGTAACAATCAGTTCGTTAAGATTCTTTAACATATTCCTGTCATAGTCTGCTATTTTCTGATAATACTCAGCCCTGACAAGAAGCTCTGAAAGGTCTTTAGATTCCAGCAGCGTAGATAATACATTTGCATTATCATGTTCATACATAAATCTAATCCTAAGCTTCATAGCCGCATATTGACTGTTCTTCTCGTTCTCAAGATTGTTAATATCCTGCTCCAGAGCTGATATTTCCTGTTGCTTTTCGGTTATTGAAGCCTCGATATTATTAAGCTTACTGCCTGCCTCAGAAAGTGCATCATTATATTTCTTATATTCTTCCGACAGGCTGTTCTGTGTATTTTTTAATTCCTCAAGTTGTTTATTGTTATTATTATAGTCATCCTGGGTATCGGCGTATGAAGCGTGAGATACAAAAGAAGTAAATACGAGACATACAGCCATAATTATTGCAGCATATTTTACTGATAAATGGAATGTTTTCTTCACGTAATAAATCTCCTGATTGAAAATGTGGATAAAGCTTGTAACAACAATATTCTATGTTAATAATATTAAATTAAATACTTAATTATAAAATATTTTTAAAGCATAGATAACATAAGTATAAAAAACATTTAGTTAAATTGCAAGAGGCATAGTATAGTGATATTATATAAATGTTATTGCAATGTTATATCCTGCATTTTTATGAAAATATGGATTTGGCACTGTTATTTATTGGATAAGGAGAGAATGAATGCTTCAATTAAAGGATATTAAAAAAGATTATGTGTCCGGGGATACTAAGGTCAGCGCATTAAAGGGCATTAACCTTAAATTCAGGGACAGCGAGTTTGTGTCAATATTGGGTCCTTCAGGATGTGGAAAGACAACCATGCTTAATATAATAGGCGGACTTGATAAATACACAAGCGGCGATTTGAAAATCAATGGTATTTCAACAAAAAATTATAAGGATAAGGACTGGGATGCATACAGAAACAATTCAATCGGATTTGTTTTCCAGAGCTACAACCTGATCCCTCACCAGACAGTATTATCAAATGTTGAGCTTGCGCTGACACTTTCAGGCGTATCAAAGAGCGAAAGAAGAAAAAGAGCAATTGAGGCATTGGAAAATGTTGGACTTAAGGAGCAGATACACAAAAAGCCTAATCAGATGTCAGGAGGTCAGATGCAGAGAGTTGCGATTGCAAGAGCACTTGTCAACAATCCTGATATCCTGCTTGCTGATGAGCCGACAGGAGCACTTGATACAGAGACAAGCGTTCAGATAATGGAGTTATTAAAGGAAATTTCAAAAGACAGACTTATAATAATGGTAACTCACAATCCGGATCTTGCGAAACAATATTCAACAAGAATTATCAAACTTCTTGACGGAACAATAATTGATGATTCAGATCCATTTACAGATAAGGAAAATGAAAGCACAGAAAATGCAAAGAGCATAGAGAAAAATGAGATAAAGTCTGAAGCTGCCAATGATAAAAAAACTAAGAAAAGAAAAAAGCAAAAGACTTCAATGTCCTTTTTGACAGCACTGTCTCTTAGCCTTAACAACCTTATGACTAAGAAGACAAGAACAATACTTACAGCATTTGCAGGAAGTATCGGAATTATAGGCATTGCGCTTATTTTGTCAATATCAAATGGTATACAGCTTTATATTGACCGTGTTCAGAGAGATACTTTGTCAAGTTATCCAATTCAATTACAGTCTCAAAGTGTTGATATAAGCAGTATGATAGAGAATATGACGGGTAAAAAAGATAAAGAAACGACACATGAACTGGATAAGGTCTACAGTAACACTATAATGGGTGAAATGCTTAACACAATGGTTGCTGAGGTACAGAAAAATAATCTTAAGGAATTCAAGAAATTTATCGAGAGTGATGACAGCGAAATAAAAAGTCATGTAAGTGCAGTTCAGTACAGCTATGATGTACCTCTTGATATTTATATGTCAGATACATCAGATGGAGTAACACAGCTTAATCCAAGTACAATTATGAATACTGTATACGGAATAGGTTCATCAGACAGTTATTCTCCAATGAGCACAATGTATACTAATTCAAGCGTGTGGTCACAGCTTCTTGACAATCAGAGTGTGCTTGAGTCACAGTATGATGTTCTTGCAGGAAACTGGCCGTCAGATTATAACGAAGTGGTTCTTGTTGTAGATGAAAATAACGAGGTTGATGATTACACATTATATTCGTTAGGACTTAAAGATCCTGATGAAGTAAATGAAATATTTAAAAATCTTATGGCAGGAAAGACATATGATGTAGAGGATACAAGCTATTCATATGATGATATCCTTAATACAACATTTAAGCTTGTACTTCCTACAGACAAATACAGCTATGACAAAGCAAAGAAAATATGGAATGACGAAAGTGATAATGAGTCATTTATGAAAAATGCTGTTGATAACGGGCTTACTCTTAAAATAAGCGGAATTATAAGAGCATCAGAGGATTCTGTAAGTACATCTTTAAGAAGTGGTGTGGGTTATACAAAAGGACTTATGGAATATATCATAAATGGTGTAAATGATAGTGACATAGCTAAAGAACAATTGAATAAATCGGACATTGATGTGTTTACAGGAGTTCCATTTGATAATAATAAGGATACACCTATAACCATGGATGATGTTAATGCATACATAGCAACACTTTCACCTGATGAAGCAGCACAGATGACAGCATACATCAGTCAGATGCCTGAAGAACAGGTGTTAAAAATGTTTTCTGATTCATTAAAAGCACAGACAACTAATGCAACATTTGAAGGCAACAAACAGATACTTGGAATAACTAACCTTGACAATCCTTCAGAGATAGATATTTATGCGACAAGCTTTGAAGATAAGGAAATGATAGAGGATATAATATCTGATTACAACAGGCGGATGGAAGATGATGGAAAAGATGAAAATGTTATACAGTACACAGATTATGTTGGCCTTATAATGTCATCTGTGAGTACAATAATAAGTGCCATTTCATATGTTCTTATAGCATTTGTTGCAATTTCGCTTATAGTATCATCAATAATGATAGGCATAATTACATATATATCAGTTCTTGAAAGAACTAAGGAAATTGGAATTTTAAGAAGTATCGGGGCATCAAAGAAGGATATTTCAAGAGTGTTTAACGCAGAGACAATGATAGAGGGCTTTGTGTCAGGCGCACTTGGAATTATAATAACACTTCTGCTTTGTATACCTGCAAATATTATAATTAAAAATCTTACAACAATAAGTAATGTGGCACAGCTCCCTGTTGCAGGAGGCGTGATACTTGTTATAATAAGTATGCTTCTTACACTTATCGCAGGATTTATACCTGCTAAGATGGCAGCCAAGAAAGACCCTGTAGTTGCATTAAGAACAGAATAATTGTCAGGATAAAAGCCTGTTACTGTAAGAAAAAAGGCATTTTATACATTGATACATAAAGCAGATTATAAAAGAAGACTGTAATATAATACTATAAAAGAATAAGAGGTTCCAAAATGAAATATTTAATAGATACTCATACACATACTATTGCCAGTGGACATGCATATAATACGATAGACGAAATGACAAAATATGCT
>OJAW01000167.1_pt1 | contig 52529 bp, 43 predicted proteins | sample 1589151 | NCBI WGS metagenome assembly OJAW01 (sample SAMN03283290) | human gut metagenome | biome: human-associated habitat; material: feces | host: Homo sapiens | place: Peru | collected 2012
GTTAAACACTGTCATACGACACAATGCTTGTAAAGTTTTAGGTGTTGCAGAGTGCCGGAAAAAAACGAAATTCAGGCACATTCCCGACAGTCTCACAGCTTGTCGAAAACTACTTTTTCGACAAGCTGCACAGGGATTGCTTATAAAAAAGCAATCCCTGTTTAATATTTATATTTATTATAATTACAGAACCTTTGACAGGAATGATTTTGCTCTCTCCGTCTTGGGCGAGTCGAAAATCTCCGCGGGCGCGCCCTGTTCCATGATAACGCCCTCGTCTATGAATACGACTCTGTCCGCAACCTCGCGGGCAAATCCCATCTCATGAGTTACGACGACCATGGTCATGCCCTTTTCGGCAAGTCCTTTCATAACATCGAGAACCTCGCCGACCATTTCGGGGTCGAGTGCGCTCGTCGGTTCGTCGAAAAGCATGACGTCCGGGTCCATTGCAAGAGCGCGGACAATCGCGACTCTCTGCTTCTGACCGCCGGAAAGCTGAGCGGGATAGTCGTTCGCCCTGTCGGCAAGTCCGACTCTCTCGAGAAGCTCAAGCGCGGTTTTTTCTGCCTCCGTCCTGCTTTTTTTGAGAAGCTTTATCGGAGCTATTGTCATGTTCCTCATAATCGTCATGTGAGGGAACAGATTAAAATGCTGAAAAACCATTCCCATCTTACGGCGGTGAAGATTTATGTCATTCTTTGGATCGGTAATGTTTACTCCGTCGAACGTAATCGTTCCCGACGTCGGCATTTCAAGGAGATTCAGCGAACGCAGGAGCGTTGATTTACCGCTTCCCGACGGGCCTATTATAACGACTACCTCGCCCTTATGAACGTCGAGATTTACGCCGTTTAACGCCTTGACCTTACCGCCTGAGTAGTGTTTTTTCAAATCTCTGACGCTGATTATAACGTCCGAATTATTATCTTTCACTCTTACGCAGCCTCCTTTCGACAACGCCGAAAACCTTTGTAAGAATTACAACCGTTATCAGATAGATAACCGCGACGGCGATAAGGGGCATAAACGCCTCGAACGTACGTCCTCTTATAAGGTCGCCCGCCTTCGTAAGGTCTGTGATTCCGACGTAGCCCGCAACTGAGGTTTCCTTTAACAGAGCGATAATTTCGTTGAGTAGAGTAGGTAAAACGGTCTTGATTGCCTGAGGAATAATAATATGAAACATCGTCTGAACATAGTTGAAGCCGAGACTTCTGCCCGCCTCGAACTGTCCTGCGTCTATGCTCATTATTCCGCCTCTGAATATCTCCGCGACGTAAGCGGCGGAGTTGCAGCCGAACGCGACAACAGCGACAATCGTAGAATTATTCTGCGTAACAAGTATTACGAAATACCAAATCATCAGCTGAACGACAACGGGAACGCCCCTGACCACGGTTATGTAAAGCTTGCACAGTCCGTTTGCGAAACGGAGCATGTGATAACCGAAGCCTTTTCTCAATTTCAGCGATTCCTCGTTTTTATCATATGAACAGCGAACCGTTGCAAGGATTATTCCGAAAAGAAAGCCGAGTAAAACCGCGAATACGGTTATGACTATAGACTCTTTAAAGCCGTCAACAAGCCATTTCCAGTACGCTTTTTCTATAAAACAGCGATAAAATGTGTCGGCTGTCTTATCAAACCATACCGTCACCGTCAATTCATACACCTCCGAAATACGTTATATAAACATAAAGGGCGACCGTACAGCCGCCCTCAAAACTTCTGTAAAACTGTTTGACGTTATCTTAACTTAGTTTGCAGGAATATACTTGTCAACAATCTGCTGAAGAGTTCCGTCAGCCTTAAGCTCATCAAGAGCCTTGTTAACCTGATTGAGAAGCTCTGTATTTTCCTTTGCTACGCAGACTGCGTAATCCTCGTCAACCCATGCGCCGTCAAGGATTTTAAGACCGGATGTTGAGGCTACGAAGCTCTTTGCGGGCTCGTTATCAATGATAACTGCGTCAACCTTGCCGGATTTAAGAGCCTGAACGGTATCGGTAGCGGCCTTGAAACGAATAACGTTCTCCTCGCCGTAACCGCCGTTTTCAGCGGTATCGGAGGCGTAGATATCACCCGTGGTATCCTGCTGAACGCCGAACTTCATACTGCCGTCGCCCTTGAGATCGTCAAGCGACTTGATGGGAGAATCCTCTGTAACGATAACAGCCTGAACGCCCTTTGCATAGGACTTCGTGAAGTTTACGCTCTTTTCTCTCTCGGGAGTAACGGTCATGCCCGCCATACCCATATCGTATTTACCGGTCTGAACGCCGGCGATGATTGAGCCGAACTCAACGTCCTCGATAACAAGCTCTTTGCCGAGCTTTTCGGCTATCTTTTCGGCAACCTCGGCATCGATACCGACAATCTTGTCTCCGTCCTTATACTCATAGGGAGGGAATGTGGCGTTTGTAGCCATGATGAGTTTTCCGTCGTCTTTTCTCGCGGTGTACTTAACTGCGTTTGCGTCTGCTGAATTGCTGGTGTCAGCATTACTGCTGTCCGCTTTGCTGGGGTCTGTATTCTTATCTCCCGAGCATGCCGCAAATGCTGTAACAATAAGCGCAAGTGCCATGAGAAGAGCCGCAACTTTAGTAAGCTTTTTCATTTTCAATTATCTCCTTTTATAATACGGGGACAATTCCCCGTTTTTCAGATAAAGTATATGCCGTTGTGCATAAAAATTCAAGTGTTTTTTATAATAATTCATTATTTTGTAGAATTTGCTTATTCGACGGCAAAGTATATACGCTTTTTTGTCGGTTTTTACACCGTGAACGCGTTAAAAAATCAAAATTCGCCGAGCGAAGCCGCGATTACGGCTTTTATCGTATGCATACGGTTCTCTGCCTCGTCGAATACTATCGACCTTTCGCTCTCGAATACGGAGTCGGTTACCTCCATGCAGTCGAGTCCGAATTTGTCGTAAATCTCCCTGCCCGTCTCCGTTTTTAAATCGTGAAAAGCCGGCAGACAGTGCATGAAACGGCACTGCTCGCCTGCGGTATTCATCAGCCTATCGTCGACTCTGTATTTAATTAAATCGTCTATACGCTCTTTCCAAACCTCGGCGGGTTCGCCCATCGAAACCCACACGTCGGTATAGATAACGTCCGCACCCTTAACAGCCGACTCGGGCTCCTCGGACAGCGTTATTTTCGCACCTGTCTCCTTTGCGATATCCTCGCAGATTTTAACGAGATTTTCGTCGGGAAAATATTTTTTCGGCGCGCATGCGGTAAAGTCAAGACCCATCTTTGCGCATCCGACCATAAGCGAATTGCCCATATTGTACCTCGCATCGCCCATGTATACGAATTTAATGCCCTTTAATCTGCCGAAATGCTCCTTTATCGTAAGGAAGTCTGCAAGTATCTGCGTCGGGTGAAATTCGTTCGTAAGTCCATTGAATACGGGGACTCCCGAATATTCCGCGAGAGCCTCGACGATCTCCTGAGAGTAGCCCCTGTACTCTATCGCGTCGAACATTCTGCCCAGCACCCGTGCGGTATCGGGAATACTCTCCTTTTTTCCTATCTGCGAGCTTTTCGGGTCGAGATAAACGGGGTGCATACCGAGGTCTGCGGCGGCGACTTCGAACGAACAGCGCGTTCTCGTGCTCGTTTTTTCGAATATAAGCGCAATATTTTTACCCTCGCAGTATCTGTGAGGAACGCCGTTTTTTTTCTTAGCCTTTAAATCGGCGGCAAGAGTGAGCAGATAATCAATATCCGCACTCTTTAAATCGAGCAGTTTTAAAAAGCTCTTATTTTTAAGCGACATATAAAAGCCCCCGTGATTTTTAAAATATACTCATAATTATACACGCATTTTTGCATAAGTCAACAGTTTATTGCAATTTTATACATTTAAACATAATATCAAACGCTTATTTGACATTACAATGCAAATTAACTATAATAAATTTGTATAAAAAATCAGGAGTATTAATAAATGAAAAGAAAAATTACAGCGTTACTTTTAATTACCGCGGTTATTTTATCGATTAATATAACGGCATCAGCCGAAACGGGGCTTTATGACGCGTGCGGATATTTAAAAACAACGGTTACAGAGCCGGAATTCTCGTCAGTCGGCGGTGAGTGGTCGATAATCGCGCAGCTGAGAAGCGGAAACGCAGCATTTAATGACGAATATATAACGAATTACATTTCGAAGGTCACGCAATACGTAAAGGAGAACGAGCATAACGGAATACTAAACGACAGAGCGTCGACAGATAATTCGCGTTTGATTCTCGCACTGTCGGCTTCGGGCAGGGATGCTTCAAATTTTAACGGAGTCGATCTGGTATCTCCCCTGACGGATATAAATTTCGTCTCCTCACAGGGCGTCAACGCCGACGCATACGCGCTTATCGCGCTCGACTGTAAAAACTATCTGCCGAATTCCGATATAAGAGAAAAATTAATCTCCGATATATTAAAGAACGAGCTTGTCTCCGGCGGATGGAATCTCGACCCCAAACGCAGAGCGGACGCAGATATTACGGCTATGGTATTAACCGCGCTTGCGCCGTATTATGAGAGAGACGACGTCAGGAAAAGCGTAGACAAGGCACTCGATACGCTGTCAGATATACAGCTTGACAACGGGGGCTTCATGTCGTGGGGTACGGAGAACTGCGAAAGCTGTGCGACGGTGATAATCGCACTGTCCGCGCTGGGTATCGATTCAAAAACTGACCCGCGTTTTGTAAAAGCGGACGGGAACGTATATGAAGCAATGATGTCGTTCGAGACGGGGAACGGTGCGTTCAAACACGTTAGGAGCAAACGCGCGAACCTCATGGCAAGCGAACAGGCTTCAATCGCCTTGTGCGCGTACGAGCGTTTTATAAACAAAACGACGTCGTTGTATGATTATTCCGACATTATCATAAGCACCTTCTGTCAGTCGATAGTTAATATAATAAAAACGATATCAACCTTCTTTGATTTTCTTTCAAGGCTTACCGCGTAACGGGAGTGTAGATTTATGAACAACAAATTCAAAAAGATATTATCCGTTTTATTAATAATTTTATCGGTAGTTTTCATGTTCGGATGTTCAAAGGGAGACGGGGCGAACGAGATTTCGACGAACGAAAACGCTTCCGTATCTGAATCAAAATCGCAGTCTGACAGAGAATCAAAAACATCTTCCGCGATAACGCCGAAAACGACTGCGCCGACGACCGCATCGGGACAGACAACGACGGCACGGCCGACGACAAAGGAAGCGGACGAAAAACCGCACGGCGATAAAACGACCGCGCCGAATACTGCGAAAAAGTCACAGACATCTGCCGTAAAATCGGACGTAAGGAACGTATGCACAATTTCAATCGACTGCGAGACGATTTTAAATAACAAGGACAAGCTGAGCGAAAACGCACTTAAATTCGTACCGTCAACGGGAACGGTTCTCCCGACGACGGAGTATTATATCGAAAATGAAAACACAACGGTATTCGACGTTTTGAAAAAGGTTTGCAGAGACAATAATATTCACCTCGAATTCTCCTACACGCCTGCGTATCATTCGAGCTACATTGAGGGTATCGCGAATCTTTACGAACGCGACTGCGGTTCGCTGTCGGGCTGGATGTACAGCGTAAACGGCAAGTACCCGAACGTCGGATGCAGTGAGGTCACGGTCAAAAACGGCGACGTTATAAAATGGCGTTACACCTGCGACCTCGGCTGGGACGTAGGCGCGGGAGAGCTTAATCAATGAGAGAGAACAGAGATTATTTAAACTCGCTTCACCCCGTCTGTCCGCTCATTTATTTTGTGCTGATGACGGGCGTTTCCATGATGAATTTATACCCTGCGTACCTTGTCTGCGCGCTTGTTTCGTCATTCGGCTACGCGGTTTATCTTAAAGGCTTCAGAAAACAGCTGAAAGTCCTGTCCTTTGCCGTTCCGGCCGCAGTTGTCGCGATTATTATAAATTCGCTTTTCAATCACAGGGGCGTTACGACGCTTTTCTATCTGCCCGACGGCAACCCGTTTACGCTCGAATCCGTTTATTACGGACTTAATTTTTCGCTGATGCTCGTCTCGGTCATAACGCAGTTTTCATGCTTCAACGTTATAGCCACGTCCGACAAAACGGTATGTCTTTTAGGAGGAATAATGCCGTCGCTGGCGCTTTTTATTTCAATGGTTCTGCGGTTCGTGCCAAAGCTTTCGTCTCATATAAATGATGTTAACAGATACAGAAATTCATCTTTTTCGTATGAGAAAACAAATTTAAAAACGAAAATATCTTCCGCGCTCTCCGTCTTTTCGTCGACGGTATCGTGGGCGTTCGAAAGCTCGGTCACGGCCTCCGACTCAATGCGAAGCCGAGGCTCCTCGGGCAGACGATCGGCGATGAGCATATATAAATTCGCAAAACGCGAGATCGTTTTCACTCTGTTTTTAATCGTATTCGGCGCAGCTTCGCTCATTCCCGTTTTCACAAAGAACACGCAGGTAAATTACTACCCGGAAGCGTACATATCGCCGTTTAATGCGATAAATATAACGGGAACGGCGTGCTTTTTTATTTTTTGCATGCTGCCGATGATATTCAATCTTACGGAGGAAATAAAATGGCGCATATCGCTGTCAAGGATTTAAGCTTTACATATCCGAATTCAACGAAAAAGGCTCTTGATAATATAAATATGGAAATTGAACCGGGGCAGTTTATACTCGTCTGCGGGGCTTCGGGATGCTCGAAAACAACGCTTTTACGTCATTTTAAATCCGTCCTGACTCCGCACGGAAAGCGAGAGGGCAGAATTATTTTTAACAATAAGGAGCTGTCCGAAATACCCGAAAAGGAGCAGGCGGAAAAAATCGGATTTGTTTTTCAGTCGCCCGAGGATCAGATTGTAACCGACAAGGTGTGGCACGAGCTTGCATTTTCGCTCGAAAGCTTAAATAAACCCAGCGACGTAATCGCGTTAAGAAGCGCGGAAACCGCAGGATATTTTGACCTCGGCGACAAATACCGTTCGGATGTAAACACGCTTTCGGGCGGGCAGAAACAGCTTCTGAATTTGGCTTCGGTCATGACGGTTACGCCCGAGGTTCTCATACTCGACGAGCCGACGTCACAGCTTGACCCGATTGCCTCCGACAACTTTTTGTCACAGATAAAGAAGCTCAACGACGACCTCGGCGTTACGATAATCATATCCGAACATAATCTCGAACGCGTTTTCTCCATGGCGGACAAGGTCGCGGTTATGAAGGACGGAAAGCTCGTATCGTTTGACACGCCCGAAAACACCGCAAAAAGCTTCGGGGATAAAACTTCGGATTTTTTCCTGTCTCTGCCGTCGAGCGCACAGATTGCCGTCATGGCTTCTTTTGACGGAAAAACTCCGCTTACCGTAAAGGAGGGCAGACAGGCTCTTATCGCAAACGGAATTACGGACAAAAAAACAGACCTCATTAGTTCTAATGAGATTGAAAATAAAGAGAGCAAAAAAGAACGCATCCTCGAAATTGACGACGTGTTTTTCAGATATAACCGTTACTCCCCCGACGTGTTAAGAAATCTGTCACTTGACGTAAACCGGGGTGAAATACTCTGCGTTACGGGCGGTAACGGAGAGGGGAAGTCTACGCTTTTTTCGATTTTATCGGGTATGACTGCGCCGTATTCCGGAAAAATCAAGGCGGGTAAAAAAAGCATGAAGCCGTCGGATTTAAGAAACAAAACATCCCTTCTTCCGCAGGACGTTTCGGTACTGTTCGTAAAGGACAGCGTGCTTGACGAATTAAAAGAGGTAAAAAAGAAAAACGGCGAAACGCCGTCCGACGAAGAGATAAATAAAACCGCAGAATTATTTGAAATCGATAATTTATTAAAAAGTCACCCGTTTGATTTAAGCGGGGGCGAGCAGGAAAAGCTGGCAATTGCAAAAATTCTTCTGACCGAAGCAGAGATTTATTTGTTCGACGAACCGACAAACGGTATGGATCCTACATTTAAAATAAAATTCGGTGAAATAATCAGAGAATTAAAGGAAAGCGGCAAGACATTTATAATCGTCTCTCACGACATTGAATTCTCCGCGACTTTCGCAGACAGATGCGTTATGATTTTTGACGGCAGAGTCGTGAGCGACAGTGAGCCGCGTGAATTCTTTTCGGGTAACAGCTTCTACACCACGACGGCGAACAGAATAGTCCGCTCCGTTTTCCCCGACTGTATTCTGACAAAGGAGGCGTGGAAAAAATGCAAAGAGCTGACGGAAAAATAAACATATACTCCGTTTTGAGCATATTTTTTTACATTCTCATTCCGTCGGCAATTGTCGTTTCCGCAATTGTGAACGAGGGCAGACGGTACTATATAATAAGTATGGGGATAATAATTCTCTCTTTTGTCACATTCGCGCTCGGCTTTGAAAAAAAACGCCCGCAGGCAAAGGAGCTGACGGTTCTTGCGGTGCTCACCGCGCTCGGAGTCGCAGGACGCGTCGCGTTCTACATGATACCGCAGTTCAAAGCTTCGGCGGCGGTAATAATTATAACAGCCGCCGCGTTCGGTTCGCGTTCGGGATTTCTGTGCGGAGCGACGGTCGGATTCATTTCAAACTTTTTCTTCGGACAGGGACCGTGGACGCCGTGGCAGATGTTTGCGTTCGGCGCGGTCGGATTTTTGGCGGGCATTGTTTTCGCCCCCGGCAGAGTTAAGGCAACGAGAATCGGCTTGTGCATTTACGGCTTTTTGTCGGTGTTTATCGTGTACGGTCTTATCGCCGACACATCGTCGGTATTTATGTTCACGCAGAATATCACAGTAAAAACAGTGCTTGCGACTTATGCGTCGGGCGTTGTGTTTAATCTGATTCATGCCGGAGCGACGGTGATATTTTTGGCTGTTTTGGGTATGCCTCTTATAAAAAAGCTCGACAGAGTGTGTATAAAGTACGGAATAGATAAACAATAATTTATTGCGGCAACGCAGTAAATTATTGTTTTCCTCTTGACAAATAATATTTTTATGATAAAATATAAACATCCGTGCGGATGTAGCTCATCCGGTAGAGCGCCACCTTGCCAAGGTGGAGGTAGCGAGTTCGAGCCTCGTCATCCGCTCCATTTTTTTCCCTTATGCATTAGCATAAGGGCGTTTTTATTTACATTTTTATTTATTTGCATTTTTACTTATTTTTTTGCTCGGCAATTTTTTCACGCCAGTATTTAAGTCCCGGAAGCATTGCGGTCAGATACTGCCGAGCCTGCTCGGCCGAAAATGATTCATTCGCCATGTGTTCCGAACAAAAATCAATAAGTGTATTCATATCGGAATATGTATATTTACCGTCCGAATAGCACCACTTACAGAATTCCTCGTTGAATTCACCGTCCGGTTCCCTGCTCATTATTCCGTCGTCTATCGGCATACCGCAGCACTGACAGCGAAGCTCGCGCGGCGAACCGAGCAGCGTATTAATCGAGACGTTAAATAAATTCGACAGTAATTTAAGCGTTTCGGTATTCGGCACTGTTTCCCCCGTCTCCCAGCGTGAAACGGCCTGACGGGTTACAAATACTTTTTGAGCAACCTCCTCCTGCGACATGTTAATTTTCGAACGCAGGTCATAAATAATATCTTTGGTTTCCATAAAATCACTCCCGAAAAGAGTATATTATATATTGATTCCAATGTAAAGCAACACGCGGTTGCATAAACAATAATTTACCGAGGTAAATTATTGTTTTTTGCTATTTTACTGAATCCCGCCGTCACGAGCGAACCGGCAAGCAGACATACCGTCTGTATAAAGCAAAGTCCCAATCCCTCGTCGCCGTGCGTATCAATAACAGCGAAAAGGATACCGAACACAAGCGTCAATACAGCGCAGACTGCGCTGAATATCCATGCTTTCGGCTTTTTTCTGATCAGAACGCGGACAATAACGCCCAATGCAAGCGGAATAATAAAGATGAAAAGATAATTTTTTATAATCTGCGCCATTGTGTTCCCTCGTTTACTATATACTCTGCAATTCAAAATGATATATCATAAAAAATACGCAAAAGGGGGTTCATCATCAGATGAACCCCTGTTTCAGTTAGTAAATTTCTTAAACCCTAAATCAACTTACGCAATCTTAAAGAGATTCTTGATAGCGTCGATGATCTTCTGGAAGATAGCCTTAATCTTAGCTATTAAAGACTTAGCCTCGTCCTTACCTACGTCTACGGTAGCGTCGATAACGTCCTTAACGGTAACGGTCTTACCCTCGGGAATAACGAAGTCGTCGTTGAGCTCATAGGTGTTGGTCTCGCCGTTAAGAGTTACCTCATAGTTAAGTCCGGAAATAACAATCTTTGAACCCTCTGCACAGGCAACCTCGGTAAATGAGTAATCCTCAAAGCCTGCCTCGTTATCGGCAACAATATCCTTAACGAACGTTACAAATCCGGCCTTGGTTCCGATAAGGTTTACATCATAATCGTTTGCAAGAGCAAGAACCTTGATGTATTCCTTGTTGTATTCACTGTAGTTTGATGCGCCGAAGCCGTAAGGAGTAACGCCGGTCTCAGACTCTGCGCCGTCCTTAACTCTCATAAGGAGAGAACCGTTGTCGTAAACAAGTACGTTTACGGGGCAGTAAATGTAATCAACTACGGAGATTTTGCCGATCTCGTTAATATCGGTAGCATAGAACGCGTCTCTCATGATATCAAGAGCTGCAAGGTTTGCAGTATACTCGGTGAAGCAGTAGTTGTAAAGCTTCGATTTGATCTTGCCGATGATTCCACCGGATTTAGCAACCATGAGTTTATAAAGAGTGGTCTCGCCGAACTCTCTGGTGGAGATAAGAGCGGAAACTGCGAAGAGCGAGCAGTCTGCGTCGTCTGCCGCAAGTGCAGCCTGTGTCCACTCGTTGATAGCGGTCTCTGCATAGAAAGCTGCCTTAAGAGCGGAATAAAGCTCATACTGAGCGTTGGTGTTCCAAAGCTTGTTAGCTATCGAAGTACCGGTCTGGTAAACTTTAAGAGCAACAGCGGTGTAAGCGTTGGTGTTCATAGCCATGGTGATAAGAGTATCGGCAGCTGCGGTAGCCTGACCCTGGAGAGCCTCTGCAACCATGTCTGCGATCTGCTCGTTAACACTGGTCTTGATCTCATTGATAAGCTCGTTAGCGGCGTTAACCATGGGAGCGTACTCACTGTTAGCTGCAACATAATCAAGCATGTCGATGTAATATTTATTAGCCATCTGAACGGTCATAACGCGCTCATAAGCCTTGATGAGGTCGGCTCTGACATCCTGCCATGCACGGCCTGCCTGGATAACGTAATTAACGATGGTGAAAGACTTTGACCAAGTCTCGGAATCAACGAAGTCAAAAATCTTGAAGTACTCGTTGAGTTTTTCCATGAACTCGCCTACGGTCTGAGCAGCCCTGAGAGCGTCGATAGCAATATCAACATAGCTGGTGCCCATGTCGTAGCTGTATTTCTCGAGCATTGCTACAAGAACTTCCTTGCAGATAGCCTTGTCAACAGTGCCGGTAGCGGCGTTGGCCCACGCGCTGTCATACATGCCGAACGCGGTATAAACGCCCATGAGATTTGCGATCTCTTTGTCGTTGTCTACAACGTACTTAAAGTTCGCGTAATCTGCGTTATCGGTAAGCTTGTCGATAAAGAGATCATAATTAGCGTCCCAAGCGTCGACTCTGCGTTCAGCCTCTGTGGGCTCCTCCGCAAAAGAAGCAAAGGGAAGCACTGTAACGATCATTAAGAGTGATAATACTAATGCCAGTGCCTTTTTCATGATGTGTAACCCCTTTCAAAATACAAAAAACAGGTAAAATAAAACCTTGTAGACATATTTTACACTTTGTCAAAAAAATAATCAATATGCAAAATGAATAAACTTTGAACAATCCTTTAATGCGTTTTAACGAAACGCGGGCGGAAAATTCCGACAGACATATTTTCCCGAGTATTTTAATCGTCAGATGTCGAATTTTTTTAACGTTGATAACAAAATACATTTTAATTTACCGATAATTTATAAATTTTAAACAAAACAGAGTAAACAATATTCTTTTAACGTTTTGTTAACATTTTATTCATATATTAAACATTTCGTCCGCACAATTATTTCGCTTATTTATAAATCAAATATTTTCATTATCGGGCTTGTTACGGCGGTATTTATATGATAAAATAAGGATAATTAATTTAATATACAAAATATAAGGATGCGGATATATGAAAAAAATCATCTCGTATTTTACACTTCTGATTATGATAACGTCCGCGCTCGTATTCTCCTCCTGCGCATTGGGGGATGAAACGCGCGCGGTCACGGACGAATTTATAAGTCAAAACGGCAGAACGCTGTGCGTCTCCGACCGCGGAGACTGCGAGGGATATCCCGAAAACACCGTCGAGGGCATACTCTCATCTCACGAACAGGGCGCGGACATCGTTCTGTGCAATGTTTCCGTTACAAAGGATTCCGTTCCCGTTCTGCTCGATTCCTCCAACGCTTCGGCAATGTTTTCAAAGGATGTCGGGGACATATCGTCCGTTAATTATGCCGATATCGCGGGCATTAAACTCCGTCTTTCCCACGGCGGCGGGGCGAGGGATATTACGGACAAAACCGTCGATACGCTGTCGGACGCGCTAAAAAAGACAAAAAACACCGTACTCATGCTCGACGTTGACGAAAGCAATCTCGATGTCGTTTACGATACGGTTAAAAAGGAAAACCGAATCGGCTCCGTTATATTCTATGTCGGACATATAAAGCCCGACACTCTGAAATCGTTTATTTCCTCAAAAAGCGAAAAACCCCTTGTTATGACGTATTTTAAAGGAAACGTTATTTTTTCCGCGGTTTCATACGTTAAATCCTCGCTCGAAGCGGGAGCGTACGGCGTATGTCTTGCGACGAATAACCCGTACGGCGTTGTTTTCGGGAAAACGGTCATGGGCAAATTTACAACAGGCGCACGCGCGATGGCAATGCTTTCACGCCCCGAAATATGCGGAAATATAAGGCGCGACAACGCGACGTGGTACTCCGACCTCATTTCGAGAGGGTACAATATGATTCTGACAAACGAACCGAAAGCCTTAAAGGAATACATAAAACAGGCGGACGAAGCGAAAAAGAAGCTCGAAACCGCATACGCCGATATGTGCGAAAATTATACGCTTCCGGAATACAAAGCCTCGGCTTACCGCGATTATAAAAAGGCTTACGCCGACGCAAAGGCAAAGACCGAATCCGTAATAGCCGACAACAGCCCCGCGTTAAGCGATATAATATCCGCGCAGAGCGAACTCAAATACGCATACGATAATATTCAAAATGACGCGGATTTATTGAAAAACGGCACCGCGGGAGTTACGATTACCGTACCGAGAATAATAACGGCGGTTCTCGTTGTTGCCGGAATTACGGCGGGCGAAGTATTCATAGCAAAACACACGAAGAAAAAAAATTCTTCAAATAACAAAAGTGACATAAAGGGAGAAAAATCATGACGGCTTATTACATTCTTCTCGCACTTGCATTCATAATCGAAATGGCGGTCACTCCGTTTTTTCTTAAATTCCAGAGACCCGGAATGAGCTGGAAATCGAGAACGACGAAAATGATATGCGCCACAATGTTCGTTGCAATGGGATTCTTATGCTTTAAAATAAGCGAAAACACGACCGAATTCGCGCGCTTCATGCTGTTCGGACTTATTGCCTCTTGGTTCGGCGACTTATTTCTGCATTTTAAAAAAATATATCTCGTGCTGATAGGCGGAATCTCGTTCTTCTCGGCTCACGTTCTCTACACGATAGCGTACATAAAAGCGCAGAAAGCCTCGTTCCCCGACGAAAAAGTTTTCGTATGGCAGGAGACAGTCGGAATTGCCGCGGTGCTTTTAATATTCGTTCTTATCGCTTTCAGAACAAAGCTTCAAATTAAAAAAATCGCACTATGCGGAGTTATCCCGTACGCCGTTATGATAACGACAATGACGATAAAAGCGATTTCGTTCTCCGTAAGATACTTCATGACCGGCGCGGAATCGGGACTTCTCCTAATGCTCACTCTGTCACTGGGCGCAGTGCTGTTCGTACTCTCGGACGGTTCGATAGTGTTCTTAATGTTCGACGACAGATACAGAAAGAACATACCTTTAAAGAATTTCAATATATGGACGTATTTCATAGGTCAGGCACTGCTTGCCTCATCGATACTGTTCTTCGCTTAAATTAAACAATAAATAAAAAGGATGGATTTAAAAATGAGAGCTGTTATAACCGTTATAGGAAAAGACATGGTCGGCATACTCGCCGCCGTAGCGACAAAATGCGCAGACTGCGGAGTCAACGTACAGGAGGTCACGCAGTCCGTTCTCGACGACATGTTCGCGATGATAATGCTCGTCGATATTTCGTCAATCAACGTCGGATTTGCCGAATTCGCAGACATGCTCGAGAATCTCGGCAAGGAAAGAAATCTCATGATAAAGGCTATGCACGAAGATATCTTCAACGCAATGCACACTGTATAAAGGAGCTGATTCCCTTGTTTAACGTAGGCGACATACTTGAAACTATAACAATGATACAGGACGAAAATCTCGACGTCCGTACCATAACAATGGGCATATCACTCCTCGACTGCTGTCACAGCGACATTGACGTAACGTGCACTAAAATTTACGACAAAATAACCCGCTACGCAAAAAATCTCGTCAAAACGGGCGAGGATATCGAGAGAGAATTCGGTATACCTATTATACATAAGAGAATTTCCGTAACGCCGATAGCTATGATACTCGCTTCCTGCGATAATAAAGACGCGGTTAAGATCGCCGTCACGCTCGAAAAGGCGGCGAACGCATGCGGAGTCAACTTCATAGGCGGATTTTCCGCGCTCGTTCAGAAGGGATTTGCACACGGAGACAGAGAGCTTATCGAGGCAATTCCCGAGGCGCTGAGCGTAACCGAACACGTATGTTCGAGCGTAAATATCGGCTCGACAAAAACAGGAATCAACATGGACGCGGTAAAGCTTATGGGCAGACAGGTTCTCGAGGCTTCGCGTCTCACCGCAGACAGGGACTGCATAGGCGCGGCAAAGCTCGTCGTATTCTGCAACGCTCCGGAGGATAACCCGTTCATGGCGGGCGCGTTCCACGGAGCGGGCGAACCCGACTGCGTAATAAACGTCGGCGTTTCGGGACCCGGAGTCGTAAGGGCGGCTCTCGCAAAATCGGAGGGTCTCGACCTTACGGGAATCGCAGACCTTATAAAAAGAACAGCATTCAAAATCACGAGAATGGGTCAGCTTGTAGCAAGCGAAGCCTCAAAAAGGCTCGGCGTTCCGTTCGGAATCGTCGATCTGTCTCTCGCCCCCACTCCCGCCATCGGCGACTCGGTAGCTCATATATTAGAAGAAATGGGGCTCGAATCGTGCGGAACCCACGGAACGACGGCAGCACTCGCGCTTTTGAACGACGCTGTCAAAAAGGGCGGTGTAATGGCGTCCTCGCACGTCGGAGGACTCTCGGGCGCATTTATCCCCGTAACTGAGGACGCGGGCATGATAGCGGCGGCGAGAAACGGCAATCTTAAAATAGAAAAGCTCGAAGCCATGACGGCGGTCTGCTCGGTCGGACTCGACATGATAGTCGTTCCCGGCGATATCGCACCCGAGACGATTTCGGCAATAATCGCGGACGAGGCGGCTATCGGCATGGTCAATTCAAAAACGACTGCCGTAAGGCTCATTCCCGCGATAGGAAAAAAAGTCGGCGACGAGCTCGAATTCGGCGGTCTGCTCGGAAGCGGCCCCGTAATGCCGATAAATTATTCCTCAAGCAAAAAATTCATAAACAGAGGCGGAAGAATACCCGCCCCGATGCAATCGCTTAAAAACTGATTCCCCGTATATATAATGGTATATATTATATATAAATATTTATAAGGTGATCCTAATGTTCAAGGGACAAAGAAGAGAAAAAAAGCCCGAAAAAAAACCCCCGGCGAATACTAAAAAAGCCGTGACCTCATCGCTTATAATGACGGTCGTGGCACTGTCGCTGTGCTTCGGAATTCTCATCGGCGGAATCGACTCGAACACCGACATCACCGATATTTTCATAAACGAACCCGACAACATACATGAAACGGATGAAGGAAATGTTCCCGTTTCGTACGATAACGGCGAGATTACCGCGGTTTTCGATCTGTCGGACGAAAACAACATAAAGCTGAGCTATTACGATTCGGATAACAACAAAAAACGCGAAATAGATTTTACCTTTGATTCCAACGCGCGTCTTACCGAAATCTATGAAGACGCGTCGGGTACAAATCGGGACGGTTCAAGTGAAAAAAAGAAGCCCGGCCCCGAAAAGTCCGCAAACGGTCTAAACACAAAAACGCCCGGCGAAAACGGAAATATTATTCCGATATGCGAATTCGAATACGATTCTTCGTCCGTAACAAGGCGCAGGGAGTATAAAAACGGCAAGCTTTACAAAACGGTAAAAACAACCGTGACCGAAAACCGTGATTCGTCGTCTAAAACGAAAAACGAAACATATTCTTCAACAGCGGAGTTTCTCGGAAGTGTTGAATATACAGAGGACAGATACGGCAATCCGACATTTTATGCGTCATACAATAAAAACAATGTTCAGATATCGGGTTTTTCGCGTTCGTACACATACGACTCGAACGGCAATATAACGTCAAGCTCGGTTGCGGATTACGGGCGCGAGGCGATAGAATGTGTCTACCGCTACGACGAAAGGAACAATCTCGTTTATTCCTCGACGTTCGATAAGGATCTCGCGACGGCGGTAACGACGTACGCGTACGTTTACGATTCGAAATCGAGAATATCGGAAGCTACTAAGTCCGTTACATACTCGACCTCGGATAAGTCAGCGGTTACGAATGAAAAATACGAATACGACGGGGACAATCTCATTTCGAAAACGACTCTCGATTCGTCCGGTCATACGCTTTTCAAAGGTTCGTACGCATATTCCGCGTCAAACAAACTCATCAGAAGCACCGAGACCGACAGCGCGGGCGAAAGAACGGTAACGCTCGGATACGAAAACGTTTCGAATTCTTTATATGAAAAAATGCAGACGATAACCGGGTGCTGGGATGTTTTCGCAGGTGAAATAAAGAGCTGAAAATACAATATAAACAGGGTTCAAAAAAAATGCGGAACCCTGTTTTTTATTATTTCAATATCTAAAATTAAAAATGTATCGTTTTACTTTTAAGACAAATAGTGACAAATTTGTACTTCACAAGTAAAAGTAATACTGTACAAAAATTTAACGTAATTATTACATTCCTGAAGCCGTTTTGTAATCATTTTGTAACTTTTTTCGTGCAAAACTTCCAAACATACTTAAAAAACCTTGACCTAAACCGCTGAAAATGTTAAAATACACAACTGTCGACAGGAGGTTTCGTTATGAAACTGCTCGTAAAGCGAATTTTTACCGTCATTTCTGCGGTGCTTACACTCGCAATTTTCACCTCGATTTTAACCCCCGCGGTATACGCCGCGGACGTAAATATTTTAGCCGACGCGGCGGCGGCGATTATCTACTCGAACGAAGGTTCGTACTCGTCGGTCAACCCCAACGACAACGGCGCGGTCAGTATAGGCAAGGTTCAGTGGCACGCTTCGAGAGCGTTGAATCTTTTGAGAACCGTCGTTTCTTCGAACGAACCGCAGGCTAAAACGATTCTCGGCGATCAGCTTTACAACGAGATAAAAACCACGTCCTCAAACTGGGCGACGAGAAAGTTTAACGATACGGAAGCAAAAGCCGTTTCAAAGCTTCTCGACACGCCCGAGGGCAGAATCGCACAGGATGATCTTGCAAAGAACGATATAAGAAGCTACATTCAGCACGGCATGAAGCTCGGAATTACTGACGAAAAGGCTCTGGTCTACTTCGCGGATATCGAGAATCAGGCAGGCTACGGCGGAGCGGATTCTGTCGCGAGAGAGGCGGCGAGAGGAGTCGGCGGTTACGACTTCATAACGCTCGACATTCTCCATTCGGCGGCTATGAATTCGTATCTCGGCAAATACGTTTACAGAAGAACGACGACGTACAATTACTGCGTATCGCTTGTTTTCGGCTCGGATAAGTCCGGCATTATCGCCTCGGTAAGCGTTACCGATATAACGGAAACATCCTGCACGATTGCGTTTTCGGTAAATTCCGACTCGGCAACAAAGGCGGTCGTATATGTTCGCGCTTCGTCGTCGGACAACGCAAAATCGTATACATGCGATATCTCGTCACGCACGGCGAGCGTAAAAATAAAAGCTTCCGACATTTCCTCGGGCGAAAAGAATTTTACGGCTAAGATAATGGTATTCTCCCCCTCGTCCTCGGAGCCCGCAGACGTTAAGGAGAACATTACCGTAAAGCTTAATTCGCAGACGACCGTTAAGCCTGCCGAAAGACTTAACGGAGATATAAACAACGACGGCAAAATAACAGCCGCCGACGCAAGACTTCTTTTAAGATACACCGCAAAGCTCGAAAGTCTCGACAGCGAGACGTTAAAATATTCGGACGCAAACAAAGACGGCAGAATATCGGCCGCCGACGCGCGTCTTTTACTGAGAGTATCGGCAAAGCTCGAATCTCTCGCCTAAGGAGGCAAAATAATGAATTCAACTTCAAAAAGGGTGTTGTCGCTCTTTCTTACCGTGATTATGACCGTTACGGTGTTCACGGCGACGGCGTTTACTTCTTCCGCCGTTTCAAAGAGCGAAATCATCTCGCAGGTCGAATCCGACTATAAGAAAGCTCTTAAATTAAAAGGCTGGGGTTCTTTCTACGGACACTGCAATTTAGCGGTCGCATATCAGCTCCTCGCAAAGGGCGTATACACGGGTTCCTCCCCGGACTACCGGGGCGGCGGAAGCGAATGGTACTACGATTACAGAGACAGAAAAACGACCTCGGGCGACTATAACGTAGTCACTGTCGGAGGCTCAAACTGCATAGACGAACTTATAAACAAATACGGAAACAATCTTACCAACATAGCCGTAAGCTACGGCACGGGCGGAACGAGCGGTTCGACTCATGTAGTCGTAATCAGCGCAATCATCGACGGCGAGGTCTACTTTACCGATTCGTTCAGATACGGCTCCTCCCCCGAGGGCGGATGCAGAATATGGTCGCTCGACTTTTTTAAATCCGAATATAAACGCATGAACGGAAATCCGTACGGACTCGTATATTTTTCAAAATCCGATTCAAGCATCAGTATAGACAGAGAGGATGTCCCCGAATTCACAACGGGCGAATACGCGATAGTCGTCGATTCGTTAAACGTACGTTCAACGGCGTCGACCTCGGGCAGTATTCTCGGACAACTCGACTCTCACGCCGAAAATTCGCAGGAAAACACTGTCGTTAACATTCTCGAAATCAAAAACGACAAGTGGGGCAAGATAGATTTTAACGGGCAGACAGGCTGGATATGCCTTTATAACGGCAAATTCTACGCTACGAAAATAGAGACTGCCGCCGACGAGGACGTAAACAACGGCTCGATTTCGGACTCGACGAACGCCCCCGCTTCGGAAGAAGCGTCGACTGCGGCATACAGTTCAAATATAAAAAACGGCACAACCATACCTCTTACAATAGTACAGGTAAGCCTTGACAAAGATTCGGTCAAAACCGACATGGATATAATCTGGATAGCTACCGTCGTCGGCGGAAGCGGAAAATATGAATACTGCTTTAACGTAAATAAGGACGGCAATTTATATAAAGAGGGCGAATTCTCCGAATACAGGGAGTTCTTCTTCACCGCAAGCGAGGCAGGCGAATACTCCGTCACTCTGACCGTTAAGGATTCCGACGGCAAAACGGCGCAGTTCAGAAGCGACGTTACCGAAATAGAATCAAAAACGGAAATTCTCATAGGCGACGTAAACCTTGACGGCAAGGTAACCGCAGCCGACGCGAGAATCACGCTCCGCGCAGCGGCGGGACTCGAAAAGCTTGAGGGAACCGCTCTGCTCGCCGCAGACATTGACGGCAGCGGAAAAGTAAATGCCGCCGACGCGAGAATAATTTTAAGAATCGCGGCAAATATCGAAAAACCCAACGCGGTAAACAGAACCGCGGCGGAAAACTGATAAAAAATACACAACGGACAAACCGATTTTCAGTAGGTTTCTCCGTTGTTTTTATTTACATCAAAAGCTCGTCAAACACATAAGGTTTAGATTCACCCTCTTTCCGCTTCGGCTGCGTTAAAGAAACTTGAAAGCCGAAAGGCTGTCTGCGTTCCTTTGCCTTGCCGAAACGAAAATATGATGAATCTAAACTGCTTCGCACCCAAAATACGGCAAAGTATATCTATATAATTCACAATTTATCCTATACATAGGAATGCCGTATTTAGAAAGCACAAAGCAGAGTATTTCGGGCTTATGGGATTTGACTCTCTTTTGCTGTATTTTTGAGTTTTTTAAAAGTAAAAAAATATATCCGTTTTCTTTCCGCTTAGCCTTCACTGAAAAAACTTGAAAACCGTTGTATTTTGTATTAATATAATAATGAGCGGAGTTATACAAAAACAATCCGCATAATTATGCATATTTCGTGTATATATTCATTGACTTATTGAATATATGATGATAAAATATTCAATATCCTTAAAATTTATTCAATTAAAGAAGATGTCGTAATGAAAAAAATATTTATCGACGGCGCGGCGGGAACGACCGGACTCAATATCCGTGAACGGCTCGCACGCAGAAGCGACGTTGAAGTTATAAAAATCGACGAAGATAAGCGCAAGGACATCTCCGAGAGAAAGAGACTTATGAACATGTCGGACGTCGTGTTCCTGTGTCTGCCCGACTCGGCGGCTGTCGAATCGGCTGAACTTATCGAAAACGAAACGACATGCGTTATAGACACATCGACTGCCCACAGATGCTCCGACGGCTGGACATACGGCTTCCCCGAACTTGTCGGAAAAGATATTATAAAAAATTCGAAACGCATAGCGAACCCAGGCTGTCACGCCACGGGATTTATCAGCTGTGTTTCTCCGCTCGTAAAGCTCGGAATTATCGACCCCGGCGAATCGCTTTCGTGCTTCTCGCTGACGGGCTATTCGGGCGGCGGAAAAAAGATGATCGCGCAGTATGAGTCGGACGGCAAAACAGAATTTCAGTCAAGCCCCGGCATATATTCGCTCTCGCAGGAGCATAAGCATCTGCCCGAAATGCAGAAGCTGTGTTCGCTTGACAAAAAGCCCGTGTTCTGCCCTGTTGTTGACGACTATTTTAAGGGCATGGCGACGACGGTAACGCTTTTGGGAAATGAGAACAGAACGGCGGACTCGGTAAGACAGGCTCTGACCGAATTTTATAAGGACAGTAAATTAATAAGCGTAAAAAGCAAGGACGATACGCCGCCGACGATATACGCAAACGAAAAAGCGGGGCTTGACTCGCTCGAAATTATCGTCTGCGGAAACGACGAGAGAATCACCGTAACGGCTCTGTTCGACAACCTCGGCAAGGGCGCGTGCGGTTCGGCTATAGAAAATATGAATATAGTCCTCGGACTCGGCGAGACAACGGGACTTGAAATTTAAGAGAGGAAACTTAAAATGAAATATATAAACGGCGGTGTGTGTGCCGCACAGGGATTTAAAGCCGGAGGGCTTCACATGGGCGTTAAGACCCACAATAAAAATAAAAAAGACGTGGCGATGATTGTTTCGGATTCTGTATGCACCGCGGCGGCGGTATATACTAAAAATAAAGTAAAAGCCTCTCATATCGCGGTGGATATAAAACACCTTTCCGACGGCACAGCAAAAGCCGCCGTTATCAACAGCGGAATCGCAAACGCGTGCGCGCCTCACGGCGAGGAGTACGCGGTTAAAATGTGCGCCGCGGCGGCTAAGGAAATCGGATGCGAAGTAAACGACGTTGTTATAGCCTCCACGGGCGTTATCGGTCAGCCCTTAAATATATCGGCAATCGAAAACGGCATGCCCGAACTTTATAAGAGCATTTCTCACTCCGACGAGGGCTCTTACGCGGCGGCTAAGGCTATCATGACGACCGACACCGTAAAAAAAGAGCTTGCGCTCGAAACCGAAGTCGGCGGAAAAGTCGTAAAAATGGGCGGTATCGCAAAGGGCTCGGGTATGATTCATCCGAACATGGGAACGATGCTCTGCTTCATAACGACCGACTGCGCGATAAGCGCGGAGATGATTAAAGAGGCATTAAAGGAGACTGTCAAGGTCACATTCAACAGAATAAGCGTCGACGGCGACACATCGACAAACGACACGTGCTGCGTTATGGCAAACGGCGAAGCGGGCAACGACATTATTACGGAGAAAAACGAAGCGTATAACGAATTCGTTTCGGCTTTAAAGGAGCTTTGCACGCGTCTTTCGATGGAAATGGCGTCCGACGGCGAGGGCGCAAAGCACCTTATTATATGCAAAGTTAAAAACGCCTTAGATGAAGATACCGCGCAGACCGTTTCAAAATCCGTTATATCCTCTACTCTTACAAAGGCGGCTATATTCGGCTCGGACGCTAACTGGGGACGCGTACTGTGCGCCATGGGCTATTCGGGCGCGGATTTCGACCCCGAAAAGGTTTCGATAGCGTTCGAGAGCAAGGCGGGCTTAATTCCCGTATGCGAAAACGGAGAGGGACTCGATTTTGACGAGGAGCTTGCGAAGAAAATACTGACCGAGCACGATATTACGATTGATATAGATATGAAGTCGGGTTCTGCCGAATGCACGTGCTTCGGCTGCGACATAACCTATGATTACATTAAAATAAACGGAGATTACAGGACATGACGGACGAATTTACAAACGCGCAGAGGGCGAGCGTTCTGACGCAGGCTCTGCCGTATATTCAGAAATATTACGGAAAAGTCGTCGTTATAAAATACGGCGGAAACGCAATGACAGACGACAAATTAAAGCTCGAGGTCATGGAGGATATCGCGCTGTTAAGACTCGTCGGAGTCAAGGTAGTTCTCGTCCACGGCGGAGGACCCGAGATAAGCGGTATGATGACGAAGCTCGGCAAAAAAACGGAGTTTATCGACGGGCTGAGAGTTACCGACCGCGAAACAGTCGACATTGTTCAGATGGTTCTCGCCGGCAAGGTCAACAAGTCTCTCGTCGCAATGCTCGAGCAGCTCGGCACCGCGGCGGCGGGCATTTCGGGCATGGACGGCAAGCTGATTGAAGCCGAAATGAAAGACGAACGTCTCGGCTACGTCGGCAACATTAAGAAAATAAATATCGGAATAGTAAACGACCTGCTCGAAAATAATTACATCCCCGTAATTTCAACGCTCGGATTCGACAAGAGCGGTAACATTTATAATATAAACGGCGACACCGCGGCGGCTTATATCGCGGGCGCGATCGGCGCAAAACGTCTTATTCTCATGACGGATATCGCGGGCGTAATGCTCGACAGGGACGACCCGTCCACGCTTATAAGGAACATGACAATTTCCGACGCGCATAAATTAAGAGAGCAGAACGTTATCTCGGGCGGAATGATTCCCAAGGTTCAGTGCTGTATCGATGCCATTTCAAAGGGAGTCGACAAGGTAATCATAATGGACGGCAGGGTTCACCACTCAATATTAATGGAGCTTCTGACCGACGAGGGCGCCGGAACCATGGTAAAGAGGGACGTTTAAAATGAGTTATATAACAGAAAACGACAATTTATACGTTGCGAATACATACGCGCGTTTCCCGATTGAAATAGTATCGGGCAAGGGTTCGACAGTTGTCGGCAGCGACGGCAGGGAATACACCGACCTCGGCAGCGGAATCGGCGTTACCGCGTTCGGAATCGCGGACAGCAAGTGGAAAAAAGCCGTCGAAGGTCAGCTTGACAAAATTCAGCACACGTCGAATTTATATTATACCGAGCCGTGTTCGACGCTTGCTGAAATGATGTGCGAGAGAACGGGCATGAAAAAGGTATTCTTTTCAAATTCCGGAGCCGAGGCAAACGAGTGCGCAATAAAGACCGCCCGTAAATATTCCGAAAGCAAAAAGGGCAAGGATTATTATACGATTATAACGCTGAAAAACAGCTTCCACGGCAGAACGATAACGACTCTCGCCGCAACGGGACAGGATAAATTTCACAAGGATTTCACACCGCTGACAGAGGGCTTCGTCTACTGCACGGCAAACGACTGCGAGGAGCTTAAAAAGCTCGTAAACGAGGTTAAGCCCGCAGGCATCATGCTCGAAATCATACAGGGCGAGGGCGGAGTTATCGCGCTCGATAAGGAATTCACGCTCTGTGCGCAGAATCAAGCGGAGGAAAACGACATTCCGCTGATTATCGACGAGGTTCAGACCGGCAACGGCAGAACGGGAAAGCTGTACGCGTATATGAATTACGGTCTTAAACCCGACATAGTTTCTACGGCAAAGGGTCTCGGCGGAGGTCTGCCGATAGGCGCGACCATGATGGGCGAAAAGGTTGAGAATGTATTAAAGCCCGGCGACCACGGCTCGACGTTCGGCGGAAACCCCGTATGCTGCGCGGGAGCGATAAGCATTTTAAGCCGTATCGACGACGCACTTTTAAACGAAGTCAAAGAAAAAAGCGACTATATATTCTCGGCTCTTTCGAATTCGGACGGCGTAGAAAGCGTCAGCGGAATGGGGCTGATGATAGGAATTAAGACTAAGAAAAACGCAAAGGAAGTCGTCGCCGAGTGCATGAATAACGGCGTGCTGTGCCTTACGGCAAAGGATAAGGTGCGCCTCCTCCCGGCACTGAATATTCCGTTCGAACAGCTGAAACAGGCGGTAGAAGTAATTAAAAAGGCGTGCAAACAATAATTTATTGATACAAATTATTGTTAAAATAAAAAACGGCGGCGGCTGTAAAACCGAGTTTTACAGCCGCCGCTTTGTTGTTTATTTTTGATATGGGTGTTTTTAACATCCCCGTTTTTACACCTTGAGAGTAACGCCTATAGTCTTAAGATTTTCGAGTATCTTATCCGTATGCTCCTGGATTTCCTCCATGGACAGCGTTCTGTCGTTTGATGAGAACGAGAGACGGACTGTTATGCTCTTGACTGAGCCGAGCTCGAACGTATCGATAACCGTATCGGATTTAAGCTCCGAAAGACTGAGCGTTTCCCAGCATTTCTTAATATCGGCGTATCTCTGACCCTCGGAAACGATAAGCGAGAGGTCAACGTCGATTGACGGGAATTTCGACGGCTCTGCGAATTCTATATCGCATACGCCTGTCAGATAGAATTCGTCAAGGTCGATTTCGGCGCAGACTATCGAAGCGTTCTTGTCTATCTTCTGATTTACCGTCGGGTGAAGCGTGCAGATATATCCGCACTTTCTGCCGTCATAAGTGATTTCCGCGGTGTTCTTCGGGTGCTGCCAGTTGTGTCTTACTCCGACCTTAGCAAGTGCCGGTTCAGCCTTTTTAATCGACTTAAATAAGAATTTGACCATGGCGAGCATCTTGAAGTAAAGCTCTTTTTCGCTGACGGTTTTATCAAAAAGAGTGATTCCGAGTCTTTTTCTCTCAATACAGCAGCCGTTCTCGTCTGTGCCGTCGGCGACTCTGCCGATTTCGAAAATGCCGAATGCGGGTGCGTATGATTTATTCTCATAAGTCATGGAGAGAAGCGTCGGAATCATCGAATTTCTGACGGTTCCGTTCTCCGCCGTCGCGATATTGAGGATTCTTACGTTGTCCTCGACGTCTATTCCGAGCTTCTTATACTTCTTGCCGTCGCACCAGATGTACGAATGAACCTCATGGAGGTTGAATTTATCGACGAGCAGGTCTTTGATTCTGTAATCCTCGTCCTTGCATACCTCTGCGCGGACGGGCTTTAACGGCGAACGGGTCGTAACGATTTTGAAATTGTCATAGCCGTAAATACGCGTGATCTCCTCGATAATGTCGGCTTTGATCGTAACGTCCTTTGTCGCTCTCCATGAGGGAACGACTACGGTGAATTTCTCGCCGTCGAACGAAGCGTCGAATCCGAGAGCATTAAGCGTTTCGAGAATCTGCTCGTTGCTTATCTCAATTCCCGTATAGCGGTCAACGTATTTTTTGTCAAACGTAAGAGTAATGACGGGATAATGCTTTACGTAAACGTCGTTTATTTTTGAATCAATATAGCACTCCGGGTCTATATCCTTTAATAATTTAACAAAACGGCGGGTCGCGGTCATGGTAAGCTCGGGGTCGAGAATCTTCTCGTAACGCATGCTCGCGTCGGTTCTCAGAGCGAGTCTCGACGAGGTCTTTCTTACGCTTACGCCGTCGAAATTCGCGCTCTCGAGAACAACGGAATCCGTCGTGCCGACAATCTCCGAATCGAGTCCGCCCATAATTCCCGCGACCGCGACGGGCGTATCGTTATTGTAAATCATGAGCGTGTTCTCGTCGATATCGCGCTCAACGTCGTCGAGGGTTTTGAATTTAAAGGGCTTATCGGGCGTACCGATTTTAATGGCGTCAATCTTTCTTGCGTCAAACGCGTGCATCGGCTGACCGAGCTCGAGCATTACGTAGTTCGTAAGGTCTGCAAGGAGATTGATTCCCCTCATTCCGCAGTAGAAAAGTCTTATCTGCATTGTCATGGGGCTGACGGTCTTTGTAACTCCCGAAATTTTAAGAGAAATATATCTGTAAACGAGATCGTCTCTCGTAACTGTTACGGGGACGGCGGAACCCGAATCGCATGCGTCGGAGAAAATCTCAACGTCTTTAAGCGGTCTTTTTGTAACGGCGGCAAATTCGCGCGCGATTCCGTAGTGACCCCAGAGGTCGGGGCGGTTTGTTATCGACTTGTTATCGACTTCGAATATAATATCCTTAATCGGGTACGCGTCGAGAATGTCAGTTCCGACTGCGATATCGTCGGTTATCTCCCATATTCCCGAATTGTCGTCGCTTATGCCCAGCTCCGCCGACGAACAGCACATACCGTACGAATCGCAGCCCGCCAATGTCGCCTTATTGATTTCGCCTGCGGGAACTCTGCCCCCGCACTTAGCTACAGCCGTTTTCATTCCGACCTTAACATTAGGCGCGCCGCATACGATATCGAGAACCTCGCTTCCTACGTCGACTTTAAGCAAGTGAAGCTTTTTAGAATTCGGATGATTTTCGACGGTCAGAATCTGTCCGACGACTACATCCTTTATATCGCCGCCCTTATAATAAATATCCTCTACCTCCGCCGTGGAAAGAGTGAAACGGCGAATGAGCTTTTCAAGGTCGAGACCGTCGAGATTGACGAATTCTCTGACCCAATTCATTGATATAAACATATTTAAACCCCCTCCTTATTTTGACTCGAACTGAGACAGCGCTTTGAGATTGCCGGAGTTGAATACTCTTATGTCCTTAACTCCGAACTTCATCATTGCAAGCCTCGTAAGTCCGAGACCGAACGCAAAGCCCGTGTATTTTTCGGGGTCGATTCCGCCTGCCTCGAGAACGTTGGGGTGAATCATGCCGCACGGGCAGAGCTCAAGCCAGCCCGAGTTTTTGCACGAGGGACAGCCCTTGCCGCCGCATATACGGCATTGTATGTCAAGCTCGAAGCCCGGCTCGACGAACGGGAAGAAGCCGGGGCGGAGTCTTACGGTTATATCGTCCTGAAATACCTCGGAAAGCATTGTTTTCATGAAATAAATAAGGTTCGATATCGAGATGTCCTCGTCTATCATTATGCCCTCCATCTGGAAGAACGTATTTTCGTGGCACGCGTCGGTCGACTCGTTTCTGAAGCATCTGCCGGGGAAAACGGCTCTCAACGGCGCGCCGTATTTTCTCATAATGGCGTTCTGTGCGGCGGACGTCTGCGTTTTGAGAAGCTGGTCGCCCGTGGAGAGATAATACGTGTCCTGCATGTCTCTTGCGGGGTGATGCTTGGGGATGTTGAGAGATTCAAAACATTCGTAGTCGTTGACTATCTCCTTAAAATCCTCTATCGTGAAGCCCATGGTGCGGAATATTTCCTCAACCTCGCGCTGAATTACGGTAATCGGGTGGAAGGAACCCCTTTCAACCTCCGCGGGAAGCGTTACGTCGTAATCCTCGGCGGAATTTATAAGTCTCTGCTCCTCAAGCTTTGCAATCCTTTCGAGCTTATCCTGAATCGAATTTTCAATCTGCTGTTTTAATTTATTGACAGTCTGACCGAATTCCTTCTTCTTCTCGGGAGCAACGGATTTAAGCGAGCCCATGAGAGAGGCGACGTGTCCTTTTTTTCCGAGGAAGTCGATTCGCAGCTGTTCAAGCTCTGCGGAGGATTTTATTTCGGCAATGCGTTCCTCAAACGCCTGCTGAATTTTGCCGGTATTTTCGTCCATGCTGAAGCATCCTTTCGTTGTTTATAATTATCCTTTTATATTTTATCGGTATGAAAATAAAAATACTCCGTCCCGAAAAATCGGGACGGAGAAATAAATCCGCGGTACCACCCGTGTTCGGACGCTGCTGCTCTGTACTGTGTCCGCTCTCGGTCCTCTTTAATGCAGAGGGTACATTCCGCTTAACGCATTACGCTTTTCACGGAAAACTCGGGCGCTGAAATTCACGTTCGGGAAAACACGGGACGCTTACAGCCGGCGGCGTCCGTTCTCTGTGCGTTCTCTGCCGACGCTACTTACACGCCGTCAGCGTTATTTTCATAATTAAGACAACGTTAGTTTAGCACATTAAAAAATGTTTGTCAACATTTTATCTCGTTTTCTTGCTAAAGATACGGCGTTTGATATATAATAATACATATTATATGTCACGATGATATGTCAAGAGGTCGTTTTTATGTTTCTGAATTCGGACGTAAAGTACATAAAGGGCGTGGGGGAAGCCCGCGCGAAATCACTTGAAAAATTAGGGATAAAAACGCTCGGCGACATGCTGACCTTTTACCCGAGAAAATACGAGGACTGGAGCAAAACCTCGATGATAAGCGAGTGCGCCCCGGGCGAGGTTTCGTGCGTAAAGGCTAAGGTTATCGTGCCGCCGGAGATGAGGCGGACTAAGAACGGCTGTCTTGTAAAAACGCTTGTCTCCGATTCGGAGTCATTGATGTCTCTTACGTTTTTTAACAACAAATATGTTGTAAATCAGCTTCACGAGGGCGAGGAATATTTATTTTACGGCAAGGTCACCGAGGACATGTGTTTAAATAAAGAAATGCTCTCCCCGAAGTTCGTTCCCGCGTCAAAAACGAACGAACAGCTGCGTCCCGTTTACCGTCAGAACGCATCTCTTTCCTCAAGGACGACGGAGAGAATCGAGCTCAACGCGCTGGAGTCGGCAAAGGGGCTTATCAAAGACCCGCTGCCCGATTATATTATAAAAAAATATTCGTTTCCAAAGCTTTACGATTCAATTTATCAAATGCATTTTCCCTCGTCCGTTTCCGAATTCAAAAGGGCGAAGGAGCGTCTTATATTCGAAGAATTTTTATATTTACAGCTCGGAATCGGTATTATAGGCTCCGAACGCGTGCTTTATACGGCGGTCAGAGTCCGGGACGATTATACAGACGAATTTATGTCCCGTCTGCCGTTCGGACTTACGAACGCGCAGAAACGCTGTATAACAGAGTGTATGTCGGACATGCGCTCGGATAAACCCATGAACCGCCTTTTGCAGGGCGACGTAGGCTCGGGAAAAACCGCCGTCGCCGCCGCGCTTATTTACTCCGCGGTCAAAAACGGATATCAGTGTGCGCTGATGGCTCCGACAGAGGTTTTAGCCTGTCAGCACGCCGACTCTCTCTCGAAGCTCTTAGGCTCCGAAATTAAAATATCGCTTCTGACCTCCGCAGTCAAGGCAAAGCAGAAAAAATATATAAAAGAATCGCTGATTTCAGGTGAAACGGATTTATTAATCGGCACACACGCGATAATTCAGGACAGCGTTAAATTTTTGAATTTAGGACTCGTAATTACCGACGAACAGCACCGTTTCGGCGTAAAACAGCGCGCAAAGCTAAGCGGAAAAGGACGCAATCCCCACACGCTCGTCATGTCCGCAACGCCGATTCCGCGTACGCTCGGGCTTATCGTTTACGGCGATCTCGACGTTTCGATAATCGACGAGCTGCCCGAGGGCAGGACTCCTGTTGAAACGTATCTCGTAACCTCGTCGTACCGTGAACGCATCTGCAAATTTATAAGAAAACACGTCGCAGAAGGCAGGCAGGTATATGTCGTCTGTCCGCTGATTGACGAAAACGAGGACGGCGCGGATTCATTGATTTCTGCAAAGGAATACTATGAAAAGCTCAAAAACGAGGTTTTCTCCGATTTAAACGTAGGACTTCTGCACGGCAGGATGAAAAACGCCGAAAAGGATGAAATAATGAAGCGGTTTTCCGCCGGAGAAATCAACATACTTGTTTCGACAGTCGTAATCGAGGTCGGAATCGACGTACCAAACGCCGCTCTGATGGTCATTGAGAACGCCGACAGATTCGGACTCTCACAGCTTCATCAGCTGAGGGGGCGTATCGGCAGAGGTCAATACAAGTCGACATGCATACTCGTTTCCGATTCTCAGAACGACGAAACAAAACGCAGGCTGTCCGTTATATGCAAGACAAACGACGGATTTAAAATAGCGGACGAGGATTTGAAACTGCGCGGTCCCGGAGACTTCCTCGGCGAGCGTCAGCACGGACTGCCCGAGATGAAGCTGGCGTCGCTGACCGACGATACAGGAATATTATTCGAGGCAAAAAACGAGGCAGAACGGATATTAAGCGACGATAAAAAACTCGAAAAGGACGAAAATAAATTAATAAAAGGAATGGTTGATAAGATGTTCGCAAGCCTCGGTTCGGGGGGATTAAATTAAATTGTAATGCATTTAGCATAAAATTATCAAAAAATAATCAAATATTTATATATATTTTTGCCTAATATGTCTTTACATTTTATTACAAGTGTGATATACTGTGAATAGAAAAACAAAAGGGGTCAATATTTTTATTATTGAAACCGGTTTTTCCATCACACACGCAAAGGGGATGTATTTATGCTCATCACGATCATCGGACGTAAATGTACGCCGAGAGAAAATTTTAAGGAGAGGGCGGAAAAAAGGCTTTCCAAGCTTGACAAGTTTTTCGGCGGCGAGGCTGAGGCAAAAATCACCGCGACTGTCGAAAAGTCATGCAAGATCGTCGAAATCACCGTTAACAACGACGGCATGATTTTCAGAGCGCAGGAGCGCGCCGACGAGCTTAACGAAGCTCTTGACAAATGCGTGGACACTCTCATCCGCAAAATACGCAAAAACAAAACAAAGCTTGCAAAGCGTATCCACGACGGCGATTTCGATTCGCTGACTGCCGAGGAGGCTGTCGAGGAGGAGAGAGAATACGACCTCGTACGCACAAAGTCGATATCCGTCAAACCCGAGAGCATAGAGGAGGCTATACTCCAGATGAATATGCTCGGACATGAGTTTTATATGTTCAGAAATTCGGAGACAGGCGTTATAAACGTCGTATACCGCAGAACGGACGGAGGCTACGGACTTATCGAGCCCGATGCCGGCTGAGCCGGGCGGAATTGCTAATGAATCCGAGTCGGAGTAATAAATAAATTTCGCGGAGCGGGTAACCGCTCCGCTTTTGCATGGGTTCTGCTCTATAATTAGATTGTTTTTTCAACATTTTATCCTCTTTGTACAGTTTTATTACATTCATTCGGGCATATTTAAATTGAGTTTACATATTTACATTATGATAGCATTATGATAAACTATTACACAATGGCGGTTTTACCGCCGGGAGGTAACAATTATGTCCTTTAAAGATACCGCAGCAAGAAAAGCCATGAGTATAACGCTCTGTGCCGCAGTAGACCATTTGAGAAAAGACCCGGATAAAAATATTCCGCTTTTTGCCTCAAGACTTCAGAGGTTTTTCGGCAACATATTCCCGTCGGACAATTTCAAAAAGATTGCCGCCGCCGCGAAGGATAAAGACAACACTTATGTTAAGCTTATAAAGAATTTATTAAACGATGTCGACCCGTCGGTTCTTAAAAAGCTTCTGACAGCGGCCGCATACGACGCCGGACTCGTCGGAACCAAAACCGTCAGAGCCAACAGAGAAAAGCTCAACTGCAACATCCCGTGGCTTATACTTATGGACCCGACAAGCGCATGCAACCTTAAGTGCAAGGGCTGCTGGGCGGCGGAATACGGTCACAAATTAAATCTGTCGCTTGACGAGATGGCGAGCGTTATAAGACAGGGCAAGGAGCTCGGCACGCACGTTTACATGTATACGGGCGGAGAGCCTCTTATCAGAAAAAATGATATTATAAAGCTCTGCGAGCAGAATCCCGACTGCGTATTTTTGGCGTATACGAATTCTACGCTTATCGACCAGGCGTTCTGCGACGAGATGAAGAGAGTCGGAAATCTGACGCTTGCGCTGAGCATCGAGGGAACAAAGGAGAGCAACGACGCTCGCAGAGGCGACGGAATTTACGAAAAGACCGTTGCCGCCATGGAGCTTTTAAAGAAAAACAAGCTTCTGTTCGGTCTGTCCGTATGCTATACGAGACTTAACGACGAGTACGTAACGAGCGACGAATTCCTCGATTTAATGATTCAAAAGGGCGCAAAATTTGCGTTCTACTTCAACTATATGCCCGTCGGACATGACGCGGACAAGGAGCTTATACCCTCCCCCGCGCAGAGAAAATACATGTACTACTGGATACGTAAGGTCAGAGCCGGCAAGGGCGGTAAGCCCATGTTCATTTTCGACTTCCAGGACGACGGCGAATTCGTCGGCGGATGCATTGCCGGAGGAAGAAACTATTTCCATATTAATTCAAACGGCGATATGGAGCCGTGCGTATTCATTCATTATTCGGATTCGAATATCCGCACACATACGCTTTTAGAGGGACTTAAAAACCCGCTCTTTACGGCTTACAGAAAGGGACAGCCGTTCAACGACAACCATTTAAGACCCTGCCCGATGCTCGAAAACCCCGAGATATTACGCAGAATGGTTAAGGAGACGGGCGCAAAATCAACAGATTTAATAGTTGCCGAGGACGTCGACACCCTGTGCGGAAGATGCGACGAGTTTGCAATGGAGTGGAAGGGCGTTGCAGACGAAATCTGGAACTCCACTACACACCCGAAAACGCATACCCAGTATTACCGCGACGGCGGAAAATCAAAAATGCAATAATCGTCAAACTGTCGATAACACGCCTGAACCACGCCGAAAAAACCGTTATATCTTCTTTTTTGGTACAATATATATCGATACACTGCAAATCTATTTTAATTTCTATTGAAACGCCTCGAAACCTGAGTGATTTCGAGGCGTTTGCGTTTTTCGTTTTTTTTGCCCGCTCGCGGTACCTATGTACAGCTTCGGGGACAAAGAAAACGAAATTCAGACGCATTCTCGACAGTCTTCCGTCTTATCAAAATTGTATTTATCGGTAATTTTTATTAATATTAAGTAGACATTCTTTTTTTATTATGATATATTTTATAAGGAAGAGTTTTTATTTTGAGGAGAGAATTATGAGGATTGACGAAATATTAAAAAGCGATAAAATCTCGATTTCATTTGAAGTTTTTCCGCCGAAAACGGACTCGTCATTCGAATCCGTTAAAAAAGCCGTCGGCGAAATCGCCGGAATGTACCCGTCGTTCATGTCCGTCACATACGGAGCGGGAGGCGGAACGAGCGAGTATACATTAAATATTGCAAAAAGCATAAACGACATCTATTCCGTCGAGTCGCTTGCGCACTTAACATGCATCTCCTCCACGAAAAAGACCGTGGGAAAACGCATTGAGGAGATCAAGAACGCGGACATAGAGAACATCCTCGCCCTGCGAGGAGACATTCCGACAGACGGAAAGTTCGGCACGGATTTTCTGCCCGAGTACCGCCATGCTACCGACCTTATCGAGGACATAAAAAAGCACGGCGATTTCTGCATAGGATGCGCGTGCTATCCCGAAACTCACCCCGAGAGCGCAAGCCGTGAGGAGGATATTTCATACCTTAAAGTCAAGCAGGACGCAGGATGCAATTTCTTCACCACTCAGATGTTTTTTGACAACGATATTTTTTATAAATTCTACGACGACGCGCTGAACGCAGGCATAAACGTACCCGTTGCGGCGGGGCTCATGCCGATTACGAATATAAAACAGCTCGAACGCGCTTCAACGCTCTCAAATTCGTTCATTCCCGATAAATTACGCCGTATCGCCGATAAATTCGGCTCGAATCCGACGGCAATGAAGCAGGCGGGAATCTACTACTGCATAGATCAGATTTTCGACCTTATCGCCTCGGGCGTTACGAATATTCACATCTACTCTATGAATAAGCCCGACTGCGCAAGGATGATCAAAAACGCCGTCGACCCGTTAAGAGGCGGTTCGGATGAATAACGTTATAACCTTAAAATACAAAGAACCGGAGTACAACCGCAGGGAAATACTTCGTTACATGGGACAGAAAACGCCCGACGAAATATCGGAAAGACTTATAGACAAGTGCGTTTTACTCACCTCGGGCAAGCTTGATTTAAAGGTCTGTTACGCAATATACCCTCTTAAAATCGAGGGTAACGCCGTCATGTTCGCAGGCGAAAAAATTATAAGCGAAAACCTTGCGAAAAATCTCGCCGGGTGCAAAAGCGTTATAATCTTCGCCGCTACGGCGGGACTTAACATGGACAGGCTCACGGTTAAATACTCGTCTCTCGACTCAGCCATGCACGCATGTTTGCAGGCAACCGGAGCCGAAAGAGTCGAAAGCCTGTGCGATGTATTTAACAATGAAATCAAGGAAAAATATATTACCTCTCCGAGATACAGCCCGGGCTACGGCGACGTCGGACTCGAAAATCAGCGTATTTTTTTCCGTCTGCTCGACTGCTATAAAAATATCGGCGTAAGCCTCGGCGACGACCTTATGATGAAGCCGACGAAATCCGTCACGGCATTTATCGGAATAAAGGGTGAGAAGGAATGAACGTACTCGAATATCTTAAAAATAATTTTTTATATTTTGACGGCGGATTCGGCACGCTTTTATACGAACGCGGACTGCCCGCCGGAGTTGCGCCCGAGAGGTGGAATATTACGAATCCCGACGACGTAACGGCTATTCACAAGTCGTATTTCGACGCGGGAAGCAACGTCGCAACGACAAACACATTCGGCGCAAGCATATTAAAGTTCGACGAAAACGAACTTGACGAAATCGTAAAAAACGCCGTAATGAACGCGGACAGGGCGCGGAATCTTACCGATAACAGCGAACCTAAATTCATAGCTCTCGATATAGGTCCCACGGGCAAAATGCTCAAGCCGTTCGGAGATCTCGAATTCGAGGACTGCGTAAATATATTCGCACACACCGTAAAACTCGGCGTAAAATACGGCGTCGATCTTGTGATAATCGAGACTATGAACGACTCTCTCGAAACAAAGGCGGCGCTTCTCGCCGTCAAGGAAAATTCAAACCTGCCCGTATTCGTCTCGAACGTATACGGTTCGGATTCAAAATTAATGTCGGGAGCAGACCCGTACGCAATGGCGGCAATGCTCGAGGGCATGGGCGCTCACGCAGTCGGAATGAACTGCTCGTTAGGACCCAAACAGCTCGAGCCCGCCGCGCTCAAGCTGCTCGATGTACTGAGCGTTCCTATGATAATGCAGCCCAACGCCGGACTTCCCGAGACGGTAAACGGCAAAACGGTATTCAACGTTTCCGTCGCGGAATACGCCGATGTCATGGCTTCTCTTTGTAAAAAAGGACTCAGAATAATGGGCGGCTGCTGCGGAACAACGCCCGAATATATAAAGGCGTTAAGAAACGCGGCGAAGGATTTAAAACCCGTCGAAATTACGAAAAAAAATCTCTCCGTCGTCTCGTCGTACACCCACGCCGTCAGAATCGGCGAAAAGCCCATACTGATAGGCGAACGAATCAACCCGACGGGCAAAAAGAGATTCAAACAGGCATTAAAAGAGCACGACATGTCGTACATTCTCGCACAGGGAGTCGAACAGCAGGACGCAGGCGCGCACATTCTCGACGTAAACACCGGCATTCCCGAGGTTGACGAAAAGGCAATTCTTACAGACACCGTACGCGAGCTTCAGTCGGTTATCGACCTGCCGTTACAGATAGATTCGTCCATGCCCGAGGCAATGGAGAGCGCGCTTAGAATTTACAACGGCAAAGCCATGATAAATTCCGTAAACGGCAAGGAGGAGTCGATGAAAACGGTATTTCCGCTCGTAAAAAAATACGGCGGAGTCGTCGTTGCTCTGACTCTCGACGAAAACGGAATCCCCGACACGTGGCTCGAACGAGTCGATATTGCCGAAAGGATATTAAAAAAAGCCAAGGAATACGGTATCGATAAAAAGGATATAATTTTCGACACGCTGTGCATGACCGTAAGTGCGGACAAAAACGCCGCGGTTACGACAGTCAGAGCGTTAAAGGAGATAAAACAGCGGTTCGGCTGTCACACATCGCTGGGCATTTCAAACGTTTCGTTCGGACTTCCGCAAAGGGATATAGTAAACGGCGCGTTCTTCTCGTTCGCACTCGAAAACGGACTCGACGCGGCGATAATCAACCCGAATTCGGCTGAAATAATGAAAACGTACAGAGCGTACAACGTCCTGCATGCAAACGACGAAAACTGTTCGGAATATATCTCGTTCGCCGAGTCCGTCGAGGCTGTATCAAAAACACAGAACACGGCAAAAAAGCAGTCGAACGCTCCCGAAACGCTGTACGATGCGGTCATAAAGGGGTTTAAAGACCTTGCCGAAACGCTTACGAAAGAGGCACTTAAAACGCGCGAGCCGTTAGACGTTGTAAACAAGGATTTAATCCCCGCTCTCGACGAGGTCGGCAGAGCGTACGAGGAAAAAAGGGCGTACCTGCCCCAGCTTCTGATGAGCGCGGAGGCGGCGAAGTCGGCGTTCTCGGTCATTAAAAATTCAATGAGCGGTAAAAACGGCGGGTCAAAAGGCACGTTCGTAATCGCGACAGTCAAAAACGACGTTCACGATATAGGTAAAAATATTGTAAAGCTTCTGCTCGAAAATTACGGATATGAAGTTATCGATTTAGGCAAGGACGTAAGCGCACAGTCAGTGGTCGACGCGGTCATAAAATATCACGCGCCGATAGCGGGACTAAGCGCCCTGATGACGACTACCCTGCCGTCGATGGAGCAGACCGTAAAGCTCATAAAGAAAAAAGCCCCGTGGTGCAAAACCGTAGTCGGCGGTGCGGTGCTTACAAAGGAGTACGCCGAGAGCATAGGCGCGGACAAGTATTCGTCCGACGCGATGGAAACGGTACGATACGCGGAGAAGGTGCTTAATAATTAATTTGGAAAATTAATTATTAAGCAGTGATCAGCGGGCAGTGTGCAGCAATCAGAAATTACGCAGTACAGAACGCTGACGGTCGAAACTAACCGCTGAAAACAATAATTTAACTCGGTAAATTATTGTTTTCTATTGACAAAAAATGCTGTCTACGATAAAATTAAAATCGGAGGTTGATACTTATGAACTTAAAGCTCAAATCTGCGCTTATTTCCGTCACCGCGGTTATCGCGGTTTCATTGAGCGTTATGGCTTCCGCAGCCGGCGGGAGCGTAAAGGACGTTACAGAAAAAAGCTCGCTTAACATAGAAGAAGCGACCGGTATCGAAGCGACAACCGGCAAAGAGGATTCTTCTTCAAAATACGAGGACGTATCCGTAAAACCCGCCGAAAAGGAAACGAAAAAATCCGACAAACCCGTTATCATCAAGCATGACGTTATGATGGGCGATACCGACAAGGACGGCAGAGTTACCGCCGCCGACGCAAGACTTGCGCTAAGAGCGTCGGGCAAGCTCGAAGAGCTTGATTTATTCGCGACTATCGCCGGCGACATAAACAACGACAGAGAGGTTACCGCTATCGACGCAAGATCGATTCTCCGCGTTGCGGCAAGACTCGACACTTTCGACAGGCTTCATCATCATTCGGTCGAGGAATCGCCCGAAGCTCCCGCATCATGCACAGAGGACGGCAAGACTTCCACGGTTTACTGCGCGACTTGTTCAATGATATTCAAAGAGCATGAGATTATCCCCGCAGGTCACAAAATCGTACGCAGCGAGGTTCCCCCCACCTGCACAGAACCCGGTTATACGTATGTCGACAAGTGCGAGAGATGCGGCGAGATTATAGCTAAGGGTGACGAAATTCCCGCTAAGGGTCACACCCCCGCTGAGGACGGAGCGCACTGCAAGGACTGCGGAGAACTTTATAACCCGAGCAAGGCGATAACCGATTTTGCAAACGGCGATTTCGAATTTACGGGCAAGCAGTTCACCCGTGTTGCGGCAAAGGATGAAAAAGAGATTACCGTTCAGCCCGACGACGACTCCGTAATTAAAATGTACATGAAGGATCTTAACATGAAAATGTTAATCGAGACAACGGAGACAAGCGTCGGTATTACCACTCTGAAAACCCCGTACAGCTACAGAAGCTATCTTTACTCCGACGACCTTGGAATCTCGACAAGATACGGCGAGACGCTTATCCGAGTTCTGAAGGAGCATCCGAACCTTCATATGATTCTTCTGGATGACGACGAAAATAATGATTTCACGCTCACTAAGACTGTATTCAACGGCAAAGAGGTCACCGCATATAAAACCGTTACGACGAGGGGAACATCGATAATTTACGTTGACGGCGACACTCTCGTCGCATTCGAGGATTCAACGGCAAAGAAGCCCGACGTATTCACGGGATTTATTATCGATGAATTCAAGACCGGCACTGCCGATATCACTTACAATCCCGACGATTATAAGGAGGTAGGAAACAAAACGTTCCTGCTTGCAATGTCCGGATATCTCGATTTTCAGTATATCGACATAGTTGATTTTATCGAAAAATTATTCTAATCAAGCTTTTTACCGACCGCCCCGCGACGGAGTCAGACTACCCCGTCGGGGCGGTTTTTGTATGATTTTTTTAACGGAGTAAAACATATGGAGCATTTAAAGAAACCGAATTTAAAGGATGTAACCGTCACGGGCGGTATGTGGGAGCAGAAGGACAGACTCAACCGCGAAACGAGCATTTACAGCGTGTACGACAGATTTTCGGACACGGGCAGATTCTCCGCGATTATAAACGGCTGGCATGAGGGAATGGAGCACAAGCCCCATATCTACTGGGATTCCGACGTTGCGAAATGGCTTGAGGGCGCGGCATATATTATAGCAAAGCACCCGGACGCAAGGCTTGAAGCCATGTGCGACGAGACGATAGAGGCTATTGCAAAAAGACAGGATGCGGACGGCTATTTCAACTCATATTTTCAGCAGTGCGAACCCGACGCTAAATTCACACGCAGAGTCGACCATGAGATGTACTGCTGCGGTCACTTTATCGAGGCGGCTGCCGCGTACGCCGAGGCAACAGGCAAAACGCTTCTGCTCGACGTCGTTAAAAAATACGTCGATTTAATCGAAAAGGTATTTATAAAAGAAAAATCCGCGCCGTTCTTTACCCCCGGTCATGAGGAAATAGAGCTTGCGCTCGTAAGGCTTTACGAATATACAAACGATAAAAAATATCTCGAAATGTCAAAATATTTTATTGACGAGAGAGGCAGGAACAAAGAGGATAATTATGAGTGGAACACCGAGTACGCGTTACAGGATTACGCCCCGGTCAGAGACATGACGACGGCGGAGGGTCACAGCGTAAGAGCGTGCTATCTGTACTCGGCAATGACCGACGAAGCGCGTGAATATTCCGATGATGAAATGCTCTCAGCGTGCGAAAAAATATTTGACAGCATAATTTATAAAAGAATGTACATAACGGGCGGAATCGGCTCGACTTATCAGTCCGAAGCGTTCACTTTGGACTACGACCTGCCCGACAAGACGGCGTACACAGAGACGTGCGCGGCAATATCGCTTGCGTTCTTTTCAGAGAGAATGAGCCGTACGATTCTTAATTCAAAATACGCCGACACGTTCGAGCGCGCGCTGTACAACGGCATACTCTCGGGCGTTTCGCTCGACGGAAAAAGATTTTTCTACTGTAACCCCTTAAAGGTCATACCTCGGCTTCACTACAGAAACAAGTGCATGACGAAGCCTCACCGCGAGTTTCAGCCGTACGAGAGAGTCGAGGTTTTCGACTGCTCGTGCTGTCCGCCCAATATTAACAGATTTATTTCGTCGCTCGGCAGGTACATCTACGCCTGCGACGAAACTAAAGTCGTACTGAATCAGTTTATCGAAAACGATGCTGAATTCGACGGCGTTAAAATAAGCGTAAAGACCGATTATCCTATGTCGGGAGCAGTAAAAATAAACGCTTCGGGCATGGGGAATAAAAAACTCCTTGTAAGAATCCCCGCATGGTGCGAAACGTTTAATGTAAATAAAAATTATGAATTAAAGGACGGCTACGCGTATTTTACTTCAGACAACGGCTCAATTGAACTTAGTATCGAATTCGATATTCCCGTAACGTTCGTCGAAGCCGACCCGAGAGTCGAGGAGTGCGCCGGCAAAATTGCCGTCTGCCGAGGTCCCGTCGTATACTGCGCCGAATCATGCGATAACGGAGAGAATTTATCCGCGCTCGCACTCGATACATTAAATCCGCAGTTTGAAATCGAAAATAACGACGAATTCGAAAACACGATAACCGTAAACGGCTTCAGAAATACGCATGGGGAAAATATGCTCTATTCAAAACTCGGCTCGGGCGAAAAAACGAACGTCAGAATTAAAATGATACCGTTTCACGCATTCGCAAACAGGGGCGGGAGCGAAATGTTCGTCTGGATGAACAAACAATAATTTACCGAGGTAAATTATTGTTTGCAGTGATTAGTGTGCGGCAGTCAGCAGTCAGAAATTACTTCGTTCAAATTGACATGATAATCAATTTGAAACATCCGTAAATATATGGATCGGAACGTAGGGGAAGACATTGGCTTCCCGGGGTAAAGGCAGAAAATTTTTAAATATGATTTTGCCGACGGAAACCCGGAAATTTCATATTGCCGACGCAAATTTATTATTGATAAAACCGTAAGTCCCATGCGGGAAGATAATATCTTCCCCTACATATTTTGTTTATGCATTATAATAAATTATTGTTTTTGCCGGTATTGACAACTCATTTGCTTATCAGTATAATATAAATACAAGGAGCTATCCGATAGACGGATTGTCCTTAGATTATGCTAAAAAATAACCGCATCCTAAAGACCAATTTGGGCGGTTATTTTTTTGTCCGACGATCAATAAGAAGAATTATAAGCATAACGATGGTTATGTAAACAATAGCTTCTGCCATCGACATCACCCCCCTATCATGAATAAGAGGGCTGATACCCTCTTTTTGATAAAAGGGCAAACCGCCTACCGTTTATAGATAGCTCCAAGGTTCGCAGAATACTCTGCGGACTTTTTTATTTTATCACAAATATCCTTTTTTTGTAAACCTTATTTTTACATAATTCAATATTATTCACGGGTGTTACGACAAAATCGTAACACCCGTGTTTTCTGTCATTTCAGCATTGCAATCGCGTCGGAAATCGTCTTTTCGAGTGCTTCCCTGCCGTAATCGTCAACCTGTTTCTTATTCTTTTCTCCGTGGGTCAGACAGCCTGCGCCGCCGATACATCCGCCGGTACACGCCATACCCTCGATAAAGTTCGCGTCAAGGATATTCTTGCTCTTTTTAAGAAGCGCGATACGGCAGTTCTCGATTCCGTCGCACGAAAACGGCTTCAATTCGAAATCCGTTACGCCGTGCTCCTTGATACCCTCGGCAACCGCGTCGGAAAGTCCTCCGCAGCGGGCGAATATTCTGCCGAAATACGAGGCGTTGTCAAGCACTCCCTCTTCGAGCGAGGTTATGTCGATATCCTTTGAATCAAACAGAGCCTGCAATTCCTCGAAAGTCATTGCGACATCAACCCAGGGCTTGACCTCGTCCTTTTGCACCTCCGCCTTTTTTGCCGTACAGGGACCTATAAATACTACCTTGCAGGGAGCCTCATGCTCCTTGATATACTTCGCAATAGTCGCCATGGGCGAGAGATTGTGCGAAACGAACGGATTTATCGTCGGGAACGATTTTTCGATATAGCTTACGAATGCGGGACAGCATGAGCTTGTAAGAAATCCCTTTTCGACAAGTTCCCTTGACTCCGCGTCGGCTACCATATCCGCGCCGAGAGCAGCCTCGACGACGGTATGGAATCCGAGCTCTTTAAGTCCCGTTACGACCTGACCGAGCTTAGCGTAGGTAAACTGGCTCGAAATCGACGGCGCAACGACTGCGTAAACCTTAAAATTCTTATTGTTACCGCTCTTTTTGATAATATCGATAACGTCGAGAATATACGACTTGTCCGTTATCGCGCCGAACGGACACTGATAAACGCACGCTCCGCAGGATATGCACTTGCTGTTGTCGATAGCCGCCGCCTTATCATCGTTCATGTGTATAGCCTTTATCTTGCACGCGTTCTCACACGGACGCTTACGGCTGATAATCGCGGTGTAGGGGCAGACCTTAGCGCACGAACCGCACTCCTTACACTTCGTTTTATCAATATGCGCGACGTGATTTCTGTCAAAAGTTATCGCGCCGAAACGGCACGCGTCCTCACAGCGGTGCGCAAGACATCCTCTGCACGCGTTGGTAACCTCATATCCTCCCATGGGGCACTCGTCGCACGCAGTCTCGATAACCTCGATAACATTCGGATTTTCCTTATGACCGCCCATTGCAAGCTTGACGCGCTCCTCGACTATGGCGCGCTCCTTGTAAATACAGCATCTCATTGTCGGTTCCCTGCCGGGGACTATCGTCTTGGGAATTTCATATAAATTCTCGAGCAGCCCGTCATCCCACGCAAGACGCGAAACCTCGCGGAGAACCTTATACTTCAAATACTGTACCTTTGTGTCGAATTTTCTCATTTTATTTCTCTCACCCTTAAAAATAGCTGACCTTGATTCTCTTTCCCATCTGTTTAAGACAAGCGGAAAGCTCCTCTACAAGATTCATTTTTATATTAAAGTTAATAGGCAGATCGGGGTTCTGATGCGCGGGGTTTACCGCCCTGCCGACGTAGAAATTGATGTCCGTCGCCTCCTCAAAAAGCATACGGCATATCATCGATGCGCCGTCGCGCCCCACGCTCCAGACGGAGTAAAGCTCGTTTTTGTCAAGCGTGTCCTTAGCGTACTCTATAACCTTATTTATCGTAATAACGCCCTCAGTAACGAGGTCGACTCCCTCGATTTCGGCAGTCGGAGGAACGTCGCTTTTTACAAAATTCAAAGACGCCTTAAGCGGTTTGTGAAGATACTTCGCCGCAATCGACGAGGTGGTTCCTCCGCAGACGATATGCTTGCCCTCCTTCGAGAAGAAAAGCGACATCATCCTGTCGCAGTCGTCGGGATTTCTCGGCGGACCGAAAAGAATGTTCATAGGCTCGCGTTTTCTGATTCTTACAACACACGCCGTCGCGTCGTCTCCGGGTTTGAATCCGTACTGCTTGTCGCACTCGTCGACAAGCAGCGTCGACAGCGTTTTCGCCGTATATCCGACGGGCGCGAACGTCTCCATAAAATCTATAATATCCTCGCGCTTCCAGCCGAAGTTATACGCAAGCCCTATGCCCGCGTGGGGACAGCCGTCGCTCATTGCAATGAAAATATCGTTTTCCTGCAATTTTATAACGGACTTATAAATCTTCTTGCCGTCTATATTAAGCTCGCTTTTCGGATAGTCGTAATTTACGCAGTCACGAAGCAGTATAACGAGCGGATTGTCGTACTGAATAAGCTCGGCTGTATCGTTATTTATAATATGAATTATCGTAAACGTCGAATACGCGACACCCCTGACGGAGCATATCGGTAGAGTGGCGGCAATCGTCGAAACGCATTCCTCAAGAGGAAGTCCCTCCGCCATCATTGTCGATATTATTTTCGAGGTAAGCGTGGATAAAATGCTCGCCTTTACTCCGCTGCCGAGTCCGTCCGCAAGAACTATTACCGACGAATTATCGTTCTGTTCGATAATCTCGACATGATCTCCGCAGAGCTGTTCGCCGTCGTGATTTATGCTTTTGTAACCGATATCGGCGCACAGATTATTCATCGGTTATCGACTCCTTTAATTTATAGAGCGCGATCTTCGTCTCCGCCGCCGTCTCGCCTAAGAGCGAAGCGATATCCTGAACTATACGCATCTGCTTGTCTACGACTCTGTCGGCGATTTCGACGGTCTGACGGCTTATGCGCTCCTTCTTTTCGCGCTGAGTCTCCTCCTCCGTCACGTCTCTCAATATGCAGACAAGAAGCCTGTACTCTCTGTCATAAACGATAGTCTCCTCGACGTACTTTTCGTATTCTGCAAGATAAATACGCTTGCCCTCTATACGTGAACCGGATTCGAGCACGGAGTAAAAATCCGCCGTATCCATAATTCTGATGACATTATCGCCGAGAATGTCGGCGGCATAACGCAGATTCATGATTTTAAGAGCCGCCTTGTTAATCTGCTGAACCTCTAATTTTTCATTCAATACTATAAGACCGTTTGGCGTGTTTCTGACTATCGTGTCGGAGAAGTTCTCCGCCTTGTCTTTAAGATACGGCAGGCACATTGAAATTTCCGCCTTGCCCTGGAATATCGCGGCGGCCTTTTCACGGCATGTGTTATATCCGCACGATCCGCAGTTCAATTCATCCTCGGGCTTCATCTTGCCCATCTGGCGTAATATCTCGCGGATCTCGCTCTCCGACGGGGGCTGTAAACGGCGTTCGATAGGCGTAAACGTTTTGTGAAGCAGCTTATCCTCGGGCATGAAAACGTTAAAATCCTTTTTGCCGGCATACTGCGCGACAGCCATATAATCCTTTACCGGCGCGCGGTTAAACTTCTCCATAACGGGACCGCCGATACAGCTTCCCGCGCATGCGTTCATCTCGATAACGCACCTGTGAATCCTGCCGTCCTCTATGTCCTTTAACGCGGCGATACAGTTATCAGTGCCGTCTATCGCCATGTATGTGTAATTCGGATTCTCCCTCGAAAGAGTTTTAAGGACGCCGCCCGCAACGGGAAATATTCTCGCCCTGCTCTCATCGTCGGAGTCCGAGATATTCTCTATCTCAATATTCTCCTCTTTGAGCCACGCGGTAAGCTCGTCGAACGTAAGCACCGCGTCGACCATTCCCTCATAATACTGCGCCTCGTCCTTTTTTGCGACGCACGGACCGATAAACACGGTTTTAGCGTCGGGAATTCGTCTCTTAATATCCTTGCAGTGCGCCTGCATGGGTGAGAGAACGTCTGCAAGATACGGCAGAACGTCCGGATGATACTTCTGTATAAGCAAATTGACCGAATGACAGCACGAGGTTATAATGATATCCCTGTTCTCCTCGTCTATCATGCGTTCATATTCTTTTTTAACGATAGTCGCGCCGACTGCCGTTTCCTCAGCGTCGGCAAAGCCGAGTTTTTTAAGCGCGGAGCGCATGGCGTTTATACCCGCGCCGTGATAATTTGCGACAAACGACGGCGCAAGGCTCGCAATAACGGGATCACCCGACTGCAAGAGAACTTTTACTTTCTCCGTCTCGTCGACTATCTGCTTTGCGTTCTGAGGACAAACGACGAAGCAGTGACCGCACATTATACATTCGTTCCCTATTATGTACGCCTGATTGCCCGAGAAGCGAATCGACTTAACGGGACAGTGGCGTATGCATTTATAACAGTTTTTACAGTTCGATTTTTTAAGAGTGAGACATTCCATAGATTATTTTCCCTCAAATCGGCTTAAAACATTTGCTTTAAAGAATTCGTCAAACGTTTCCGGTGTAACGCCCGTGAATATTTCGTCGTCAATTGTAACGGTAACGCCCACGCGGTTGCATCTGCCCGTGCAGAAGCTTCCCGCAAGCGTAACATCGTCGGAGAGTTTATATTTTTCTATCGCGTCCTGAAAAAGCCCGACAAGAGCCTCGGTTCCTTTAAGGTGGCAGGACGAGCCTACGCATATCTGTATTATCATAGCCGATATCAAACCCTTTTAAGTATATTTTCGTTAAAGAATTCGTCCGTGCTCTCGGGCGATACGGAGAAAAACTCCCCGTCGACCGTTACGCATACACCTTGTTGACATTTGCCCATACAGAACGTTCCGGCAAGCTCCGCCTTGTCTCCGATGCCGTTATCGTGTATCAGTCTCTGGAGGCGCTCTACGACGGCGCGCGAGCCTCTGATATGACATGACGAGCCGATACAAACGGTTATTTTCATAGTGACGCTCCCCCTTACTCCGCGTGATCTCTGACGTCTATTTTCTGCTTTAAAAATTCTCTCTGTTCCTCGTTTCCGCGCACTGTCTCCGCGGCGGCGATAATCGGCGTCCATTTCTGAACGTAATCTATATCGGTATTCGATTTTTCACAATATTTTTTAATGTACATTTCTCCGACGGCAAGCCCCCAGTTCATTCTAAGCGACAGATAAGTTCTGACGGCGTCGGCGGACGCGTTTCCCTGCGCCGCGTGTGACCAGTCGATGATGAACGGCGTTCCGTCCTCGGTTATTACGACGTTCGACGGGTGGAAATCGCCGTGGCAGAGCTTGAAGTGCGCGGGCATTGCCATAAGTCTGTCGTAAAGGTCGAATCTGTCGGTAGCCGAGAGGTCGGATTTTCTGATGTATCTTTTGAGTTTATCCTTGAGCATTACGAGTCCCGGGCATGTTTTCGAGTGAACCTCAACCTGGAGAGAGGTGAACATTTCGAGATACCCGTCCATATTTTCGGGATGCTCCTGCATCATTTTCGATATCGTCGTACCGCTTATGTAGTCGGTGACGAGAGTCCATTTGCCATCGTGCTTTGCGACTTCTATCACCTTGGGAACGTGTAAACCCGTCTCCTCAATCCTCGCCTGATTAAGAGCCTCGTTGAAGATATCGGCCTTCGAATAGTCGTCGTTAAAAACTTTTAATTTTAAATTTCCGTCGCGGTAGACGGTTTTGCTGTTTCTTACAGCTATCATTCTGTCCTGCGTCATTTTATTTCCCCCGATGTATCATTCACTGATACGATATTCGTTTTTTACATTATTGTCAAGATCCATGAACGAAAAAACGCCGTTTTCCAGTATTATATATCCGCGGTACGAATTCTCCTTGGGAATCGAGACCGAGCCGGGATTTAAATACGTGTAATTTTCGTGTTTCACCTTCTTCGGAACATGAGTGTGTCCGTGCAGAAGTATATCGCCGTTTTGAATGGGAGGCAGATTGCTTTCGTTGAATTTATGACCGTGCGTCATGTATATAAGTCTGCCCTGTTCGCACAAAACCGCGTAGTCTGCAAGTACGGGAAAGTCAAGCACCATCTGGTCAACCTCCGTGTCGCAGTTTCCCCGAACGCAGAGTATCTCATCCTTTAATTCATTGAGCATCGGAATAACCTTTTTCGGTGCGTAGCCCTCGGGCAGATCGTTCCTCGGTCCGTGATAGAGAATGTCGCCGAGCAGAATAAGCCTGTCCGCTTTCTCTCTTTTATAACAGTCAATCAGCTTTTCGCAGTAATACGCGCTCCCGTGAATGTCTGAAGCTATCATGTACTTCATTTTCAACCGTCCCCTAACTATCCACAAGCAAAAGAGAGCCGAACCCCATAAGCCCGAAACGGTTTTTTCCTTGAAATACGGCAGTATTCCTACGAAAAAGAACCGTCCCCATAGACGCAATCCGCTGTATTTTGGGTGCGAAGCAGTTTTAAATCGGAGCAACACACTGCTTTGCTCGCAAAGATCAGTGTGTGCGAACGATTGCAGCAGCGGTTATATCAATCATATTTTCGTTTCGGCAAGGCAAAGGAACGCCGAAAGCCTAACGGCTTTCAAGTTTCTTTAACGCAGTCGAAGCTCAAAGAGGGTGGATATATTCCTTTGCGGTTCGACTCCCTTTTGCTGTATACGCGAAGAATCCTCCTTGTTTAAATTATATAAATATGTAAATACATAAGATTCATAATTATATGATAATACTAACACATGCCCATAACATTGTCAACATCTTAACACAATATGGGCAACTATTGTATATATTCATTCAAATTTACCCACAAAAGTGATTAAAAATCACTTGATTAAGGCGTTTTGATAGGTTATAATGAAATAAAGATACTCAGATTGCTGATAAAAAACGGAGCTTTATATGAAAGAACAGCGCATTGACGATATGGAGATTTATATTCTCAAAAACCGCACCGCGTCGATAGACGAGCTGTGCGAACGTTTCGAGGTATCGGTGAACACCGTGAGGCGCGACATATCCGCTCTTTTACAGCGCGGAAACATTAAAAAAATATACGGCGGTGTTGCTGCCGTACAGAAGGAAGAAATTGTCGGTCTGCGCCCGTATTCAGAGAGAAATATAAAAAATTCGGAAACTAAAGCGATTCTTGCAAAAAAGGCGGCTCAGTTTGTTAAGGACAACGACGTTATCTATATAGACACAGGCTCGACGACCGTCGGAATTATCGATAATTTAAGCGATAAGAAAAACGTCACTGTCATAACAAACAGCGTTTCGGTTATTATTAAGGCGCTGAATCTTGACAATATAAGACTTATCGCGGTCCCGGGCATTCTCGAACGCAAGGTTGCCGCGCTGATAGGACCGCAGGCTGTCGAAAGCTTAAAAAGCTACAACATAAACAAGGCTTTTCTTACCTGTACGGCTTTTTCGATAAAAGGCGGAGTTATGAATTCGACGCCCGAGGAATACACGATAAAGCAAACCGCGATGTCGAACTCAATGGAGCTTTATCTGCTGGCGGACAAGGACAAGTTCGGCAAGCACTCGCTTATGACATACGCGCAGATAGGCGACTTCGATTATTTTATAACCGATATGCCGAAAAACGCAAAATTTCTCAAATATCTCGCCGAACACAGAACAAATCTTATATCTATTTAATGCTATAATGATCAGGAGGAAATGAAATGAACATTCTTGCAATAGGAGCACACCCCGACGATTTGGAAATCGCCTGCTACGGCACGCTCGCAAAGTTTGTACAGCAGGGACATAACGTCTTTGTCTGCCATGCTTCGAACGGCAATCTCGGACATGTTATAATAAAGCCGGCCGAGCTTGCAAAAATCAGGACTGCGGAGGCGCAGAGCGCGGCGGACGTAATCGGAGCGAAGCATTATACGCTTGATATCGACGACCAGTATGTCGACTCGAACGACAACGAGCAGGTCAAAAAGCTTGTCAGAGTCATCCGCGAGACAAGACCCGACTTCATCATAACGCATACAGAGGACGATTATCACCGCGACCACGTCGAAACATACAAGCTCGTTTTCAGAGCGACGTGCTGTGCAAGCCTTGCTCATTACGACGACGGAGTAAATCTTCCGACAGTTGAAATATGTCCGCTCTATCAGATGGATACGCTTGCAAATGCGGGATTCACACCGACTGAATACGTTGATATTTCCGATACGATAGGACTTAAATTAAAAGCCCTCTCCTGCCATGACTCGCAGATAACGTGGATGAGAGAGCATGACAAGATTGATTTTATCGACTTTGTAAGAAGCTCGTCAAAAGTCAGGGGAAGCCAGTGCGGAGTCGAATACGCAGAGGGGTTCAGAGCCGACCTTCATTACGGACGAATGACGACGAAACGTTTTCTTCCGTAAAAAATACAAAAATTTCGTATTGCCGTCGGCCGACGGCAATATTTTTTTCGCATAGCTATTGAACAAATCCGTAAAAAAATGTATTATGTATTATTATATATATTTATGGGGGTTATTTCATGCCGAAAGACAGTGAAATATTATTTTATACAAAACCCGCACGGACATGGACGCAGGCTCTGCCCTTAGGCAACGGTCACCTCGGCGCGATGGTTTTTTCGTCTCCGGGCAAGGAGACGGTAGCGTTAAACCATGACGAGCTGTGGACGGGATATCCGAGACGGTGCGACGATATGTGTTCGTACGAAATTTTCGACAAGGCAAGACAGCTCGCCCTTGCGGACAGACTCAACGAAGCGCAGAGTCTGCTCGAAAGCGAGTTCAACGGACGTTGGTCGCAGGCATATATTCCTTTGGGCGATATCGCGATTGATTTCGGCTCGGGCAGAGCGAAAGATTATTCCCGTTCGCTTGACCTTTCGACCGGAATATGCAGTACGTCGTATGAGAAAAACGGCGTTAAATTCGAGCGTGAATATTTTGTCTCACACCCGCACAACGCCGTAGTTATTCATATAAAAACGGACAAAGAAGAATCGCTCTCGTTTTCCGTAAAGCTTAAATGCGAATTGAAAAATACCGTTTCCACTGTCGGTGAAGCTCTGATTCTCGACGGAATATGCCCGTCAGACTCAAAAACCAATAAAAATTTTACGGACGAAAAATTCGAGGAATATCCCGATGACCCGAAGAAAAAGGGAATCGCCTTCAGAGGCGCGCTGAAAGTCAAAACGGACGGAGCCCTCATGTGTCACAGGGGAACTCTGTCTGTCGATTCGGCGAAAGAAGCGACGATTATATTCTGCGCCGAAACGAGCTTTAACGGCTTCGATCATCTGCCGTTCGTCAACGGAAAAGAATACAAAAACGCGTGTCTCGAAACTCTCGAAAAAGCATATAAAGAGGACTACGAAACATTAAAAAACGAACACATAAAGGATCATTCGTCATTCTATAACAGAGTCTCAATCGACCTCGGCTCCGCAGACAAAGCAGACGTTCCGACAGATAAGAGACTTGCCGATTTCTTAAAGAAGAAAAAGGACCCCGCGCTGTACGCTCTTTTGTTCAATTACGGCAGATACCTGACAATAGCAGGCTCCCGCGAAGGCACGCAGGCAATGAACCTTCAGGGCATATGGAATAACCGCATAGAACCGCCGTGGAATTCAAATTATACCGTCAACATAAATACGGAGATGAACTACTGGCCTACGCTCATGTGTTCTATGCCCGAAATGCACCGCCCTCTTATCGAATTCGTAAAGGATTTAAGCGTATCGGGCGAAAATACGGCAAAGCAGTGCTATCATGCGAGGGGATTTACTTCGCATCATAACGTCGATTTATGGAGACTTACGACTCCCGTTCCCGGTAACTCCCAGTGGTCGTTCTGGTGCATGTCGTCGGGCTGGCTGTGCCGTCATCTCTACGAGCATTACGAATACACTCTCGATAAGGAATATCTTAAAAACACGGCGTACCCGATAATGATAAAAGCGTCTCAATTCTATCTTGACATGCTCGTCGAGGACTCAAACGGAAAATTGATCATAGCCCCGTCGACCTCGCCCGAAAACTCGTTTAAATACGAGGGCAAGACCTGCTCCGTATCAAAAACGTCTACTATGTCGATGTCCATAATAAAGGATTTATTCAACTCTGTATTAAAAGCGTCCGAAATACTCGGCGATGAGGAAAACGAAACCGTAAAGGAAATAAAAGACAAGCTGCCGTGCATGCTTGAATTCAAAATCGGTTCAAAGGGCGATCTGCTCGAATGGTATTCCGAACACGAATGGACAGAGCCGAAGCACCGCCACGTTTCGCACCTCTATGCGCTTCATCCGTCGAGACTTATCGATATAGACAATGACAAAGAACTTATCGACGCATGCAAAAAAACACTCGAATACAGAGGCGATAACGGAACCGGCTGGAGTCTCGGTTGGAAAATAAACTTTTGGGCAAGGCTTCGCGACGGCGGCCACGCGCTCAAGCTTATAGATTTACAGCTTCGCCCCGTCGATAATTCGTACGTCATAAAACACCTCAAGGGCGGAGGAACATACCCCAACATGTTCGACGCGCACCCGCCGTTCCAGATCGACGGCAACTTCGGCGCAACAAGCGGCATCGCCGAAATGCTCATGCAGTCCTACGACGGAAAAATCGTTCTGCTCCCCGCACTCCCCTCTGCATGGAAGGACGGAAGCATTAAAGGACTCACGGCAAAGGGCAATATCAAAGTCGACATAGAATGGAAAGACGGAAAACTTTCTTCATATAATCTCGGCGGCGACACTTCGGATATTAAAATAATATACGACGGCAAAGAATTATAAATCAAAAAAAACGTCCGGGATTTTACCCCCGGACGTTCCAGACTGTCGATAAAGCACCTGAACCACGCCTTAAAGACACGTTATGTTTTGTTATATCAGAAAAAAGTTTTTTATTGATCATTTGCAAACATATTTTGAT
>OJAW01000169.1_pt1 | contig 52400 bp, 42 predicted proteins | sample 1589151 | NCBI WGS metagenome assembly OJAW01 (sample SAMN03283290) | human gut metagenome | biome: human-associated habitat; material: feces | host: Homo sapiens | place: Peru | collected 2012
AAATAAGTGCCTTGTATTTTTTGCGATAAGCCATGTGTGTTTTCCGGGGTGCTTTTTGGACTGAAATATTTCCCGATTTCAGGAGTTTTTTCTCGTTGGGAAATAAAAGATTTCATGTTCACTCCAAAGTTTTCCCGACTTACTGAAAAAGCTTTCCGATTCCAAGCGATGTTTTATCGGCTCGGGAAAAATTTCCCGGCTAAAATAGGTGTGTTTGTTTGGTGTTGTTGCGCTTCTTTTTTATATTTGCAACAAACTAACCCGTTATAATCATGAACAATGCGGAGCGGCATCGGACGGAGACGGATGTCCTATGACGGAAGAGCTGCCTGCAAAGAATACCTTATTATATATGAGTAGAACATAGCCGGAGAACGTTTCTCTTTCACACATACTTTTCCTTTCTCATGAACCTGCGTTTCGTCTTTTCCCTGATTGTTTCCCTGCTTTCGCTTCTTCCGGCGGCAGCGCAGGACCTCACGCGCAATTGGATAAGGGAGCGGATTTTTCTTGACGCGGAAGGTAAGGAGTGTGTTACTTCCGTGCAGTATTTCGACGGCATCGGAAGAGAAACTCTGCTGCTTACCGACGGACTTTCGCCCGGCGGAGATGTGGCGGGAGCGTTGACCGAGGAGTCGTTCGCGGGAAGGACTTCCGCCAAATGGCTCCCGGCTACGGGACTGACGGGTTTCGATTTTCTTACGCCCGAGAGGGTAAAGTCTCTTGCCGTTTCTTCGCATGAGGGAGACAGTGTGCCTTTCTCTCTTACGAGGCGCGATGCGCTCGGAAGGGTTTCTTCGGTGCGCAATGCGGGCGGAGACCTCGCGGGAAAGGCGCAGCTGTCGGAATATACGGTGAACCGCGCTTACGCACCCGTGAAAAGGTATTGCGTGGATGCCTCGGGAAAGCTCGCTTCGCGGGGTATGTGGCGCGAAGGTGCGCTCCGAGGGGTGCTGACATCCGATGAGGACGGCATTTCCACGGAGGTTTTCTCGGATTTGCGGGGAAGAAAGGTGCCGGAACGCAGAAACGGCAATAACGACACCTATTTTGTTTATGACGACGCGGGGAGACTGAGTTTTGTTCTCACTCCCGGGATGCAGGAGGATTCGAATCTTCTGAAACATGCCTACGAGTACCGCTACGACAGGCGTTCGGAGTGTGTTTACAGCCGCATTCCGGGGTGCGAACCTGTGGAAATGCACCGCGACACTGCGGGAAGAACGGCGGTTGTAAGGGACGGGGTGCTGCGCAAAAAGGGAAGAAGCCGTTTCATTCTATATGACCGTTTCGGAAGAACGGCCGTGCAGGGCACGTGCAACGGTTTCCCGGATGCCCCGAAGCATGCCGCTGCCGATTCCGCGCCGGATGTAGCAAACGGTTTCGAGGATACGGGATACTCTTTCAAAGGCATTTCGTTCTCCGGCATAAAGATAGAGCAGGTTTTCTATTACGACGATTATCTCTTCCTGCTTTCGCCGGCTGTGGCGGAATGCAGGGAAAGCGGTTTCCTTAACGTTTCTTCTCCCAACCCTGCCAAGGGTCTTCAAACGGGGAGCATTACTGCGGTGTCGGGCGGAGGATTTGTTTACAATGCCTTGCATTACACGCCCGAGGGCAGACTATGTGTCTCGAAAACGGTGTATCCTTCGGGAGAAAAGCTTTCGGAGCGCACGGAATATACTTTCACAGGCTCGCCCCGGCACAGGGTTTTCGCGCTTTCGCACGGCGGACTGACGGATTCGGTATCGGTTTTCTACGGTTACGGTTCCAACGGAGCGTTGGTATCGAAGGATCTTTTGGTTAACGGACATGACTCCCGCAGGGTGGCTTCGCTTTCATACGATGCGCTCGGGCGTGTGGTCGGAAATACTTTGCCGGGGAAAGCCGGGAGGATTGCTTATTCCTACAACATACGCAATCTCGTTACGGAGGTGGAGGGAAAGGGATATAAGGGTATCACCGCCTATACTCCGGGACGTTTCAACGGCAGTCCCTCGTCTGCAACCGACATTTATTCGCCCGCTCCACAAACGGGGGCTTCGGGTACCGACACCACGAGGTGGAGATACTCTTACGACGCTCTCGGCAGACTTACGGAGGCGGAAGCAGTGTCGGGAGACAGGAAGCACACGGAGACAACGGCGTTCGATGCAAACGGCAATATCACGCGGCTCGTAAGATGGGCGGATTACGCGCCGATGTTAAACACTGCGGCGGACGTTTTATACTACACGCTTGACGGAAACCGCCCGCTTTCAATTTCCGACCGGGGAGTAAACCTCGCCTATGCGGGGTCGTTCGATTTCAAGAACCGGGGCAGAAGCGGCGAATACGCTTACGACGGAAACGGAAGGCTTGTGAGCGACCCCTACAAGGGGATGACCGTAACGTATGCCGATTGGGGAACGCCCGAAAAGATTACTTTCGACGACGGAAACCATACGGCGTTCACATACACGGCTTCGGGGGAGAAACTCAAGACGGAATGGCGGAGCGGAGCGGCGAATCTGCGGGCGGGAGAAGGCTCCGTGGCAGTGCAGGCGGCGGTGATAAACTCCGAGGAGCTTTTCGGACCGTTTGTTTGCAGGGACGGGAGGTTGGACAAGTTCCTTTTTGACGGCGGATTCTGCGATCTTTCCTCGGGAGTGGCGAAATACCGTTACTTTGTGCGCGACCGTTTGGGCAGCGTGCGCTCCGTGGCGGACGAAGACGGAAATGTTTTGCAGCAGAACCTATACTATGCCTGGGGAGGGGCTTGGGGAGATGTCTGTACGGCTCCCGGTTTCCAGTCTTACAAGTATTGCGGAAAATATCTCGACCGCAAACACGGTCTCGACCTTTACGATTACGGCGCAAGGCTGTACGACCCTGCAGCTGCCTTTTGGACTTCGCCCGATCCGCTGTGCGAAAAATACTACAACATCAGTCCATACGCTTTTTGCAACAATAATCCCGTAACTTTCATTGACCCCGACGGAAGAGATCCAGGAGACCCTTTTACTTCTTTGGACAATGCCGCGCTTGATTTTTGCAGGATTTTCAATTATTGGTCTATGACTCGGAATCCGGGATATCCGTATGGTGCTGAATATGCAAGTGTTTTTTATAGTTACAAAGACAAAGAAGATAATATTCGCTATTCTTATTATGTTTTCGGACCGCATAAAGCAACTACTTGCAATATTAAATTAGATCCTCAGCTTGTTCCATACAAAAGACGTAAATCACACAAATTTGTAGCAACAGGACACACACATGGTGGATATATGCCAGGATACGCAGGAAATAAATTTTCGGATGACGATCATAGAGCTAACAAAACATATAAAACACAATGCGAAAGTTGTAACACAGCCTATTTAGCTACAACTAATGGAACGTTTACGAAGTGTGTTTATAATGAAAACAAAAAAAAGTGGATAACATACTCGTTCAAAGGAGGAATATATCAGCTGCCAAGCGATGCAAACGACCCAACTCATAATAAATATACATACCAGTCTATAACAGAAAAGTTTTACAGTACAAAGAAATTCTACGAAATTTTCAAATCACTCAGCAAGTATTTGGGAAAAGGAGAATATTTCAAATAAAAAATAAAGAAATGAGAAAATCCGATATTAAAAAAATGAATAAGAAAAGCTTTATTTTTGCGATAACCTTTTTATTTATGTGTTTTTTCGCTGCACAGAGCGGTTACTACAAAGTAAAGTGCAACCGTATGGACGATACCCTGTATTACATGAAATTCAAGTACAATTATTACTGTTATAGTCAGACTCAAAAGATGCTAAGGGATAAAACCGTAAAATATAATTACCTTGATGACAAAGAAATCTATATTGATAAAAACAATATATACAGAAACGTTGACGAAAAATTAAAAGTAAACTTATTTAGTGGCGTGTCCGCCCAAATGGCGGCACGCATTGCCGAATCCATTTGGTTTTCTTTATACGGAGATACTATAATAGAAATGCGTCCGATACAAGTATTCAAGGAAAAAAAACGATGGCTTGTAAAAGCTTCAAGACAATATGGCAACAAAGGCATTCCATGTATTGAAATAGACCAAAAAGATGGGACTGTAGTTGGTTTTGGATATGAAGAACCCGGCATATGGTTTGATCAAGATAGAATTTAAGAATAAATGAAGCGCAGGAATATTATCATAATTTTTTTGTCTGCTATCACAGCATTAAGCTTTATTATATCCGGATGCAACCGAACGGGGGACAATAAAAATAAAAAGCTGTTGGGCATGGCAAAATCACGGTTGTATGATTACTACTGTTCGGATAATCCGAAATATTTACGTGATGTCTTGAATATAGTTGATAGTATAAATTCCCCGACACCATTGGCATATTATATGAAGATACAAGTTTTGATATTGCAGAAAAATTATTCCGAGGGGATAAAACTTGTTCAATCTATAGATAGTTCTAAGTTCTATAAACCGTATCATAAGAATATGTACATAAAAGAAATGAAGGCAATGCAGTATGAAGAACGCAAAGATTCCGTTCGCATCCAAAAACTATACAGAGAAGTTGCCGCAGAAATACAAACTTATCTAAACCGAACAAATGATATTGACGCATTGCCCGAACTTTATACGGCAAAACAAAAGTTTGAGACGAAAGAACAGGTTTTTAAGGACATCGATAATATGTATGATAATTGCTATTACAATGATTTGTATGCAATAACCTCGTTAAAATATTTACAAGAAACTTATTATAATCCATGCAATATATATCTTGACTGTTATTTCCCGTAAGATGTTTTCAAAAAGGCTCGTATTAGCAATTATGCCTTATGTAACGCACGCACTGTGGTGACAATAATTATTTGAAAAGAATAGGAAATGACATCCTTCCCAAACGAAAATGAACTTATGAAACGCCTTTTGATTTTAATAATTTCTTTGACGGCATTCCTTTTATGCGAGGCTGCAAACGACACAACCATTACTGTCCCATCCGTAAAGAGATGCCAATTCTACTATTACGATTTTTATTTTTCATATCCTCACTCTTACCCTAGGATGTGCTCTGCAGTTGCAGAAAAGCCTCTGGATTTGAGCATTGCCCATGACTCTATTGATGCTTTCATAAATACCATTTATTCCAAAGCTTATTATAGTCCCGATATATACTTTGGAATGAAATACCTTTGTAACTATGAATGGTATAATAACGATAACAGCGAGTATAGGAAAACTCATGACTTTAATATAATTGATGATTTTGCTTTTGAAACAGCTGACAAGGTTTATCATAATTCTAAAGAATACAAGTTCATATTAAAAGACAAAACAAAATTAAATATAAAAGTTTGTTTTCTTGATGGATTCTTTTGGGAATGCAATTCTTCTGACAAGCGTTTGAATGGGGTTAGTATAGACTACACAAGAAATGAGAGTATCAAACGAAAAGAAAAAAGCTATGTATTGAAAGAAGTAATTTCTGTGGAACCATATTGAAATGAATCAGGCATAAAAACAGGCAGGTTTCACCACGCAACTTTTATTCCCCAATCATGGCAACAGACAAGCTTTTTTTCATTTTCCGAGCCGCCAAAACCACACCCGGAAACGGCAGATTTTTGTCCTTTTTCAAGGCATTGTTTTTCAAGCATTTGAAAAGGCGAAAAATACAAGCCATATATTTTAAAATACAAGGCACTTGTTTTAAAATAAGTGCCTTGTATTTTTTGCGATAAGCCATGTGTGTTTTCCGGAGTGCGGATATAGGTAAAAATAAAAGGCAATTTGCAGTTTGAATGAAGCATTGCTTACACCATAAGTTGTAGAATTTTTTTCATTCGTGAACTTTATTCTTTTAACTGATCGGCAACAATATTTTTTTTGTGATTTACTGTAAAAAAGTGGCGACATTATATTTATATCTGTTGTAAGTTTTTTATATTTGCAAAGCAAACCTTTTATGCTTCCATGAAATGAATAAAGTTATTCTTGCAATTGCTTTTTTGTTATCCTTTTCGTGCATCGGAAAAAGTTCGCATTGTCATGCACAAAACAAACTATATGACGAACAACTACTTAAGAAGATAAAACCCATTGCTCCCACATCGGCTTCGCTCGGAAGATATGGCGATCATCCCGTTGATTTATCTACCGGACAAGTACCTATAGAGATTCCTCTATATGAAATTAAATCCGGGGACTTATCTGTTCCCATAAAATTGAAATATCACAGTGGCGGCATAAAACTTAACCAAGAAGCTTCGTGGGTGGGACTTGGCTGGAACCTCGACTTTGGAGGCTCAGTGGTAAGAACCGTTAATGGTTTCCCCGATGAAAAGGAAAATCCTGAAGTTCCCGATGTGGAAAAGGTTTTGGAGGAAATGGACAACGATCCTAAAGGCGATAATTGTTATGATAAATACAATCTTTGGAATAAAGCTAAAGACTATCAATGTTCTTTTCGTCCGGATTTGTTTTGTTATAACATCGGTAACCTTTCCGGGTCTTTCTTTCTAATAAATGATTCGATTGTTACAACGGCTTCTGTCCCCATTGCGGGATGTATCAACAACAATACTCACAGGTTAGTTTCACCCGACGGTAATGTGTACATTTTCAATGCTTCGGAAACCACAACTATTTCGAGCTCGCATGTTAAGATGCCGCCCTATACTTCAACATATTACATTTCGAGCATTATTTCTCCCAACGGCACCGACACTATCAGATATAATTATCAGAATAGCGGCGAATATTCCACACGAACCGGCACAACTTATCAAGGGGTAAGCATTATCAACAGAGTAATAATTTATAGGGCGCCGGAAGAAAGCGAATGGAAACCCCAACAAGAGATTTTGCCTATTCCTCTTACAGGAAACGATATTTATGTAGGCTCTGTGAAAACTATCAAACCGCAATATATATTCTTCAGAGGGGGAAGAATTACGTTTAATCTCTCCGAACGCAAAGATTTGGCAACTGTCTCGGGAAACATAACATGCAAAAAATTAGACAATATCGTTATCGAGAGAAAAACAAGCAACAAATATGAAACTGTAAAAAAGATAGAGTTTCATTATTCCTATTTCGGGGAAACACTAACCGATTCCGATGCTCCGCAAAAGCTGAGGCTTTGTCTGGATTCAATAACAGAATACGGGAAAGGCGATGACGAACTTTACACTCTGCGGCTTATTGCAAGTTTCGACTATTATGGCAAAAAGCAACTCCCGGATAAAAATGCTTACAGCGTTGATTATTGGGGATATTACAATGGAAACAAAAGTTCCGACAATATTCCCAAGACCGATTTGCAGACTTATAAATATGCAAAAGTGGGAAGTGCAGACCGCACACCCAATGAAGCTTTCATGAAATACGGTTCCATAAAAAGCATGACCTATCCCACAAAAGGGAAAACGGAATTCTTGTGGGAAATTAACCGCGTGGGGCTGGCTAATCCCCTTTATGAAAGTCCCTACGGGCGCGATAACTGTATAGAACACCTTACAGTTGCGCCTCCCGACTCTATTTTTTGTCGCGACCGCGAAACAGGGACTCTCGATCCCATCAAGCCCCTCTCTGCATCCTATTCATCAGGTCCTTGTTACGGGAGCGTGAGTTTTAAGTCCCATACAAATCAAAAAGCAGAGATTTATTACAGCATTAAAAGAAAGATTTTAGTCAACAACACCCATAACAAATACGACAAGTGTACAATTAAATTAAACGGTGATATAATATATTCGGGACGACCTGACAGTATAATTGAAACTAAAAGCATTTCGCTTGAAGCCGATAAGGATTATACTCTCGAATTAGAAGCAAACTGCGGCAACATTGAAGCTTCATGCAATATAACTTACAGTTTCTACGACCCGAACGATGAAAATAATTCGTGGCGTAAATACAATTATCCTTTTACGGGGCTTAGGATTCGCAAAATGATTCAATATGATACGGACGGCAATGTACTTGGTTGCAAATCCTACGACTATACCGACTCGCTAAACCGTTCAAGCGGAGTTTTAACCTCAGCGCAAAACATGACTAACGTAAAAGGTTGCGTTGATATCAGCGAATACAATCAAAGCCAAACGATATATCTTGAAGAAAAGCAAAATACCATTGTATGTTCGGATTTACAAGAAGGTCCTCGCGATTGTGATTACGTTTATTCCATGGTAAAAGAAAGCATTTTCGGAAATGACAGCACTCATCCCGAATATTTTACCGAATATCGCTTTTCTACAACTCCCGACATCTATGTCAAATATGTTCCTGTGGTAAGTCGTTCGTTCTTACGCGGCAAACTTCTTGAAAAAAAGGAATACGACAACTCCGGCGGGACACCTGTTTTGGTTAAAGACACCAAGAATTTTTTCAGCATAGACAAAAGAATTTCTTCTGCCAAGACAGGATTCGTGATGTATTCCCCTTATGAGATTACGAATGCCACCGCAATGCAACACTACTTCTATTATTACGAAAAAGCCAAGAATATTCGCGAAGTTTTTATCCCTTCAAACTACGCATATTACTCGGAATGGCAACACCTTGACAGTACTTTGGTTTCAGAATACAAAAACGGAAAATTACAAGCCAATTCCAAGACATATTATGTATACGGCAGCGAAATTCATCAGCAACCAACAGAAATCGGAACCTGCATCGGAGACTGCAAAAGCATAACAAGAATCGCGTATGTGCCGGATGTTAACGACAGTGTTTGCTCAAAAATGTATAAGTTCAACATGCTGACGTACCCTGTAAGCGAAAAAACTTACGAAAAGCAAGGTTCTTCGCCCGAAGTCCTTCAAGACGGCATCAGCAACGAATACACAAAAGACTTAAACGGCAACATTGTTCTTTCCAAAGTACACAGATTTCTTGTGGACGGAACTTCGGAAGTTTTATACTCTTACAATTACAACAAATTGGGCAGACTTATCGAGGAAAAAGGAAGAGACGGCTTGGTAACATCCGTTTATTGGAACGAAGACTGCACATATCCGCTTGTCGTTGCCGAAGGTTTGGCATTCGAACTGCTTTCCATGGCAGTTTCCCAAAATTATTCTCCCGAAACGTTCTACAAAAACAGTATATGCAGGAATTCGCACATAACAACCTACACTTATTCTCCCCTCGTGGGAATATCCTCCGTTACCGACCCAAGCGGATACACACTACACTACAACTATGATGGTTTGGGACGGCTCATAAAGATTTTTGATTCCAACGGGCGTGTGCTGAAAGATTATCAATACACATTGAAAAGGAAATGAAATTAAAGATTATGGTTGCAAAACTCAAAATACCCGTTTTTTTCGTTGCCGCAATGCTTTCGCATTTCGTCATGGCGCAAAACGCGCTCACATCAGCCTTAAACATGATGCGCGACAGCGACGTTGTTGAAAAGCAGCAGTTAAAGTTCATTGACCCGGGCGTGAACGGAAAACACGTAATCTGGAATTTCAAAGATGCAAAGGTTACTAACAAAGAATACACGGTTAGGTATATGCGCGCTTCGGACGGCAAATTATACGAAATAGAACCGGAACTAATCAGAACCTATCGTTTGGAAAACGATTCCCTGTTCATGACAAGTTATCAAAATCCATTGACCTTTTTGAACTACACCTCGTCTATTCTGACCATGAAGTTTCCCCTTGAATACGGCGGTTCTTATAGTTTTCCTTTCAATGGCGGCGGTAAATATTGTGATAAAAACGCCATAGCCCTTTCGGGAAACACAAATGTGAGTATAGATGCCGAAGGAATAATAATTTGCTCGGAAAATGATACCTTGCACAACGTTATTCGTGTACACGAATTGCGAAATTCATCAATGAGAATGAGTAAGGACACTGTAATGTCGGACTCAATATCGAAAATCGTGGAAATTGAAGACATATATAAATGGTACGCACGCGGCTACAGATACCCGGTGTTTGAAACGCATACTTTTTCATACTTTCAAAACGCCAATATGATAAAGACAATGCAAACCGCATTCCGTTGTTTACCGGACAGGCAGAAAATGCTTAACGACACAGCCAATAAAAAAATCACGATACAGGATTCCATAAACGGCAACAGCAATAGGCAAGACATTATAAGGTTTGAAGTAGAAAACAACAGCAATGTAGTAACTCTGAAATATAGCCTTACACAAAAAGCAAAGGTTTTCGCAATGATCTCCGGCGTTATGGGCGAAGTATATCGCAAAATATCGCGAACCGACAATGCCGGCAAAGACTACACGCTCGTACTTGATTGCAACGGACTGCGTTGGGGCGACTACATTCTCTATATAAATGTGAACGGCAACGTTTACAGCCGAAAAGTATCCGTAAAGTAAAAAATCGTAGAAGAAAGATATCTGCAACAGAATACATTTTTCCTTTCGGATAACACGGAAAACAATCCTGTGGAAGCCTCAAAAAATCGTTTTCTGAAAGACTTTGTTTTTCAGGTATTTGAAAAGGAGAAAAATATAAGGCATATATTTTAAAATACAAGGCACTTATTTTAAAATAAGTGCCTTGTATTTTTTGCGATAAGCCATGTGTATTTTCCAGGGTGCGGGAACAGGGCAAAAAACAAGGCTTTTTTGTATCTGTTTTCTACATGTCAATGACTCACGAAAGCATAGAAAATAGTAATGATTCGGGGCTTTCTCGCCTGTTACGGTTTCTTTTGCTTCCAATTAACAAATCTTACCTTACAAACAGCATTTGATTAGTAATTATTAAGTGAGAAACCCAAGGGAAATGTTTTTTGAGGAAAAATATGTTTCGTAACTTTGCATGGATAAATAAAGAGTATAAAACAAAGCAGTTTAACCAATGATTAGAAACGGAATTGTAATCGCATTGGCGGTTCTTGCCTTCGTAAGTTGCGGCAAGAAATCGAGTCAGGACACAAATACCCCTGACGAGTATGTAGTAGAAACAGTTGCTACAAGTTCTTCGGAACAATCCACGTCTTATCCGGCAACCATAAAGGGTAAGCAGGACATTGAAATTCGTCCGAAAGTTTCGGGTTTCATAACCAAACTATGCGTTGACGAAGGAAGTACGGTAAAACAAGGTCAACCATTGTTCATGATAGACCGTGTGCAATACGAAGCACAGGTTAAAAGCGCGAAAGCTTCTGTTGAAGTGGCAAAAGCATCTTTGAATACCATGAAACTCACAGTTGAAAACAAACGCGAACTTCACAAGCGTCAAATCATAAGCGACTTCGACCTTCAGACAGCCCTTGACAATTTGGCTTCGGCAGAGGCGCAACTTGCACAAGCCAAGGCTAATCTCACAAACGCACTTGAACAATTGAGCTATTGCACTGTGGTCAGCCCGTCAAACGGTGTTGTAGGCGAAATTCCCTACAGGGTTGGTAGCCTTGTAAGTTCTGCAAGTGCCACTCCGCTTACAACAGTGTCGAACATTGCAGAAATGTATATTTATTTCTCGATGACAGAAAAACAACTTCTCGAGATGACACGTAACAGCGGCAATGTAAAAGCTGCAATCTCACAACTTCCTTCCGTAAAGCTTAAGCTTACAGACGGAACTATATATGCTTATGACGGAAAAGTAGAAACCGTAAGCGGAGTAATCGATCAAAACACAGGTTCGGTAAGCATGCGTGCCACATTCCCCAATCCTAAGCACGAACTTCGCAGTGGCGGTACGGGAAGCATCCTGATTCCACAAACTTACAACGCAGCAATCGTTATTCCTCAAAAAGCCACTTACGAAATTCAGGACAAGAAGTTTGTATATGTTGTAGGAAAAGACAATAAAGTTACACAACGTGAAATAGAAGTGGCAAGTGAGAACGACGGAAAGAACTACATTGTTACTTCAGGACTTGAAAGTGGCGAAAGAATTGTGGTGGAAGGTGTAAACACTCTCAAAAACGACATGGTTATAAAGCCTATAACCGCTGCACAGTCGGCAAAGAATTTCCAGCAGGCTCTTCAAGACGAGAAAGACGGCAAACTGCCTTTCTAATCCACGCTGCTGCAAAACATACATAAACATATAAGATTGAAATAAATGAAATTAGACAGATTTATTAATCGCCCTGTGCTGTCAACGGTGATTTCCATAATCATCGTAATATTGGGTGTGATAGGTTTGGTTACCCTGCCTATCGAGCAATATCCTGACATTGCTCCTCCTACTGTGTCTGTAAAAGCATCTTATACCGGTGCAAACGCACAGACAACTCTAAACAGTGTTGTCGTGCCTTTGGAAGAAGCTATAAACGGTGTGGAAAACATGGACTACATGTCTTCGTCGGCTTCAAATACCGGTAATGCAAGTATCACCATTACTTTCAAACAGGGAACCGACCCGGATATGGCAGCCGTGAACGTACAGAACAAAGTGTCTTCCGCAACCGGTCTTCTTCCCGCCGAAGTAACAAAAATCGGTGTTACCACCGAAAAACGCCAGAACAGTATGTTGATGGTATTTACCCTCTATGACAAAAGCGGTAAGTACGACCAGAGATTTATTGAAAACTACGCAAAAATCAATATCATTCCTGAAATTCAGCGTGTAAACGGCGTTGGTGAAGCTTTTGTGATGGGTGCTGACTATTCCATGCGAATATGGCTCAAGCCTGAGCTTATGGCTCAGTATCATTTAATGCCTGCCGATGTAACTACCGCCCTGGCACAACAAAACATTGAAGCTGCGCCGGGTAAAATTGGTGAACGCGAGAATCAGACATTTGAATATACTTTGCGTTATCGCGGTCGTTTGCAGGACGAACACGAATTTGAGAACATTGTTATACGTGCCACTTCAGACGGTCAGATTCTTAGACTTAAAGACATTGCACGCATAGAATTGGGACGTCTTACCTATGCCTTCACAAACAAAGTAAATGGTTATACAGGTGTAACAAGTATTGCTTTCCAAATGGCAGGTTCTAATGCAACACAGGTTGTAAAGGATCTTACCAAAGTTTTGGACGATGCAAAGAAAGATCTTCCCACAGGATTGGATATAAACGTTGCACAGAATGTAAACGACTTCTTGTTTGCATCAATACATGAAGTATTGAAAACACTTATCGAAGCGTTTATTCTTGTGTTTATCGTGGTTTATATCTTCCTTCAGGATATGCGCTCCACGCTTATTCCTGCAATCGCAATCCCTGTGGCATTGCTGGGAACTTTCTTCTTCTTGAAATTACTCGGTTTCAGTATAAATCTTCTTACCTTGGGAGCAATGGTGTTAGCCATAGCCATTGTCGTCGACGACGCCATTGTCGTCGTGGAAGGCGTTCACGCCAAACTTGATCAGGGTTATCAATCTTCGCGCAAAGCATCTATTGATGCAATGCACGAACTTGGAGGAGCAATCATATCCATTACCCTCGTGATGATGGCGGTGTTTATTCCTGTAAGTTTTATTTCAGGAACTTCCGGTATATTCTACCGTCAGTTTGGCTTGACAATGGCTATTGCAATTGCACTTTCGGCTCTGAATGCTCTTACACTTAGTCCTGCTCTTTGTGCAATATTCCTAAAACCTCATGATGAGAATCAGAAAAAGAAATCAACTTTCATCGACCGATTCCACACGGCTTTCAATACCACATATAATACTTTGCTCGGTAAATATAAAAATGCAGTATTGAAACAGATTCATCGTCCGTATCTGACGCTCGGTTTTGTGGTTATAGGCATTGCTGCATTGGTTACATTGATGGCAGTTACTCCTACGGGATTCGTTCCTAATGAAGATACTGGTACCGTTATGGGAACTGTGGACCTTCCTGAAGGAACTTCACAGGACCGTACCGAAACAGTTTTGGCAAAGATTGACAGTTTGATTACTGCAAATCCCGCAGTACAAAGCCACACGCAGATTTCCGGTTATAGTTTTCTTGGCGGACAAGGTTCGAATGCAGGTTCATTTATCTGTAAACTAAAAGACTGGGACGAACGTTCTATAAAAGAAAGTTCCAATGTAGTAGTTGGTACTCTTTATCTAAATGCACGCCGTTTGATAAAAGACGCACAGGTTCTCTTCTTTGGTCCACCTATGATTAACGGTTACAGTGTTTCGAACGGTTTCCAAATAAACCTGCAGGATAAAACCGGCGGTTCTATTGAATCTTTCTACAAAATTGCACAGGATTTCATAGCTCATCTTAATGAAAGACCGGAGATTACTCAGGCTCAAACTTCATTCCGTCCTAATTATCCTCAATACATGATTGATATTGACGCTGCTGAATGTATGAAAGCAGGACTCACCCCTAACGATATTCTTACCACCTTGCAAGGATATTACGGCGGTCTATATGCTTCGAACTTCAACAGATTCGGTAAACTCTACCGTGTCATGATACAATCCGAACGCAGCGAACGTACCAACTTGGAATCTTTGAAGAAAATAAAAGTACGCAATGGTAACGAAATGGCTCCCATCACGCAGTTTATGTCTGTAAGAAAAGTTTATGGTCCGAGCAGTATCAGCCGCTTCAATATGTACACGTCAATGGCTATTAACGGAAACCCGGGAGACGGTTACAGTAGTGGTGAGGCTATTAAAGCCATCCAAGAAGTGGCAGAAAAGTACTTGCCTACCGGATATGGCTACGAATACTCAGGTATTACCCGTGAGGAACAATCAAGCAGCGGTAGCGCAACGGCAATTATATTCTTGCTCTGTATAACATTTATATATTTGCTTCTTAGTGCACAATACGAAAGCTATTTGCTCCCATTGGCGGTAATTCTGTCCGTACCTTTCGGACTTGCCGGTAGCTTTATATTCATACAGTTGCTTGGTTTGGCAAATATTGTATTACCGTTCTTAGGCTCGGCATCTAATAATATATATGTACAGATTTCCCTAATCATGCTTATTGGTCTGCTTGCAAAGAACGCCATACTTATTGTGCAGTTCGCGCTCGAAAGAAGAAAAATGGGTATGAGCATAACTTGGGCTGCCGTCCTCGGCGCAGGAGCACGTTTAAGACCTATTATCATGACATCACTTGCTATGATTGTCGGACTTCTCCCGCTTATGTTTGCCATGGGAGTTGGAGCAAACGGTAACCGTTCCCTCGGCGCAGCTGCAGTTGGTGGTATGCTTATTGGTGTTATTTGCCAGATTTTCGTAGTACCTTCTCTCTTTGTTATATTCGAATATCTTCAGGAAAAAGTTAAACCTATGGTTTGGGAAGATATTGATAACAGCGATGCCAGCGGAGATATTGCACAATATTCCATAAAAAAATGAGACACATGATAACAATCATAAATATAAAGAAAGCAGCAGGCAACATTTTTATGTTACTGCTTGCTGCCTTCAGCTTATACAGCTGTAGAATATATTCTAATTACGAACGTCCAAGCAATCTTCCGACAATAGGGCTTTACCGCGACACTACAAGTGTTACCGGTATTTTGGTTAGTGATACACTGAACTTCGGGAACACACCTTGGAGACAAGTTTTCACAGATGCGAACTTGCAGGCTCTGATAGAAAAAGCATTGACGAAAAATACAGATTTGCTTAATGCTCAAGAAAACATAGAACAGGTGCAGGCTGCATTAAAATCGGCAAAACTTGCTTATCTTCCTTCTTTGAGTTTGAATGCGCAAGGAACGCTCAACAGTTTTGGCGGAGGAAAAGCTGTTAAGACATATTCCGTTCCTTTAGTTGCTTCGTGGCAAGCAGATTTGTTAGGAAGCATTCGCAATGCTAAAGAACAAGCAAAGTCTGTACTTATGCAAAGCAGTGCCTATAAACAATCTGTACAAACACAGATTATAGCTAACGTGGCAAACCTATATTATACTCTTCTCATGCTTGACGAGCAATTGCAAACTACTCGCGAGACTTCGGAACTCTGGGGAAAGAACGTAAAAGCCATGGAAGCGATGCAAAAAGCAGCAATGACAAATACGGCATCTGTAGAGCAAAGCAGAGCTAATTACTTGCAAATAAATGCAACCATACCGGCTTTACAAGAAAGCATCAGAGAAACAGAAAACTCTATATGCAAGATTTTGCACGAAGCTCCTCATGCTATTACCCGCTCCACTCTTGACGCACAACAATTACCCGCAAATATGTCTGCAGGTGTTCCTGTGCAATTGCTATCCAACCGTCCTGACGTGAAAGCTGCCGAGTATTCTTTAAGAAATGCTTTTTATGCAACTAACGCTGCCTACTCTGCTTTCTACCCCAATCTCACTATAACGGGACAAGCAGGCTGGACAAACAGCAACGGAAAGATTGTAAATCCCGGCAAAATAATAACAACTCTCGTAGGACAATTGACACAGCCGATATTTGCACAAGGCAAACTCACAGCACAACTTAAAATTGCTCAATCACAACAGCGCACAGCACAAAATAATTTTGAGCAAACGCTTTTGAATGCAGGAAGCGAAGTAAGTAACGCTCTGTATTCTTACAAATCTGCATGCGAGCAGGCAACTATATGTAAAGATCAGGTAAAAGCTTTGGAAAAGACACGCGACCAAACAAACGAGCTTTTCAAATACGACCGTTCTACCACATACCTTGCAAAGCTTACTGCAGAGATGTCTTTACTTAATGCGCAACTAACACTTATAAATGATAATTACGCCAAACTTCAGGCAGCCGTAAACTTATACGCAGCACTCGGAGGCGGCAGAAACTAATCATAAAAGACATTGACCATGATAAGCAAGCAAGCATACGTTGACCCAACAGCAAAATTGGGAAACAACGTTGAAGTAATGCCATTCGCTTTTATAGGCGAAGATGTAGAAATTGGAGACAACTGTATCATAATGCCTTATGCAGGAGTTCTTAAAGGAACTACTATCGGCAAAAACAACAGAATCCACGGACACGCTCTCTTGGGAGTTGATCCGCAAGATTTCAAATATCACGGCGAAGCAAGTCGTTTAATTGTTGGAGACAATAATGATATTCGCGAGAATGTTGTAATTGCACGAGGCACACATGCTGACGGAGCTACAAAAATTGGCAACGGCAATCACATAATGGAGAAAGTGCATATATGCCACGATGCTGACATTCACGACAACACCGTTCTTGGCATAGCAACAATCATTGCTGGTAACACTGTTATTGAAAACGAAGCCATTCTTTCCAATCTTGTGGTTCTTCACGAAGGAAACCGAATTGGACGACTTTCACTTATCCAAAGCGGGTGCAGAGTTCAAAAAGACGTTCCTCCGTATATTATCACAAGTGGTAATCCCGTTGTTTACCACGGTGTGAATGCCAAAATCCTTGCAAACTACAAGAATGTCAGTGAACGTATTCTGCGACACATTGCCAATGCTTACAGACTCGTTTTCAACGGAGATACAAGCATAGAAGATGCTGTTATAAAAATAAAAGAGCAAATTCCGCAAAGCGAAGAGATTTCAAACATCGTGAGATTCATAGAAACTTCAAAACAAGGAATCATTCAGGCAGAATATTAATTACTAAACCACTCTATAAAAAGGCTGTAAATAATTTTACAGCCTTTTTTGTTTGTAAAACTTGTATTGCAAATTTCTAGTCATATTGTGCGCAACATTCAAATTTTCATTATTGTAGCACAGGCACAGGAAATAAAACGCTAATTTTGCTTCGGTATAAATTGAAGACTAAGAAAAACTTCAAATCCACAAAAACAAAAATATTATGCTACAAGAAAAAGCTGGAGAAACAGCAGGAAAGATTTGGACCGTACTCAATGAAAAGGGTGCTATGACGCTTAAACAAATTAAGAAAGCAGCCAAAATCAACGAAAAAGACTTCTATCTCGGATTGGGCTGGTTACTTCGCGAAGACAAACTTACTATCGACGAAGAAAGCAGCGAAACAACATTTGAACTAAAGTAACCTTTCCGGTTATACAAAGCTAACAAAAGCCTCCATAAATTTATATGGAGGCTTTTTGTTTTATACGCACACGCGTTTTGTTCTGAGTAAATGTACAAATCTTTACCGCGTTGAGTACAAATAATGCGCAAATTCGTAAGAACTAAAACATAAAGAAATTCGCTTTTTCAACACACATTCTTTCTAACATCCTCTCTTTCTTTTCAGGCAGAGGGAATATTTTTGAGAATTGTTGTATTTTTGTATTGTAAAACGTATTTGTTCTACCAACTCCATCGGGGAACATAAAGTACCATATTGCAAACCGATTCTTTATATTTACTGCAATTTGCATGCTTCATCTTTATGGTGATAAATGCATTAGTCATTGGCATCAGTCGTCTGCATGTCAAATGGACAAACACACGCTATGAGCAATCGCGCAGCATGCTTTTCATCGCCATGATAGGCATGGCTGCGCAATATCTGATGCAAATGCTTTTCGGCTTTCGCAATCATGCCGATGATCTCGGGGCAGTTGTGAACATTCTTATCTATACTCCATGCTTCACACTCATATCCTACGCCATATATAATATAGAGACCACACAAACCAAGCGTGGAAAGTTTGGCACAGTTTGCGCTTGCTTTTATGCCGCAATAATCATTGTTTTCGGTATTGGCGCATTCCTAAACGGCAACATGCACATCGGCGCATGGCTATATGTCATGCTTTTTCTCTTTGACGCAAACGTTGTGTTTTGCATCTATATGAACTTCCGCGAAATGCTTAAGCGAAAGAAAATATTGGAAACAATGACCGCCACAGACTTGATGCCGTTTGTCAGATACTCACATGCAGGTCTTACATTCCTCTTCCTTGCAGCATTTGTAATGCCTTTTGCCATTCTCTCCACTACCCTACTGTACATAGTTGGACCTATTGCACTGCTTGCCGTACTGTTCTTCAATATGAATTTCATTGCCATTGCCTACAACTATACACCCTCCGAAGACACACTGACTCCGAAAAATGCAAATGACTACATTTATCCCGCATTCGGACAAACTCACACCAACACTTCTGTTGTAGTAAATGAAGAAGATTCCGAAACATCCGACACGGCGCTGTCGCCCGAACGCGAATGTTCCATTAAACTCGCACTCGAAGATTGGTGCAAAACCGAGGGATATAAAGACAGTTCGGTCAACTTGATGACGCTTTCTTCCGCCCTAAAAATTTCTCAGAAAGATTTGAAGCAATATTTGGAAAAGTCTGTCAACACTACTTTTAGGTTATGGCTTAGCGACATTCGCTTCGATGCCGCCAAAAAGATGATGATTGACTTTCCCAACTACAGCAACGACGTGATTTCCGCGAAATGTGGTTTTTCCTCACGCTCACATCTTTACCGCATTTTCAAAGCAAAAGAAAGCTGCACGCCCACGGAATGGAGAGAATCGCAAAAATCCGTCCATTCGGAATAAATTTTGAGAAACTTTTCTGTTGTTATTTTTCTTCTTTACCACGTCTTGAAAAACATAAGGCATGTTGTAAAAAATACAAGCCATATATTTTAAAATACAAGGCACTTATTTTAAAATAAGTGCCTTGTATTTTTCGCTTTTCGGGACGTCTGAAACACAGCAACTTACAAACAGCTGTTTTTAACGGTCATTTTTCATCTGTTTCATGCTCTGAAACCGATGTTCACACCTTATACGCGAGTTCATGTCTTTAGCATTTTTCTGCTCTCTGATTTCTCTTTGTTTTTATGAAGTTGTGAACATGCCGCAATGGGTTCGAACTTGCATTTTTTGCTTAACTTTGTAGTCGCAACAAGCCATGCGCAAAGCAAATGAAGTTCAAAATCGAAATGGAAATCGAAAAAGCAGAATTCTCACTCGAAGCAGGAGACGGCATCCTGCTTTTGGGTTCGTGCTTCTCAGACGAAGTAGGACATAAACTCCGAGAAAATCGTTTCAACTGCATTTGCAACCCGTTCGGAGTGCTCTACAATCCGCTTTCAATCCTTAACGGTTTGAAAATAATTGCACATACTGCTCTAAACGGATGTCCCGACAAAGAACTTGTGGAAAGTCGTCTGTTCTGCGACAATGCCATTTGGCACAGTTGGCTTCATTCCTCAAATTTTTCATCGTGCGAGAAAAATGAGTTGGAAAAGAACATATACGACTCGCTTTCTCTGGCAACCGGTGTGCTTAAACACGCCAAACTTCTCGTGATAACCTTCGGCACCAACCGTGTGTATTTCCGCGACAACGGAACCGGAGCTTTTGCCGTGGCAAACTGCCACAAACAACCGGCTTACGAATTTACCGTCAAAGACCTTGACCCGCAGGAAATAATTTCCTCTTATGACGAAGTGCTTGAAAGTGTGTTTCAAATCAATCCCGACATAAACGTTTTGTTCACCATAAGTCCATACAGATACATAAAATACGGATTGCATGGTTCAAACCTCGGAAAAGCAGTGTTAATGCTTGCCGTTAACGGCATTGTGAAAAACCACGAAGGCAAATGCCATTATTTTCCTTCGTTCGAAATATTGAATGATGAGTTGCGCGACTACCGTTTTTACGCTGAAGACATGCTGCATCCGTCAAAACAAACAGTTAATTATATCTACGAAAAATTTGCAGAATACGCTTTCAGCGCAAATGCCACGGAATTCGTCAGACAATGGGTTCCGATATATAAAACCTTGCTTCACAAACCTTTGTTTCCACAAAGCGTACAATATAAATCGTTGATGACATCGACAAAAGAGAAACTTATGAAGCTGAAAAAGGATTTCCCGTGCGTAAAGTTGGACAAGGATATTGATCAAATAAACAGAATTCTCATATCAAACACCATAACAGGAATATGAAATACAAAATAGAAGAAATAGTAACACTCACGGGCGCACGCCGCTACGGACACGCCGAAGCCGAAGTGGAATGGTTGCTTACCGACAGCCGTTCGCTTGTTTATCCCGAGACATCTCTGTTCTTTGCTATTAAAACAGCTTCTGGAGACGGGCATGACTTTATTCAGGAACTCTATCAACGCGGAGTGCGCAACTTTGTAGTTACGTCGCTGCCCCAGAATAGAGAAACCGTTTACCCGGATGCGAATTTTCTGCAGATACCTTCGGCACTGAAAGCCCTTCAACGGCTTGCCGAACGTCATCGTGAGCAATACGACATACCTGTTATAGGCATCACAGGAAGTAATGGCAAAACCATGGTCAAGGAATGGCTCAACCAATTACTATCGCCCACAACCAAAACCACACGTTCGCCACGCAGCTACAATTCTCAAACCGGCGTTCCCCTGTCGGTGTGGCTTTTGGATGAGACAACGCAACTCGGAATTTTTGAAGCCGGTATCTCACAACCCGGAGAAATGGAAGCTTTGCGCGATATTATACAGCCCACAATAGGTGTTATGGTAAGTTTGGGAAGTGCGCATCAGGAAAACTTCGGAAGCATGGAAGAAAAATGCCGCGAGAAATTGCGTCTGTTCAAAGATTGTGAAATGCTTGTCTATTGTTCCGATGACGAAATAACAGATAGATGCGTCAAACTCGGAAAAATTTCCCATCGCCTCCTGTCATGGTCAAAAATCGATGCAAACGCGCCATTGTTCATAAGAAACATAAACAAAAAAGGCGGAGAAACGGAAATAAAATATACCTACAACGGTAAGACGGGAAGATACACCATACCTTTCGTAGACGATGCGTCAATAAACGATAGCATTCACTGTCTCGCTGTATGCCTCTATCTTAAAAAAACTCCAGATGAAATAGCAAAAGGAATGCAAAGCCTCGAACCTTTGGCTATGCGCCTGGAAGTTACACAAGGCATAAACAACTGCACAATAATCAATGACACATACAACTCCGATGTAAATTCGCTCGACATAGCTCTCGACTTTATGAATCGCCGTGCCGCAGAAACAAGCAACCGAAAGATTGTTATCCTTAGCGACATACTGCAAAGCGGAATGGAAAGCGGAGAACTTTACTCAAAAGTAGCGGAAATGGTAAACTCCAGAAAACCGCAATTGTTTATCGGCGTTGGAAAAGAAATTGGCAAAAACTCAAATTACTTCAAGATAAGCTCTAAGTTCTTCAATACCACAGAAGAATTGATTGAAAGCGGAGAACTCAACGGCATTTCGGGAGATACGGTATTGCTTAAAGGTGCAAGGAAGTTCGGTTTTGAAAGAATTTATGACCTTCTCACAAAAAAAGTTCATGAAACTACGCTCAACGTAAACCTTGGCGCAATCGTGGAAAACCTAAATCATTACCGTTCTTTCATGAAACATGAAACCAAAATCGTTTGTATGGTAAAAGCATCGGCATACGGTAGCGGCGCACTTGAAGTTTCGCGAACACTTCAGGAACATGGCGTGGACTATCTTGCTGTTGCCGTAGCCGACGAAGGAGTCGCGCTGCGCAATGCCGGTATTACGGCAAACATAATGGTAATGAATCCGGAAATGACGGCTTTCCGCACCATGCTTCAGTATAATCTTGAACCCGAGATATACAGTTTCAGAATTCTTGATGCCATGATACGCGAAGCAAAACGCGAAGGAGTTACCCACTACCCTATTCACGTCAAAATAGACTCAGGAATGCACCGCCTCGGATTCCTTCCCGGAGAAATTGATGAGCTTATATCACGACTAAAAGCACAAAACGCGGTTGTACCACGGTCTGTGTTCTCGCACTTTGTTGGAAGCGACGGTGAGATGTTCAATGATTTCACGAAAAAACAGTTTGACGTTTACAACGAAGCAAGTCTGAAACTGCAAAAATCCTTCCTCGACAAGATTCTCAGGCATATATGCAATACTGCAGGCATTGAACGTTTTCCCGAATACCATCTCGACATGGTAAGACTTGGTCTCGGCCTATACGGAATAGACCCGTTCACAAACAAAACCATACACAACGTGGCAACTCTCAGAACTACCATTCTGCAAATACATGATGTTAAGAAAGAAGACACTGTTGGCTATTCGCGCAAAGGACAACTCACACGCGACAGCAGGATTGCAGCAATACCTATAGGTTATGCCGACGGACTTGACAGACATCTTGGTTGCGGAAACGGTTATTGCCTTGTAAATAACAAGAAAGCTCCATACGTTGGCAATATTTGTATGGACGTAGCCATGATTGATGTTACCGATATTCCTTGCAAAGAGGGCGACAGCGTTGAAATTTTCGGCGATAACCTGCCTGTTACGGCACTAAGCGACATTTTGGGAACAATACCTTACGAGATTCTTACTTCTGTAAGCGAACGAGTAAAAAGGATATACTATAAAGACTAAGCCATATCAAAAACGGCGGTTCTTTTGAACCGCCGTTTTTATTTTCTGTTTGTTATTGCCAATTTTTTATAGACATTTCGCTTTCCACTTTATTCTCTATTTTGTCGGGAAGATTGGGAAAGAAATCCATACCTGTGATATTTTCCACCTCATCCACCGTCATTGCGGAAGCATTCATGCTTTGTTTCGAATCATTGTTCCTCATAATAAAACCAATTGCCTGTGGTTTTCCGTTGTTAACACCGTAAATACATTTGAAAAAAGCATCCGGCACCGGTATGACGAGGTTCTTTCCTATGCTTTTATGTTTGTTTTTATAGAATATCGGACCGCACACAATATATACCTTACCAATTTTATTTGCCCAACGGCGACAGGCTTTTTCAAGTTTGCTCCACGCACCCGCATTCAGTTCGTGGGTTTGCGGACAAATATTGCTCATATAAAAACATTCCTTCATGGCTTGAGCATCAAACTTCATGTCTGCCGCAGGAGCCATGTGTCCGCGATCATATCCGCTATGACTGTAATCTTCCGGGACTACTCTGTGAGGCAACAGTACGTCTTCATCGCAAAGAAACTCGTTGCGTCTGCCAACACCGCCGTCCGTCTCGCTATCCTCCAAACACCACGCAACCCAATTGGGTTGATTTGTCTCACGATTGAAAGAAAGCGTGTAAGCCATGCGTTTCAAAAATCGCTCGGGCGTTCCGCGCAGTTTTGCAGGTATTTCTATGAGCCGCTCATTCTTTTGCTTTGCAGTTTTATTTCTCTCCCCTGCGGCGTTATCTGTTTCTTCTTCGCTTTTGTCGTAATAAATCTTTTCTTTTACGGTACGCACTACGGTCTTCGAGCCGTTAAGTTCAACGCCGTTGCCTCCGCAAAATTTTATGCAGCCAAATATGACAAGAGCCAAAAGACACCCGGTGAGGCTTTTTGCTTTCATTATTATCAGAAAGTTACGGTTAAGCCCATGGAAAGCGTTTCCTGAATATTAAACAGTTCACGCTTGCCGTTTACAAAACGATTGTCATTAAACGTGGGGAACAAATACAGCGAACTTGTCAAATACTTGTTTATAGTAAAGTTCGTAGTGCTGCTCCAGCGGGCTTCCACGCGGTGATAGTCCGAATAGTAATAAATATTGCCGCGCGTGCTTATGTTCTTTGAGATGTTCCAGGAATAATTTATGCTTGCCGAGGGACCGAAGGAGTTATAGGCATGATGTTTTCTCGGAATACCTTTACTGTTTCGCAAAGCTTTGCGGTCGCAATAAATTGTGTTATACGAAAGTGGGGACAACGTGGCATCAAAATGGAAAACGTTTCCACGCTTTTTGGTTTTGAAATCTACGCTATACTTCATACCAAGCGCAAAATTGGCAGTAACAGGCGAAAGGAAGTCTTCGGTTACATAATCACTGTTGCTCGCATACTTGGGATAGAGCGGAGTCCATGACGAAACCGTCAGAGTATATTCCCAGTGCTTTATGGCTTTCAAACCAAACTGATTGGTCATCTCCAAACGGTTATCACTTGTGATGTATTTATGCTTTTTATCCTTACTCTGGCTTGTGAAACCCAAACGTGCCTTAACGTTGTTGGTCTGACTGAATCCGCGCGAATTGTTATAGTTTATATTGAACTCGGTTTCCAATCTGAAAGTATTGTTATTCTGTACACCTTTCGATGAGAAATAGTTCTGACCCATGCTGTAATAGAGTCTGCCGTTGAACTTCCAGAAATTCGGGCGGCGTGTAATGACTTTGTATGAGGCATCTTCTATGCCGAGGTCAATATTTTCCTCTCTCTGCGGTGTAATATGGGTTACTTCCTTAACCGGCCTCTCTATAATTTCCTTTCTAATCCCCGCCGCGTTGTCAATATCCTTTTGTGTTGTACCAACAAGCCACGGCACCGTGGTATATGCCCACATCATAGTACTAAGCATGCTCTGCTCCACACTGTCTCCGAACTGAGTTGTGGCAGGAGGCAACAAAGGCGCAGCTACTTCAAGACGCGACGGTTTCCATGTGGATTTCATTACATCTTTCACCGGAGAATTATAAAGTGTGGGATGAAGCAGCAAAGGATAATAGTAAGGATTGTTCAGCACCGTCTCCTCTTGTCTCGAAGCTCTCAAAATCGAATCGACATCCACCACAACGTTTATGGAATCTATGTACTTCTTTACCACCATCTCATTGTATGTGGGCTTTATTTCTTTATCCCTTATATACCGAGGCAGAACCTGCGCCGAAGCACAAGCCATTACCAAAACAGATGCCATTATGGAAAGAACCACTCGTATCATTCGCTGTCAATACAAAACGTTTGGGCAAAGTTAAACCAATTTTTCATGTCCGCAATATTTACCGGCGCAAAATCAACAGACGTACACAAATTTATATGCCCTCATATCTAAAATCCAACACTAAGAATGCACATAACATGCATAAAATTCATGCGCCGCTACGACTTAGAAAAAAACACATGGCTTATCGTAAAAAATACAAGCCATATATTTTAAAATAAAAGGCACTTGTTTCAAAATATATGCCTTATATTTTTCGCCGTTACAAACATTTGAAAAACAAATACATACAAAACCGTTATTTTGACCTTTATTTTAGCAGTTTCGCTGCATATAAATTCAATATAAAAGTCCTGCGACTTACGCATTCCCGCAGCATAATACAATATTATTAGGAGTATGGCGGAGCACAACCATTGCGTTCCGATAGAATTTCTACAAATTTCATTCTTAAATTTGCATGAAAATTTCAATACCGGGCAGTGCAGACACCACAATTCATAAGAATAGTGAAATAAGGCTTTTTGATAAAAAGAAATTAGTATTTTTGCAACAGCTTATATATTAAAAAATGACATGAGATTGAAACATATACTTTACACAATCGCTTTGTGCTGTTTGTTTTCGGTAGCCACGGCTAAAGCACAAATAAGCAAGGAGATTATGACGGTGCTTGACAACACATCGGCAAGTATAAAAAAATGCGGGAACGTAAAAGCCACTTTCACAGCCACACAGTTTAACAAGAAAGAGCCGCAAGGCTCCACAAACGGCATGGTTTGCATAAGCGGCAACAAGGTGTACATAGACGGCGGAGCCACAAAAATATGGTATGACGGTAAAACCCAATGGTCATATTCCGCATCGACAAAAGAAGTAAACGTGTCCACCCCTACAAAATCCGAAGCGGCAAAAATTAATCCATACTCATTTATATATTTATATAAGCAAGGATACAAAGCCACCATGTATAATGCCCAGGTACGCGGAAAGAATTGCTACGACGTGCGCTTGACATCAAACACACGAAAGGACATTAAACAAGTATATCTGACAATAGACAAAAACACCATGTTGCCGATATGCGTAAGAATAAATACCAACGGAAGTAATTGGACGCGAATCTCAATATACGAAGTAAGCAAAAAACAAAAATTCAACGCATCCACATTCAAATTCAACGCGAAAGAATTTCCAAACACAGAATTAATAGATTTAAGATAAAAGCATGAACACCATAAAATGTCTCATCATCGGTTCCGGTCCTGCCGGATATACCGCCGCAATCTATGCCGCACGTGCAGGTTTCAGTCCTGTCATTGTTGAAGGCATGACAAGCGGCGGGCAACTTACCCAGACATCTACCGTAGAAAACTTTCCTGGATTCCCGGAAGGGGTAGAAGGTTTCGACCTTATGGACAACATGCGCAAACAAGCAGAAAAATTTGGCACCAAGATAATTACGAGTTCTGTAATATCGGTGGATTTTGACCAACGTCCGCTGAAAACCATGCTTGACGACAACACGGAACTCTATTCCGACACCGTAATTATAGCCACCGGAGCAACCGCAAAGTATCTCGGTCTTGACGATGAAAAGAAATTCTCGGGCAGAGGAGTGAGTGCATGCGCCACATGCGACGGTTTTTTCTTCCGCAAAAAGGTTGTAGCCGTTGTGGGAGGTGGAGATTCTGCCTGCGAAGAAGCAACATATCTCAGCAATTTGGCAAGCAAAGTCTATATGATAGTTCGCAAGCCGTATTTGCGCGCTTCTAAAATAATGCAGGAAGAGGTTGCAGCAAACGAAAAGATAGAAATTCTCTACAACACCAATACCGAGGGACTATACGGCGAAAACAAATTGGAAGGAGCCAGATTGGTAAGCAACAAAGGGCTTGAAAACGAAAAACATTTCGAACTTCCGATTGACGGTTTCTTTCTCGGCATCGGACATAAGCCTAACAGCGATATATTCAAGAAGTGGGTGAAACTCGATGACAACGGATATATCATGACAGAAGGCAAAAGCGCAAGCACGGGACACGCAGGAGTTTTCGCAGCCGGTGATGTTGCCGATCCGAATTACAGACAAGCCATTACGGCAGCGGCTTCAGGATGTCGCGCCGCCCTAGATGCAGAAAAATATTTGAAAACGTTATAACATATATAAGAATCATGAAATTAAAGCTAATCATTGCCGCTGCCGTAATGGCTTTCGGAACAATAAACACTGCGTCAGCGCAAATTTCAAATATCTTCTCAAAAATCAAATCGGCAGTTTCCGAAACTTTAGGTACAAGTTCGAACAACATTGAAGGGACATGGGTTTATTCGGGAGCAGACGTGGAATTTACTTCCGACAATATTCTTGCCCAAGCAGGCGGAAAACTTACTTCCTCAAAGATTGAAAAAAGCATAAACAATGCTTTGAACAAATACGGAATAGCTCCCAACAAGCTTTCTCTCACTTTTGACAAAGACAGTACATACACCTGCACATATTCCACGCACAAAACACAAGGAACATATACTTTCAAAGACGGCAAACTGTGTTTGAAACCTTCACAATACTCGGGAAGAACCATAACAACCAATGCCACCGGAGGAAGTTCCTTGAAATTGACTTGCGATGCAGACAAAGTGCTCTCTCTCGCACAAATGATAAGCAGCAAAGTGGCAAGTCAGGGACAAAGTTCAACTCTTTCCATAATTTCTCAATTAGCCAAGGACTATAAAGGCATGAAAGTCGGACTTAAATTCAAGAAAAAATAAAACAATCGGTGAACAACATAATAAATTTGATTTGAAAATATGTTCACAACAATTTAATTCTGTATCTTTGAAAACCAACAATTGAAATATATTCCAAAAATGGAAACAAAAAATGTAAAAGCCGCAGAAGGCAAACTGGGTGTTTTGGTGGTAGGTCTCGGTGCCGTATCCACAACATTCATTACTGGCGTGCTAATGACACGCAAAGGCTTGGCAAAGCCTATAGGTTCGATGACGCAGTATGACAAAATACGCGTAGGTCGCGGTGAAAACAAACAATATAAACACTACGGCGAAATCGTTCCCCTTACAGACTTGAACGACATTGTGTTTGGCACATGGGACGCTTATCCTGACAACGCATACGAAGCAGCTATCAATGCAGAGGTGCTTAAGGAGAAGGATATAAACCCGGTTAAGGACGAACTCGAGAAAATCGTTCCTATGAAAGCCGCCTTTGATCACGATTATGCAAAACGTATCGAAGGAGAAAACATTATGAAGGGTGCCACCCGCAAGAAAATGATAGAAAACCTGCGCAAAGACATCAGCGATTTCAAGAAAAATAATAACTGCGCACGCATTGTTGTGATATGGGCAGCTTCTACAGAAATTTACGTTCCTTATTATTCTCCTGTACACGATTCACTTGCCGATTTGGAGAAAGCCATTGAAGCAAACGACAAAGAGCATATAGCTCCGTCCATGTGTTACGCATACGCAGCTTTGAAAGAAGATGCTCCTTTTATAATGGGTGCTCCAAACACCACCGTTGACATTCCTGCAATGTGGGAACTTGCAGAACAAACCAAAGTACCCATTGCCGGCAAAGACTTCAAAACAGGACAAACGCTTATGAAATCCGGCGTAGCACCTATATTCGGTACAAGATGTCTTGGGCTTGCAGGTTGGTTCTCCACAAATATTCTTGGAAACAGAGATGGTCTTGTGCTTGACGAACCGGCAAACTTCCGTACAAAAGAAGTAAGCAAACTCTCTACCCTTGAATCTATTCTTGACGGAGACAAACAACCGGATCTATACAAGGATTACTATCACAAAGTAAGGATTAATTATTATCCTCCTCGCAACGATAATAAAGAAGGTTGGGACAATATTGATATTTTTGGTTGGATGGGCTATCCGATGCAAATTAAAATAAATTTCCTTTGCCGTGATTCCATTCTTGCAGCCCCTTTACTTCTTGACCTTGTGCTACTTTCTGATTTGGCACACCGCAAAGGAAAATACGGAATTCAAAGATTCTTGAGTTTCTTCCTAAAGAGTCCGATGCACGACTTTACTCAAAACGAAGTACCCGTAAACAATCTCTTCCAGCAATATACAATGCTGAAGAATGCCATTCGTGAAATGGGCGGATACGAAGCCGATGAGGAAATAGATTGATACATTCATTATTACAGAAACAGAATTATCTGCACTTATATCATGAAAGCTTCACGGTCTTATTCATATAAGACTATGAAGCTTTCTTCTTCAAAACATAGTAAATAAGAATCATAAAAACATGAGTGTGCGTAAAACAATACTACTTTCATTGCTGACGCTTTTGACTTTTACCTGCAATATCAAAGCACAAAAAGTAAGCGGTATAGTGGTTGACGCGCAATCCGGACAAGGTTTGCCATACGTAAATGTATTCTATGACGGGAAAGGTGTAGGAGCAATGTCCGACATAAACGGAAACTTTACCGTGCCATACCATAAAGGCTGGACACAGCTTTCGTTTTCTTCTGTTGGTTTCAAAAAGAAAATTGTTACCATATCCGGTCCGATGAACGGACTAACTGTAAAACTTGATATGGACGCATTAGTAATAAAAGGTGTTAGCGTAAAAGGAAAACGTAAGAAATACAACAGAAAAGATAACCCTGCCGTAGAACTAATGCGCAAAGTAATAGAAGCCAAGAAAGATTACGATCTGCGCAAAAGCCATGATTATTTCAGCTATCAGAAATACGTGAAACGCACACTGGCATTTAATGACTTTACAGAGAAGGCTCTAAATGACGAACACTTTAAGAAAATGCCATTTCTCAAAAATCGTGTAGAAACTTCTCCAGAGACAGGAAAATTGATTCTTCCTATTTCTGTTGATGAAGTTTTTTCAAAACGTATCTACAAAAAAGACGGAAATGTAGATAAGACAATAATAGAAGCAAAAAAGAACACAGGAATAAACGAATTCTTCACAACCGGAGACATCCTAACAACGTTGCTCGAAGATGTTTTCTCGGATATAGATATATACAAAAACAATATACACGTACTTCAAAAAGAATTTGTCAGCCCTCTTTCCTCTACGCAAGGAATAGCTTTCTACAGATATTTTATAGCAGACACATTAGACATAGAAGGGCAAAGATGCTGCGAAGTAACTTTTACTCCTAACAATCCGCAAGACTCGGGCTTTAACGGAAGCCTTTACATTCTTACTGATGGTTCCTACCTTGTAAAAAAAGCAGTTCTCAACATTCCCAAGAACAATGATGTGAATTTCGTTAATGATATGCTTGTTACCCAAAACTTTCAAAAACTTCCCACGGGTGAACACGTTCTCATAGACGACAACATGATTGTACAAATAAATATGGTAGGCTACATCACTAAAGTTCACGTAAAACGAAATACTCATTACAGCGATTTTTCATTTAATCCCATTCCCGATAAGCAATTCAAATTTTCAGGAAACGAAAAAACTCTTGCCGATGCTACTGCTAAAGACAAAGAGTTTTGGGAATCGGTACGTCCAGTTCCTCTTACAGAAAAAGAGAGCACCATGGACGATTTCTTGAAAGAAATGATGAATATAAAAGGTTTTAAACCTATACTTTTCGTTGCCAAAGCTTTCATAGAGAATTTCGTGGAAACTTCTACAAATCCCGAAAAGCCTTCGAAGTTCGATATTGGTCCTGTAAACACTATTATTTCAAAAAACTTTGTTGATGGTTATCGCTTGAGACTTAGCGGACAAACTACAGCAAATCTAAATCCTCACATATTTGCAAAAGGATATGTTGCTTACGGATTCAAAGACAAAAAGGTCAAAGGTATGGGCGAAGTTACTTATTCTTTCAATCGCAAAGATTATTTGCCCAGAGAATATCCCGTAAACAATCTTACTTTTACATATCAGTACGATGACGCTTCTCCTTCCGACAAATTCATGCCTACCGACAAGGATAACGTCTTTACAGCTTTCAAATGGACAAAAGTAAACCACATGAACTATATGCGTAAATATAGTTTACTTTACGAGCGTGAATGGGGAAACGGACTAAGATTCACTTCGCAATTCAAACACGAAGACACAGAACCTACCGCCGCATTATTCTATCAACCTCTCGACGGCAATGATGCGCCTTCTCAAGACCGCAGTCTTTATAAGCGCAATCTTAAAAACACGGAGATTATGTTAGGATTACATTTCCAGCCCGGTGCAACATATATAAACACCAAGCAGAGACGCATGACCACAAATCATGATGCGCCTATTTTTGAGCTTCAGCACAGCATGGGACTTAAAAATATCTTTGGCGGAGAATATAATCACAATCTTACAGAAGCCGAAATATACAAACGTTTCCAACTTTCAACCTGGGGAAGAATCGACACTTACCTCAAAGGTGGTATTGAATGGAACAAAGTTCCGTTCCCTTTACTCATTATGCCGGCTGCAAATCTTTCGTATATAAAGGAAAGAGAAACCTTTGCACTTATCGACAACATGGAATTCCTCAACGACCGTTACGTTTCTCTCATGACAAGTTGGGATATGAACGGAATGATTTTCAACAGAATTCCAATACTTCGCAAATTAAAATGGCGTGAGTACATTGGCGTAAACATGCTTTGGGGATCGCTTTCCGACAAAAACAATCCTTTCCTTGAAAAGAACGCAAACGACAGTAGACTTTTCTATTTTCCCGGAGAATTCAACAGCGAAGGAACTTTTGAATACCAAAGTCATTTGATGGACAAAAACAAACCTTACATAGAATGGGTAGCCGGAATACATAATATATTTAAGATTGTCCATGTGGAATATGTCAGACGAGTAAACTATTTCCGTCCCAATACCAAGAAATGGGGCATACGCTTCATGATTAGAATGACATTCTAAAAACATAGGCACACAAAAAGAAATACAATTTCAATTACATGGGAAGAAACAAATTTTCGCAAGACGAAATTAACGATATATCAAAGTTGCTGCGATTAAAAAATGCAGGCAACAGATACAAGCAAAAACTTATACGGCACGATTTAAGAGTAAAATACGAATTTAACATCTCCGACTTTAACGTTCAAGGCAAAGCCTTTGGCGAAGAAGATTTGCAAAAAGCCATTGCACGCGGAGCCATTCAAATTCTCGATGACAAAACCATTGCAGCCATGAAAGAAAAGCGTGCAAGAGACAAAGCTCGCGATGAAGCTGCAAAGAAAACAGACAATACAGAAAACGAAACCACAGATTGGAAAGAGGCAATGAAAGAATGGGAAAAGCTTTCAGAAGAAGAAAAATCGCAAGTCTGAAATTTTCTGCTTGGTATGCTTAGATATTACAAACAAAAATAAAAGCACCTTATTATCTATAAGGTGCTTTTTATTTTATTCTCCTCTTGTATATCAGCCCACGCTTTTCAATGCATAAGCATAATAATCCTTTACGTCCAAGCCTTCGGGAAAAATTCCGGAAAACAAATCGCGCGTTTCTTCGGGTGCAATTTCCACAGAAGTTTTCAACTTTTCAAGAAAGTCGTCTACATTCTTTTCCACAAAACTTATCATAGCCTTGAACGGGCAGCATTTCGCAGCATAATTAGGATTTTCGCTTTCCATTCTCTTTACAACCATTCTTACAAGCTCATACTTGTTAAAAGAGGTCAGAATATAAAGAAAAGTCCAAGGATTGCTTTGCTGCTCTACTATTATGTCCGTAAGTTTTTCTACATCATCCTTTACGCTTCCTGCCTTATTTTCCTTCAAGTCTATCGAAAGTTTTCGCATAATGTATGCCTCTTCTGACATTTTATTTTCCTTTCGAGCTTCTTCCAAATAGATCTTTGAGTTTTTTGTATCTCCCACGCTCCAATACAGCGAAGACATTAATTGATAAACATCCGATTTGTTTATCTGATGCTCATCTGCATATTTCAAAGCATAGCCTGACATTACAATAGCTTCGTCATAACTTTCCAAACAAGCCATTACCTGCGCATAATTATAATATACCAAAGCGTTTTTATCGTCAATCCTAAGATATCTCTTATAATATTCCGCAGCGTCATTGAAATTTCCGTTATGCGTGGCAACTTCCGCAGCCAATATAAGGCTTTCCGTATTGTTCGGATCTATGTCAAGCGCATAAACAATGCTTTCCTGTGCCTTATAGAAATTCTCGTCAAGACAATACAACTTTGCAATGCCGTTCCAATATACAACATTGTAAGGGTCCGAGTCTATAAGTTTTTCTTCTATTGCTATTGCATCCTTATATCTTTCGCGAGCGCGCAGATAGTCGGCTTTCACTTCAAGCACACCCCTATCATTTTTCAACGACTCGGGGAGAATGTCAAACCATTTGTCCAAACCGTCCGTAACATTGTGTTCCAAATAATCCGAAACAACCTGACAAAACAATTCTGTACTATCGCCCATTTGAGCAAAATACGCTTTTTTATAAAACTCGTCAGCCTTTTCAAGTTTACCTTCTTCAAGACAGAAAAGTCCTTTATAATACAGCACGTCCTGATCGGTTCTGTCGCTTACAGAATCTATTATCAGCCAAGCCTCATCACGCTTTCCCGAATAGAAATATATTTCCGCCTTCATCAGTAATGCCATTAAGCATTCGGGATGAAGAGACAACGCATACTCAATACATTGCAAAGCATTCTCTTTACGCGACATGTCGTTATAATAATAATCTGCAACGTCGAGCAAATCGTCTTCGTCAAAATATTCGCGTCGTCCGCTCATCAGCATTGCTTCATAGCGGTCCACATTCTTACGCACCGAGGCGTTTATGGCATTTCCGTTCGGTCTTGTCATTTATTTTTCTTACTCCAATTGTCTTTCAAACTGACAGTGCGGTTATAAACCGGAAGTTCTGCGGTACTGTCGATATCTTTCATGAAATAGCCAATGCGTTGGAACTGTAAATACTCCCCTACCGGTCTTTCGGCGGCATAAGGTTCCACATAGCAATTCGTAAGCACCTTCTTTGACTGCGGGTTAAGCAATTCTCTGAAATCTCTTTCGTCCGAAGAAGGATCTTCCACTGCAAACAAATGATCGTAAATGCGCACTTCGGCTTTCACGGCATGTTTTGCGCTCAGCCAATGAAGCGTGCCTTTAACCTTACGATCCGCTCCGGGAAGTCCGCTCCGGGTTTCGGGATCATATTCACAATATACTTCGGTGATATTACCTTCTTCGTCCTTCTTACATCCCGTACACTTCACTATATAAGCATTCTTCAGACGCACTTCTTTGTTGGGAGTCATGCGGAAAAACTTCTTCGGCGCATCTTCCATGAAATCTTCACGCTCAATCCAAAGTTCCCTGCCAAAGGTAATGGCATGTTTTCCCGCATTCGGATTTTCTGGATTGTTTTCCGCCTCCATGTCCTCTTCCTTATCCTCGGGATAATTTGTAATCACAAGTTTCAGCGGATTCAACACCGCACTCACGCGCGTAGCCCTCTGATTAAGGTCTTCGCGTGCCGCAGCCTCAAGCATGGCATAGTCATTGAGCGCGTCAAACTTGGTATATCCTATCATGCGAATGAACTTGCGAATGGCTTCTGGCGAATAGCCGCGACGACGAAGCCCGCAAATTGTAGGCATACGCGGATCGTCCCAACCGCTCACGAGTTTCTCTTCAACCAAAGCCAAAAGTTTTCTCTTACTCATGACTGTATATGTAAGATTCAGGCGATTGAACTCATACTGACGCGGACGATTGTCATTCAAATCCTTACCTTCTTTCAATTCATCAATGAAATAATCATAGAGCGGGCGATGAGGCACAAATTCAAGCGTACAAATCGAATGGGTTACGCCTTCAAAAAAATCGCTTTGTCCATGCGCGAAATCATACATGGGATAAACCTTCCACTTGTCGCCAGTGCGATGATGCGGCTTGTTTATTATACGATATATAACCGGATCGCGGAAATGCATATTGGGATTTGCCATATCAATCTTGGCACGTAACACCATCGACCCTTCGGGCACTTCACCGTTGTTCATTTTATTGAACAAATCAAGGCTTTCTTCCACGGGACGATTGCGATACGGGCTGTCGGTACCGGGTTGTGTGGGAGTTCCTTTCTGCGCGGCAATCTGTTCACTTGTCTGTTCGTCAACATAAGCTTTGCCTTCTTTTATGAGACGAACCGCGAAATCCCAAAGCTTCTGGAAATAGTCCGATGCATAATAAATATTGCCCCACTTGAAACCGAGCCACTGTATGTCGCGCTTAATGCCTTCCACATAATCAGTGTTTTCTTTTTGAGGATTAGTATCGTCAAGGCGAAGATTACAAACTCCGCCGAATTTTTCAGCCACACCGAAATCCTCGCAAATGGCTTTTGCATGACCAATATGTAGATAGCCGTTGGGTTCGGGCGGAAAACGTGTTTGCAAACGTCCTCCGTTCTTGCCTTCTGCCAAATCTTTTTCAACTATTTGTTCAATGAAATCTAAATTTCTGCGTTCTTCTGTCTTATTCTCTTCCATTGTCTTCTATATTTCGACTGTAAAATTACGCATTTTTCCCTTAATCTGCCCTTTTACAAGCCTTTTTATATATATTCCCAAAGTAAATGCAAAAAAATCAACAAATACAAGCACAAATGCTTTGCAGATATTAAAATTTTACGCATATTTGCAACACAGTACCAATCTTACTGCTCACCTTGAACCATTAATACCATAAAATAAAGTTGCTATAAAAAAGATTGATAATATAATTCCAATTACAGAACCGTGGCGTTGTGAAATGCCACGGTTTCCTTTTTGTTTTTGACAACATTTTTGAAGGCATTTCTCACTTCGAAAAAAAAACATAAGGCACTTTGCAAAAAATACAAGGCACTTATTTTAAAATAAGTGCCTTGTATTTCAATATATATGGCTTGTATTTTTGACGTTTTCAAATGCCTGAAAAACAAGAACTTGAAAAACTGCTTTTTCTACGGCAAATTGCAGGAAAACAAAGGCGTGGAAAAGCCGTCATACGAACCTTCCCACGCCGTGGATATTATATGTTTTGTTCGAAACCTCAAACAGGAATCACACTTACTTATGAAATAATTTTATGCGCTGCTCTTCTGACAATTTACATATCATAAGTTTTCCGTCTTTCTCGGCTACGATATACCCATCAAGTCCCTGAACAACGACTTTCTTGTTTTGCGAGCAATGTATAATACAGTTGTTGGTTTCGTACAGGTCAACGTCTCCCACTACGGCATTTCCATGCACATCGTTTTCAATCTGATTCTTAAGAGCTCCCCACGTTCCCACATCACTCCAATCAAAAGAAGCCTGATAAACGAAAATTTCCTCGGCTTTCTCCATAATGGCATAATCCACACTGATTGATTCTATCTGATCATATACTTCGGCAATCTTGTCTTTCTCCTCTGGAGTTCCGAATTGCGGAGTCATCTCTTCAAACAGTTTTGCCATGCCCGGCTGATACACACGAAACGCATTAACTATGGTCTGCACGCTCCAAATAAAGATGCCCGCGTTCCAGAAATAATTATTTTTCTCGACATATTGCTTTGCCAAATCGAGCGATGGTTTTTCCTTGAACGAGTCAACTCTGAAAATGTTTTGCGAACATGAAGAGGCATAACTCAAATCTGCCTCAATGTAACCATAACCCGTTTCGGGAGCCGTGGGACGGATTCCTAATGTAACAATAGAATCTGTTTCGGCCGTAAACTCCATACATTCGCTCACAGCCTGTGAAAACAGTTTCACATCCTTAACCACATGGTCGCTCGGAGTAATGACAATATTGGCACGAGGGTTGCATTTTTTGATTTTCCAACTGACATACGCAATACACGGTGCAGTGTTGCGACGGCACGGTTCAAGCAAAATATTTTCAACTGGTATTTCCGGAAGTTGTTCGTGCACCTGATCAAAATAATTCACCGATGTTACAACCCATGTATTTTCATCAGGACAAATTCCCTTGAATCGGTCATAAGTCATCTGAATTAGCGAACGCCCAGTGCCTAAAACATCAAGAAACTGCTTGGGTTTCTCCTCACTGCTCATAGGCCAAAAACGGCTGCCTATCCCTCCTGCCATTATAACCAAATGGTTGTTGCTGTTCATATAGAGTTCTGTTTATTTCTGTATTTATGTATGTGCGAAATAATGTTTATTTGCGTTCTTCCATGTTTCCTTCTATGTAAAGACGAACCATTGGAGTTTTGGAATTGGTGCGAAGTGTTACGGATTTCTTGAATTTTCCGGGAAATTTGCCCAAACCGTTGTAAGTTACATTCACCGTGCCTGTTTTTCCCGGAGCCACTGGTTCTTTGGTATAAGTGGAAACCGTACATCCGCACGAAGTCATTGCCTGATTTATTATAAGCGGCATATTACCGGTGTTTGTAAAGGTAAAAGTGTGGCTTTGTTTGCCTGCATCCGAATAGAATTTGCCAAAGTCAAACGACGTTGCATCAAATTTTATTTCAGCATACTTGTCCTGAGCTTGCACACCAAAACTCAGCAATCCTGCTATCATACACAAAACAATCTTTTTCATTTTCTCTTCTTTTTATATCAATGCAAATATACAAATAATAAATGAGCAACAAAACTTTATAGACTACAAGCAATAAGGCGCGGCGCAAAATGCGCCACGCCTTACGATTTTTCTGATTCTCTGTTTAGAAGTTGTAGTAGAGACCGAAGTTAAGACTGTTACCGTCAAGTTTGAAACCGAAACCGTCTTCGCCCCATGCACAGTATTCGTCATCAGCATCCTGATAGCCGAAGAAACCTACGTGAGCTACGAATGAAAGTTTGCTTGTAAGATCAACTTTTACACCCGGTTTGATACCAAGTTGCCAACCATTCTGTGAGCTTTTTGACTTTCCATGCTTCGGAGATACTTTGTAAGTTTGGAAACCAAAGCCACCATCAAGGAAAAGACTTACTACGTCAAACTTAGCATAAGTATAACGAGCGTAAGGAGCAACTACCAAAGCATTTACCTCATTTCCGTCCTTGTAATTGTAAGCATATCCGATAGAAGTACCGATAGCCCAATTGTCGCTAAGATTGTAACCTATTTCAGGTACAATAGAGAAAGTTGTGTGGTTAGCGTCCCAGTTGCGCCAAAGACCAACTTCGCCACCAACATAAACCTGTGCGCTTGCAGTAAGGGTAATCACTGCAGCAACCAAAGAAAACAAAAACTTTTTCATCGTTTTTTAATTGTTTTGTTACACATAAACCTCGGCTTTTGCCTCGGCATTTCACATTTGTCGGTACAAAGGTAGATATTTTTTGGAATAACCAAATTTTTAAGGTATAAAATTTACTCTTTCTCATATATAATCCAACAACATGACACACATACGGCACACTTTTAAGTATTATCGGCACACTTTTATGGAAATATGACAAAATATTTCTCTTGCGCAAATAACGTCAAGCCACTTTCGGGGAAACATAAATATCATAATTTATAGCATTATATTTTGAGTTCTAAAAACAAAAGCGTTTGCAGGGGAAGAAAAGAATAATTAATTTTGCATTTATATATAAGCAGACGTAAAATTCTAAAACCATATACATTATGAGAGTTATAATTGAGCCAAACTATGAGAAGTTGTCGCAATGGGCAGCAAATTATGTTGTAAACAAGATAAACGCTGCTGCACCTACGGCAGATCGTCCATTTGTTTTGGGACTTCCCACAGGTTCTTCGCCTATCGGCATGTACCAGAACCTTGTTAAAGCTTACAAAGAAGGAAAAGTAAGTTTCAAGAACGTACTTACTTTCAATATGGACGAATATGTGGGACTTCCAGAAAGTCATCCCGAGAGCTATCACTCTTTCATGGCTAAAAATCTCTTTAATCATATTGACTGTCCCAAAGAAAACATTCACATTCTCAACGGCAATGCAAAAGATCTCGAGGCTGAGTGTGCACATTATGAAGAAATGATTGCACAAGCCGGCGGTATAGATTTGTTTATTGGCGGAATCGGTCCTGACGGACACATTGCCTTTAATGAACCTGGGTCTTCGCTCAACTCGCTAACCCGTGTAAAAACTTTGACAACCGATACCCGCATTGCCAATTCCCGTTTCTTTGGCGGCAATGCAGAGAATGTTCCTGCATATGCGCTTACTGTTGGCGTTGGCACGGTAATGGCTGCAAAAGAAGTCCTTATTCTTTGCAACGGACACAATAAAGCAAAAGCAATGCAAGCCGCAGTGGAAGGTCCGGTTACGCAAATGTGGACAATAAGTGCGCTCCAACTCCACCGTCATGGCATTATTGTTTGCGACGATGCCGCAACCGACGAACTGAAAGTCGGAACTTACAGATATTTCAAGGATATAGAGAAAGACCAACTCTAAATTCTTTTGAACAAAACAAATAAGAACTGTCTCGGAACTGCAATCATTGCGCTCCTTGACAGTTTTTTGTTTTTCAGACGAGCAGTAAAATGAAAATCATAACTTGTAGTTTCTTGCCCAAACGCTATGCCTACAGTCTTTTCGGCTATATTTTGGTAAAAGAAAGGTCCTGGGTTGACAAAGAAATCGTTAATCACGAGACCATTCACTATGCTCAGCAAAAAGAATTGGGTTTCATTTTATTTTTCGTACTTTACTTTTTGGAGTTTGTCGTAAAGTTCTTGCGTTACAGGAGTTTCAACAAAACTTACATGAGTCTTTGTTTCGAAAAAGAGGCATACGCCAACGCTAAGAACCCTAACTATTTGAAAACGCGCAAACATTTCTGCGAATTTTACAGACAATATTTATAATAAAACAAAGATGACGTTTACTTCCACTGCCTATTTGTTTTTCCTTCCCCTTGTATTTTTTCTCTATTGGCTTATACAAAGGAACGCAAAAGCCCAAAACTTTCTGCTGCTTGCTGCAAGTTATGTGTTTTACGGCTGGTGGGATTCCCGCTTACTGTCTATTATTGCCTTAATGACTTTGGCAACTTTTTATGCAGCAATATTAATAGAATCATCCGGGAATAATAACAAAATGCGACGGACTGTATGCGGTTTAGGTATTGTTGTTTGCGTGGCAACACTCGTGGTCTTTAAGTTTTTCAACTTTTTCATGACATCGGCATCAGAATTTTTGAATCTGTTTCATATTAAGTTCAGTCCCATAACGCTTAATATCATTCTGCCGGCAGGAATTAGTTTCTACACATTCCAAAGTATTTCATATTTGATTGATGTTTATCGCCGCAAATTGCCTGCCACACGCAACATAATAACTTTTGCCACTTACATAGCCTTTTTCCCGCAACTTGTGGCGGGTCCTATTGAACGCGCCACGCGCATGATTCCCATTCTTCAAGGCAAACGAACTTTCTGTTATGCCCAAGCCGTGGAGGGGTTGCGCCGTATAATCATAGGCTTGTTCAAGAAAATGATAATCGCAGACAATTGTGCAGAAACTGTCTCTGGAATTTTTAACTCATGGAACTCACAAGGCAGTTTCGTTCTCATATACGGGGCATTGCTTTTCACTATAGAAATATATTGCGACTTTTCCGGTTACTCCGACATGGCTATAGGCAGTGCGAAATTGCTTGGCATAGAACTTTCCGAGAATTTTCGCGCACCATATCTGGCTAAGAATATTGCCGAGTTCTGGAGACGTTGGCACATAACTCTGATGAATTGGTTCAAGGATTATATTTATATTCCTCTCGGAGGCAAAGAGCACAAAACACGCAACACCGCAATCGTTTTTTTACTGTCAGGATTGTGGCACGGAGCCAATTGGACTTTCGTTACATGGGGTTTGTATAACGCCGGTTTGTTTCCGTTTTTCCGAAAACTGCAAAAGATTCGTGTTCCCGCCTTTTTAATGTGGCTTGCAACCTTTTCGTGCGTGGTTTTGGGTTTTATGATTTTCCGCAGTGCGAGCATTACTGATGCCGTTGGCTTCATCACTCGCATGTTTTCGTTTACAGACCTTACGGCAATGCCTCCATCGGCAACCAAGTCTCTGATTGCACTTGCGGGAGCAGGCATTTTATTTTTTGCAGAGCTTAAAACCGGCAAGGCAAACAATATAACCGACATATTTCGCGGAATGCCGCACACGGCAAGGCGCATTTTGTATATTGCCATTGTTTCGTCAATAATCATATTCGGTGCCGAACCGGCGGCATTCATTTACTTTCAATTTTGAACAGCATTTCCATGAAAAAATTCATATTAGGCACGTTGACATTTGCATTGGCAGTGATAATTATCTTCACTTTGGCGTTCGCTTTCATTCCTTCGGGCAGAATGGGAGACGTTTACGAACGAATAACCTCGCCTTTGCAATCATCAATAGTGATAGGAACATCACGTGCTGCGCAAGCCGTAAATCCGGAAATAATAAACAGCCGTCTCAAAACCGCCTATTTCACCCCACTCTACAATTTTGCCTTTCACCTTGACGCTTCCTCGTACAACGAGGTTTACGAAACGGCAATATACAAGAAACTCGCCCCATGCATAAACAGACGAAACATTTTCGTTATCGCAGTTGATCCGTGGGCTGTGCGTAAACTTGATTCCATTCCCCGAGAACTTGCCCTGCATTCCTATTCCCAAAGTCCCAACATGGAATATATTGCAAAAAACTTCAGTCGCTCGTGGTTTTCTCCCCTGCCCACGCATTCTTTTGTTAACAAATACGGAAGAACAGAAGTGGACTATGTGCCAAAGACAAAGGAAGAATGGGAAAAAAGAGTGGACATGAGACTCGCGGCATATATAGACATGGCAAAGAAATATTGTTACGACCAAAATTCACAGTATGTGCTTGAGCGCATAATAGACACACTGAAAAAACGGGGCGATATTTTTCTTGTACGAATCCCCGTTTCCAAGCCCATGCGGAATCTTGAAAACAAAATTTGCCCTGATTTCGATGACAGAATGTTCACGATTTCTAAAAAGCACGCCATAGCATATTTTGATTTTAAGAAGGCAGACTATAAAACCACCGACGGAAACCACATGACCCAATCCGAGGGGAACAGGTTTTCAAAAGAACTTGCGGATTCCATTGCAAAAAAAGTGAATATCAACCCTGCATTTTCTCAAACCTCAAAGAACCATTTTTAACGGCAAAAAAGCCGGCGATTAAGGGAATTTTGGGCACTCGCAAAAGCTTTTGTGTTTCAAGCACTTGCTCACGACAAAAATTATATGCCTTTTGTGAAAAAATACAAGCCATATATTCTAAAATATATGGCTTGTATTTTGAAATATGTGCCTTATGTTTTTTTCGACATTTTGAAGGCTTTGTTTTTTTATAAGAAAGGCGGGGAAAAATCACCTGTTTTTTTGCCCGGCATGCCTTTATTCTTTATTCATTTCCATTACAACAATATCCATCATGAGCATGATTTCATTGCGGTCTATTCCATATTTTGACAAGACCTCGGAATCGGCATAAAACTTTCGATTGAATTCTTCCAAACCGGTATCTGACGCAGCACGCAAATACAAAGAAGCCGCTTCGTTCATATCTCCGTCAATCCATGCAGCATGACCGGCACTGATAAAATCATCAGTTCGCGGAGAACTTGAAATTATTTTCGAATAATATCTGCGAGCCTGTTTAACATCGCCCGTCAAAACCGAACACCATGCCAAAGCCCTTGAAGCAGAAACATTCTCTGGTTCCAAATATTCCGCCTTGAAAAATTCCTTTATAGCTTCGTCATAGCGTTCAAGCCTTACGAGACATTCGCCACAGCGAAAAGCGATGTTTGCATCGGCTTCTTCGGTAATTTCAAGAAGTTTGTAGTAGTTCAAAGCGTCTTTGTAATTACCCACAAACATGTTCACCTGAGCCAAATGCCTTAGCGTCCACTTGGATTTACCATTCAAGGCATAAGCTTTCTCGTATGCCCTTACTGCTTCGAGAGGTTGCTTGTTTTTTTGATGGCAAAAGCCAAGTTTTTGAAAGGTTTCAGCTCCTGCATCAGGACACTCGGCACATTTTTCAAGATATACTGATGCCACGGCAAAGTTTTTCTTCTCCATGGCATAGGAGCCTATGCGCATAAGAACGTCGTAGTCATTAAACACAGACTTGAAAACAGGATTTTCGACGAGAGTGAAATCTTCCTCGAAAGGATTTGAAGGTCTGAAACCGTTGTACAGATAAAAATATCTGAAGAGTTCGCGCAAATAGTTGCGGCAAAATGATTCGCGAGTCTTCTCCTTGCGCACCTCAAGTCCCTCGGCTCCCGGAATTTGCGAGGCAAGAAGTCCGAGTTGTTCTTCGGACATTTGCGTTGTAAGCATGCAGAAAGAATACTTATCGCTATCGCAAAGCACATCACTGTCAAGCATAGCCTGCATTATACCTTTTTTTGCAGAATCGCGCAATTGCGCAGGAACAGAAGGATGATTGGAGTCGTAAGGATAGAACCAGTTTGCCTCTTCATTGAAAAACGGAAAACGTTTCAAGGAAGAGAAAGTGCTGTAATAGACATCGGCTCCCTTAGCTTCAAGTTCGGCAAGTTCTCCTATGGTTTTATCAATGGCTTTCCACTCGGGATTTGATTCGTCTATGTCTTCCACTTTGTCAATGCCGAATTTATTTGGATTGAACTTGGAAGTTTTCATCATAGCCGGGATTATTTCCTCACGCAATTTGCGATTAACGTCATGAGTAGCCAAACTTTCAAGACCAAAAACCTGCAACGTGGCAATATCTTGCAAAAAAGCCGGAGACTCTCTCAACAAACTCAAACGAAACAGCATGTCATTGTAAGCAAAAAGCCTGGAACGATACTTTTGCAGGGGAAAAACTATACAAACAAGGAGCTGTATGCGCAGCTGTAAATTCTCAGTCTCCGAATATTGGTTGGCGAAGAAAATAATCTTTTGCGCATCAAAAGAATAAAGATTGCTCAAAAGAAGAGCACTGAGCATAACAGATTTATCTTTGTCGGAAACCAAAGCGGAATTCATTACCTCTTCGGCAGACTTTTCTTCCTCGGCATTCCAAAGGGAAGATTTTTTTGCACAATGGAAAAGCTCGGTATATAAAGCCACATGTTTCTGCAAATCAACCTCTGTAAGTCCGGAAGTAATGCTCTTCATTCCTAAATCTTCCAAGTCTTTCAGAATTTGCGGCATTGTCCGTGTAACAATTTCGGCTTTTTCTTTTGAACGCATGAGATATGCCGCTTTTTCAATCAAATCGTAACTGCGACTTATGAATTTTATGCGTTGGCGTTCCCTTTGCGGGTCGTTCACTCCCTGTTTCATGTAATTCAAAAGCAGAGAATATTCCGATTTAATGTTCTCAAGTTCGTCAAGAAGTTGCCAATTAGCCGTTTTGTCTACAAGACGGTGAATCAAACTCAAAGCTTCTGCGAGCCTTTTCTCATTCAAAAGACCAACAGACTTGTTATATAATTGCCAAAAAGTAAGTTGTTCACTCATCTCTCAATTATTTTATTTCTTCAACCAAATTGCTATCGGCTTTCTTAGCCGCATAGCCGCGTTTAATACTCCAAGTCGCTGCTTTATTCCAATCTTTTGCACTCACACGAACTGCCTTGGAAAACTCGGGAAGCTTCAGGGAATCTTTTTCTCTCACAGACAAATGGTATATCTTAATTAAAACGCTGTCGGCTTGGTTACGATTTTTATTAATAGCATTTCCCGCCTTGTGATATGAGACCAGCAATTTTCGAATTTTGTCTTTTTTGTTTTTAAGCACCGAATCGCGGAAGCATAAACTGCCAAATTTAATTTTTGAATTCTCCGTGGAATAAACTTTTATGTTTCCCCGTGAAATGGAAAGGTCATCGTAAGGACTTGGAAGCACTGCCGCATCAACCTGATTGTTTTCGAGCATACTTTTTCTTATTTCTATATTGTTTATCTGGGGACGGAGAAGATCGAAAGGCTTTATCTTTGTTATTTCTGCAATTTCATCCAACAGGAAGTCGGATGTATCGTGTCGGCTGATAGCTATTGTACGTTCTTTCATGCTACTCAGCTTCTTTATTCGCTTTGTGCGGTTTGTTACGAGCGTCATTTTTCCGTCCATTCCCATTATGGCTTTCAGCTTAACGCCTTGCCCGTCAAGAAAAATAAATTCGGGAAGTGTGAGGTAGGCTCCGTCGATTTTTGCCTGCCTTATTGCCGCTCCGCATTCAAGAGATGATTTATACGTTATCAGTTTTACTTTTACGCCTTCCTTTTCAAATATGCGACTATAACCAGCCACATAGAAAGGCAAGCAGTCTGTTATCGGCATAACGCCTATTGTCAGGTCTGCCGTTTCTTTCTTTGAATTTTTGTGAGCCTTGCGGTGATTTTCATTTGCGCACGAAAACATCGCTGTAATCCCCCAAACAATAAATAATAGCCTTACGATTGACGAAATCATGAAATTAAAAACAAAAGAAAGCAACCGTGCCTTGCCTTTTGCCCGACCGCTGTTGCTTTCTTCTATAAGTTATTTTGAAATATGTTTATTACTCGCCTTTGATTGCTGCGATACCGGGAAGAGTTTTGCCTTCGATTGCTTCGAGCAAAGCACCGCCACCAGTTGATACATAGGATACTTTGTCGGCAAGCCCGAACTTGTTGATGCAAGCTACGGAATCGCCGCCACCAATCAGAGAATACGCACCATTTGCCGTAGCTTCGACAATGGCATTTGCGATAGCACGTGAACCGGCTTCGAATTTTTCGAACTCAAATACGCCTGCGGGACCGTTCCAAAGTATTGTCTTTGCTTCTTTGATTGCATTGCTGAATTTTTCCTGGGTTTTGGGACCTATATCCAAACCTTCCCATCCGTCGGGAATTGCATTAGAGGGAGACATTCTCACGTTAGATTCGTTTGAGAACTGGTCGCCAAGAATCGAATCCTCAGCAAGAAGAAGTTTTACGCCCTTCTCTTTAGCCTCTTTTACAAGATTGTTTGCGAGGTCAAGGTAATCGTTTTCAACGATAGAGGTACCAATTGTACCACCCTGCGCTTTCATGAAAGTATAAGTCATACCGCCGCAAAGAATCAAAGTATCAACCTTGGTAAGAAGGTTTTCGATGATTTCTATTTTGGTCGAAACTTTTGAGCCACCCATTATTGCAACGAAAGGACGCTGAATATTGTTCAACACTTTGTCGATGGCATTGATTTCTTTCTCCATCAAATAGCCGAACATCTTGTGATCTTTGTCAAAATAATCGGCAATGATAGCAGTAGAAGCATGTTTGCGGTGAGCAGTACCAAAAGCATCGTTCACATAGTAGTCAGCATACGAAGCAAGTGTTTCGGTAAATGCTTTCTGACGCGGTTTCAAAGCTTTCTTTGCTGCAGCTTTCTCTTCATCAGTTGCAAATTCGCCACGGGGTTTGCCGGTTTCTTCCTCATAGAAGCGAAGATTTTCGAGCAAAAGCACATCGCCGTCTTTCATTGCGTCAACCTGAGCCTTAGCTTTCTGGCAATCCTCGCAGAAATCAACCTTGGCACCGAGCAATTCGCTTACACGCGGAAGAATCTGTTTGAGAGAAAATTTCAAATCGGGATTCTTTTTGGGACGTCCCATGTGAGACATTATGATCAGTTTGCCACCGTCAGCATGAATCTTTTTGAGCGTGGGAAGTGCGCCGCGAATACGGGTATCATCGGTAATGTTACCGTTTTCATCCAAAGGCACATTAAAGTCAACGCGCACGATGACTTTCTTGCCTGCAAAATTACATTGGTCAATTGTCATATCTTTATATTTTTGATATTTATGATTTTCGCTTTCAGATATGTAAACGGGCAGTTCCAACCCTCTTTCACACGGAAGCAAATTTACTAAAATGCAATTACACAATAAGCTTTCACCATGTTTTTTTTCTCATTCATACCGCTTTATTTGCTTTTTTGCTATCTTGGCTAACAATTCATCAACGTATAATCTTTTCGTCCCGAAACGCATTTTCGAACAAGGCTTTCGCTTGTTGAAAAAGTGCATATATGCATCGGAGGAAAAACATAAGGCACTTTGTGAAAAAAACAAGGCATTTATTTCAAAATATAAGGCACATATTTTAAAATATGTGCCTTATATTTTTCGCTTTTTCAAATGCGTGATAAACAGAGGCTTATATCAGTGCATTTTTATTCATTTCCTGACAGTTGACAAAACGCTGAAAAACACGGTTACACGCATTCGTTTCGCACTTACCCCCCTTTCCACAACTCAGAATGGCTACTGTCAGAATTTATATCCCAATGTCAACAAAAATTGACTTCTGTCGAGTTTCAACTTTGTGCACGGAGCTTCATTTGTCTCTGAAGGATTTCCACGCTGTGTGGTAAATGCGTAAAAATCTCCGCTTTGCTGCTGATACTGCCATGCAAAATCGGTATAAAAATGCTTTGCCTTGTAGCCAAGACCTACCGTATAGCGATTGATATCACCCAAATTCACATAGTTTGTAGAGGTGTTATAATCAATGGAAGCACTGTTGATAAACTGATTCTGCAAAGCGTTCGATTTTATGGGCGTTGAAACATAGTTATATCCCAAACGAAGCGAAAGACCATAGTCAAGTTTTGCCTCTGCTCCCAAACGAACAGTGCTTACTCCTTTAAGATATTTACTTGCTTCGCGGTTCAGCTCGCGGTCTTTTGTCTCGCTGCCGCTCCAGCTCCACTCGTCATATCCCTCGTCATACGAAAGCTTAGCCGAAGAATAGTCGGAATATTCATATTCTGCGTCAAGGGCAAGGAAGTCCCCTATCGTACCACCTGCGGAAATGTTAAACTTCCAAGGGGTGCGGATGTTATAATCATGGTCGCCTATCTCTGTACGCAAATCATATTTATCGTATTGTACACTTGCGCTCTCGCCATCGCCAGAAGTCAAAAATTTTGAATTTATCTGCGAGGTGCAATTTTCCGTCAGTGAATACCAGACAGGAGTTGAGAATGAAACACCAACCCTGAAAGAATAACCTTCGATAGGATAGATTATTGTTCCGAACTTTACATCAAGCCCATTTCCTGAAAGCGAACGCGCGTTTGTCAAAGTATATGAGCCAACTGGCAATCCGTCATTATCCGCAAGGTTTTCCATATATCCGCTATAGCTGTCAATGTCAACATTGTACACCCCCATTGTTATACCAAAATAATACCGGTCTGAAATGTTTGTACTCATGTTGAAGTCATACTGTTGTATGCCGCCTGTAGTCCATTTGCGATAAGAATTGTTTACGCCGTTGTACACGTTATACACTTTATTACCGAACTCGTCAGTCACATCTTTACCGTGCTCATCTTTAACCTTATCGAACAAATACGTTTGATAACCAGCGTCTGTCAAAGGAGTACCACCGTCATTCACACTCGCATCACCAAAAAAAGAAGAGACGTCAGCCATTTCCCATGTCTGCGAAGCACCGTTTGTTAAATTCTGGTCTGCACTTATAAGTGATTTGAAATTCTTGCGCTTGTGGTAATTGAAGCCTACGTTGAAATAGCGCATCGCCCCACCGCCCATTTTGAACGGATAGACAATGCCCAGCTGGTCATATGACACACGCGACTTTCCGTGTTCGTCAAACTTTTCGCCATCTGCCAGTGTGTTCACGCTAAGCGATGTGGCGATGTCGGCGCGGCGGTACAACCCTATGCCCGCAGGGTTTGTGCCCATAGTGGAAATGTCCGCGCCCAAGGCATTCATGGCTCCGCCCATTCCTATGAATCGCGCCGTTCCGTTCAAATCTTCACTCGTTACGCTTTCCATAGTATATATGTCCTGCGCGCTTGCACAAAACATATTTAACAAAGCTGCTGTGATAAAAATATATTTCAGTTTCATAATAGTTTCTTTCCTTTTATAAGAAACAGTACAAGTTTCTATTTATCTGCGTCCGCCTCCAAACGAACGACCACCGCCACCTCCCATAGAGCGTCCAGAACCTCCGCCGAAAGAACGTGTTCCCATCGACGAGCCGCTACCGCTCCCGAAAGAGCGTGAACTGCTTCCTATATTCGAAGATCCGCTGCCCATTGAGCGAGTGCCCATATTCGAAGAAGAACTCGGACGTGTTGTTCCGAAAGACCGTGTAGACATATTGCTTCTTCCCGTACTGTATGAACGATCATTATTTCCGTAAGCGCGGCTATTTGTAGAATAGCTGCGTGTAGAACCGTTTCTTTCTATAGCATCGCGATAATTCCTACCGCCACTCCATATTCGTCCGCCTGCCGAACCAATTCTGTCCGAATGCGTTTGACCTGCTATGTATCTTCCGCCGTTCCAACTTGAGCCACGCCAGGGACGAGCCGGAACACAAGGTCTGTGCCAACCCCAATCATACCAACCGTAATGATAATGCCAGGGATATGACCAACCCCAACCGCCATACCATCCGTAATATCCGGGATACCAATTCCAATTCCAGCCCCAGTTCCAGGAATAATTGTACCCCCAATCATACCAACCGTAATCCCATCCCCAATAATAGGGAACGCCATATCCGAAATAGATATTTACTGCCGGTTCATGAAAGCGAGCCAGCCTGTTGGAATAATAATAGTCATTCGAATTATACTCATCAGCATATCGGTCAGCATATTCGTTGGCATCTTTATCACCGTCGCCTATGTAAAGAGTATCTTTGCCCACTTTATATCCGCGACGATTGTATGCGTCAACCTCCGCTTCCGAATAATTTTTGTTGTTATAGTCTTCGGCAGAATAAACATCGTCATCGGATTTCTCGTATATACCTTCCTGAACTTTCAAAAGCTGTTCTTTCTTCACCTTGGGCGTTTTGGTCGGAGTGAAGTACATGTCATCGTTTTGTGCGTATGCTCCCAATGAAATTGCAAATAGAGCACTGATTAGGAATACAGACTTTCTCATAACTCTTGTCTTATTAATGTTCCACTTCTTAGGGAACAAAAATAGTAATTTATTTTCTCAAGGACACGGAAATGTCTTTTTCTTGATATTAAAAATATTAAAAAGCAAAAAATGTCCTTATGGGACACACAATGACCGCACTATTTCTTTCGTTGTGTGCAATTACGAATGCTGTTTCCGCCTTTTCAATCCGCAAATTTCCCTGCTTTTTCTTCCGCCAACAAGTAAGCTGTTGCATTGCATTCTTCAAAAAACGCTTTTTTCTCTGACATTGCAAAAAACACGACGCACAACGAAGCAATCATCCCAAGTGCCAAAAACAAGAACTCCATTATATATATGAATACGGGAGTTGCCGGAGCGTTCTCCATGCTCACCGCCGTAGCATTATCGTATATGCCCAGCATTAAAGAAGCTGCAGGCAGCAGTACAACGGTGAAAAGTAAAACTGCGACCGCATTTACAATCAATAATCTGAAGAACACTCTCCCCCACTGCTCCTTCAAAACCTTAAAACCTTTGCGCAAAGAGGTGCGGAAATTGCTATCGGGAATCATATATTCATATTCTGCCACAAATAAAGGCACTGTTATAAAAATCATATACAAACCGACAGCTATCCATAGCCATACGCTTAGTTTCAGGGAGGCAACAATCAAAGCCGCTCCCACTATTCCGAAAACAAGAAAGGCAAGCAGACAAAATTGGATGTATCTCAATCCCGCCAATATTTTATCCTTTGTCTTCAAATCACTGTCTCCCTGCAAAACAGCAAAACATATTCCTTTCCACAACATAAAAGCCACCAAGACAATCAGAAGTCCCGCCGCATATCTCAGGAAAAACGGCATCGAAACCTCATGAAACGGCATATATGTTATGTAATTGGTCTTTACGATGCCGATATTGCCACCCCATGCCACGGCAGAAACAACAGCAATTACCAAAGAAACCGGCATAAGCATTCGTACCGCAGCGCGGAAATTGTCTTTTGCGTATTTTATTCCGTTCTTAACGCTGACATTCAGCGTCATATCATCAATATTGTTTCTCGATTTTTCCATACTCTTTCCTTTACAAGTTACGAAGATACGCAAAATCTGACTATCATTTGCAATGACAAGAACAAATGTTTGCGCCCAACATTCTTTTCATCGGTCCGGACACATTTTTAAGCCAACGGCATTTATTTGCAATACCACCACGCCGATTACATAGCTTGACCGGACAAACAATAAGCCAACATTTAATTACACCACGATTTTGCCTTGCATAAACTTGCATTGATTTGTAAATTTATACATTTCTCCTTTCGTTCTGTTCCCGTAAAATTCTGCTCACAAACAACATTGTAACACAGACACTTACATCAACATATAAAAAATAAGGCAAATGTTTCAAAATACAAGGCACTTATTTTAAAATATATGGCTTGTATTTTAAAATAAGTGCCTTATGTTTTTCAGGGAAAAATAATACTAAATCAAATTAGTCCCTTGCAAGTACTTTTTTAGCATAAATACTCAATTTCGAATCGGATGAAAGAGAGCAACGTTTTATAAATTCTTTTGCTTCCGGCGTGTTCCAATTCTCAGCAGCCAGGACTAATCCAAATCTTGGATCGACATGTCCCAAAGGTAAAGGATTACCAAAATCCCGGAAATAAGTAATCAACTTATCTTGATCTGATTTTGGAGGAACCATTAAGTCTGTACCTAAACAAGCAAGGAAACCCTCGCCTACTGAAAAGCCTATGTGTCCAAACATAGATATTATAGGATTTACATCAGAGGTATCCTTTCGAGTCATTCTTAAATAAGCGGTTGCAGCTTGTATAGTTAATAAATACAAAAGAGGTATTTTGGAACATACAGGCACTAAAATATCGGTAGCAGAAATGGTCAAAAATGATTT
>OJAW01000170.1_pt1 | contig 51265 bp, 62 predicted proteins | sample 1589151 | NCBI WGS metagenome assembly OJAW01 (sample SAMN03283290) | human gut metagenome | biome: human-associated habitat; material: feces | host: Homo sapiens | place: Peru | collected 2012
TATAAAAAGAATAAAAGAAAAAGAGAGGAATAGTAATGTTAAAGATTAAAGATAAAGTAATTAATAATGGATTAAAGGGGCAAATAATTGATATTAAAGAAGCCGATAATATACCTGGAAATCCTAAATTATATTTAATAAAATATCCTTTATTTACATTCAAAAATCCATTTAAAAGAAAACTATGGACATTTGGTTTTGATTTAGAGAAAGTAGAGAGTGATGAGTAAATGAATAGAATTTATATAAAATATACACCTGCGAAAAATAATATATGTAGTAATTTAGAAATATGGAATGACTTAAAAGGTTATACTTGTGAAAAAATAGGGAATACATTTTATGGAAAAGACGCCGATATTATGTTGGAATATTTCCAAAATGCAATTATAAAAGAAAATGGTAAAGTTATAAATTATGGAATTTATATAGAAAGAATGAGTGATGATTAAATGAATACAGAAACAAATGTTATAAGTTTTGAAAATTTAACTAAACTTATAGAAGAACATAAAAAAGAAACACACCCTTATAAAAGATATGAAATTGTGGCTTGTTAAGTCAACAAAAAGAATTTATTTCATATTTAGAAAATGAAATAAAAAGTATTAATCCTGAACATGACATAGAAGAAGTATATAGAGTGCATGGTTATGAAGTTATGCTTAACTATACTCTATTGATAAAAGTTTTACAAAAATGCAGAAGCATAATGGGAGTATCAGATGAAAATAAAGCCAATATTTGAATTTAATAAATATGATTTAGGTCTTGGAGTTGTATTTAAAAGAGAAAATGAAAGTAAAAAATATGTTAGAAAATATAAAACAATAAATTATATATTTGGGATTGTATTTTTATGGTTTAGTTTTGGAGTTGAAGTAGAAATAGTAGGAGGATATAAAAATGAGAAAGATTAGATATGGAATTTTTGAAACAAATAGCTCAAGTACACACGCAATTGTGGTTCCTAAAGAAGTTAAAGAAGATGACTATAATGCGTATGATAGTTTAGACCATGATTATAGATTCGGAAGAGAAGAGTGTCGTTTGTGTGATAGTTGGGATGAAAAATTGGCTTATGCTTATATGTTATTAAAAGATAATAATGTAGAAGAACTTGACACTTTTAAAAACCAAGTAATAGAAGTGTGGGAAAGTTATTTGGCAATAAAGATTATACACCAACCCCAAAAGATGTATTTAATTATATCGACAGAGATGGTTCTAATGGGGATTTAACTGGGGAAGATGGATTTTTGATACTGAAGGAAAGATGGGGAAATTATATAGACCATGCTTGTGATTTAGAAAACAAAAATATTCTTAATAGATTAATAAAAGACAAAGAGTTTGTTAAAAGATTTATTTTTAATAAAAACAGTTATATAACTATTGGTGGAGATGAATATCGTGGATATAACATAAAAACTATTGGCTTTGAATATGACTACGATAGTAAAGGGCATGATATTAATGAAAGCTTAGAAGAACCTCCAACCGATTGGTTTGACAAAAAAGGTTGTGTAAAAGATAAATATTGGAATAGATATATAAAGGAATATCCATATCCTAATAGTGATTTTTGGAAAAAACTAATAGAATATAAAAAAGATAACGATGTCTATTTGAAAGGAAATTAATTATGAGAAAGATAAGAAATGATATATTTGAAACAAACTCTAGTTCAACACATGTAATTGTAGTTGAGCCTCGTAAAAATGATAAAAGACCAATAAAAGTTAATCCAGCATGGTATGGAGAATTTGGCTGGGAATGGGATACTTGGGGTACAATAGAAGAAAAATTGGCATATATGATTAGATGTTTGGTGTGTTATGACTATGACGAAAACACATTAGAAAATAGAATCAAACCCATACAAGAAAGGCTGCATAATTTAGGTATTGATTTTGAGATACCAACCTATGAAGAATATAAAAATGGTTATGTAGACCACGAAGATTGGTATCAAGAAGAAATAGAAGATATATATAATGATGACGAAGAATTATTAGATTTTCTTTTAGGAGAAAATTCTCATATAGAAGGAGGAAACGATAATGGTTATTAAGATTAGAAATGGTGTGTTTGAAACTAATTCAAGTTCCACTCATGCTTTGGTATATAATAAAGAAGAAAATTATGGTTTTTTAAGTCCTAGCAGACAACTAATAATTAATTTTGTTAATGCAAATGGAATTGTGACTTATAATACACTAAGAGAAAAGGTTTCTTACTTAGTTTCACAAATTATTAACAAATATAAATATGATGTTTTAAGTTATGAAGACTTAATTGAAGAAGTAGAAGAAAATCACGATTTTCAAAGAATTAAGAAATATGTTAAAGAGCGTTATGATAGAGATATTGTGTTCCCTGAAAAATACGAAGGAGATTTAGATGAAATTGTTGATATTAATCATCAACTTACAGATTGGCATGATTTAGATGAGTTATTAAGAGATATGGTAACTTATAGTGATTTGCTAGGTGAGGTGTTATCGCCTTCCTCTTCAATAGAATTGGACCGTGATTAAGATGACTGAATTAGAGCCTAGAAAGAGCTTCTATGAGGACGAATTAAATATGGACAGGGTAAATATAGCTATAGAGTATATTGCTTCTAATTTAACCCTTAAAGAGGCTTTAAAATTGATTAGAGAAATAAGTTATGATATGGTTGCATATTGGGATAAAGAAAACTGTGCTAGAATATATAAAGATAAATCATATAGCAAATTAAATCAAGAACAAGCATGTAGGTTACAAAGATTATTATCTAGTGCCTGTGACTTATTTGGGCAGTCTATAATAAATAAAAGAGAGTTTGATGAGGGTTATTTAAGAAAATGGTGTGATGGTGGCTCTTTAGAATTAGAAAACGATAGATTAAAAGAAAAAGTAGAACAATTAGAATATGAAATTAATTATTTAAAAAATGGAGGAAATTAAGATGAAGAAAATTAGATTTGGGGTTTTTGAAACTAACTCAAGTTCTTCACATTCACTTTGTATGTGTACTAAAGAAGAATATAAAAAATTTAAAAAAGGTGAAATGTTTTATAATAATGATGAAGAAAAATTAATGACACCTGATGAAAAAGATAAATATATAAGAGAGCAAATCGTGTTGAGAAGTATGGATGTAGATTGGAATAATAATACTTTTACATTCAATAACAAAAAATATTCTTATAAAGATTATAAAGATAGAAAAAATAAACAAAATGAGTTACTTACACCTGAAGTTTTAAATGCAGTTACTAAAGAAGAAATCGACAACTATCTTGAGGATTGTTATGAGATAATGACTTATGAAGAATTTTATGAAAGCGACGAATTAGAAACTTATTGTGAAGAATATACAACTCCTGGCGGAGAATCTGTAGTTGCTTTTGGGAGATATGGATATGATGGGTAGTAATTGGAGAACCTATATTAATGGTAATTGTGTTACGAGCATTAATTTAAGTAATGGTACTAAAATACATGAAACTAAAAATCCTGATGATGATAAATTTGACTTTGACTTTGCAGAGAGTTGTGATGTTAACATAAGTAACCATTGTGATGGGGGTTGTGCCTGGTGTTTAGTTGCTGGAACAAAAATTTTAATGGGAGATTACTCTTATAAAAATATTGAAGACGTAAAAATAGGCGATATAATAATAGGATACGAGGAAAATTCTTTAGGTAATGGGAAACAAAGAAAAATAATTAAAAGTAAAGTAACAAAAACATTTGTTCATGTTGAATCTGAATTGTATAATGTTGAAACAGAGTCTGGATTAAAAATTACTGCTACTCCAAATCATCCTTTTTTAGCAGAAGGTAGAGGTAAAAATCATAGTAGGAAATATTCAAAAATACAAGACATCGAAATAGGAAAATATTTATTTAGTATACAATTACCATATCTTAAAGGAATTGACTATAGTTCTAAGGATTATAAACTAGGATATATGATAGGGGCTTGGGCAGGAGATGGTACACGTTGTTCGAGTATAACAAAAAATGGACATTCTAAATTTTTATGTCGTTTTGTAACTAAGGATAAGGAAATAAATGAAATGGTTATGAACTGTACTTCAGAATTTATAGATGGATTTTATTGGAATGATTTTAATATGCATGGCTTTATAATACCTGCTGTCACTAATGCTTCAAAAGAAGTATTCAATAAGTTAAACAAATTATTTGATGATAGTATAGGGAATATAAACACAAGAGAATATGCAGCTGGATTTGTAGCTGGGATGTACGATACAGAGGGAAGTATAGGGGTTGAGAGATGTAATATTAGAATAACAAATACAAACCTAGTTTATTTAGATGAGGTTCAAAGATGTTTATCAATTTTAGAGATTGAAAATGTTAGAGAAGTAAAAAAAGATATAGAAAGGTATTCTCGTGGATATAAACCTGTTTATACTATTAGAATAAGAGGAAAATATCAGTGGAATAATTTCTTGTGGTTAACACGCCCTTGTTGCCCTAGAAAAAACTTAGATAATAATGTTTCTCAGTCTATGGCTTATGGTAAAGATGAGCTTATAAGAAAAGATAAAATATGCGATATGCAATATGTATATAATTTAGAAACCGAATGTCATACATATATAGCAAATAATATTTTGGTGCATAATTGCTACCAAGGTTGTACCCCTAAAGGTGAACATGCAGATTTAAGAAATGTAAAGTTTTTTGATACACTTCATCCTTATACTGAACTTGCTATTAATGGTAACGATTTAACTCATCCAGATTTGGTTTGGTTCTTAGAAAATATGAAAGACAAAAAGATTATTGTTAGCATGACAGTGAATCAAAAGCATTTTATGAAACATATAGACTTTATTAGAAGCCTTATAAATGCAAATTTAATTAAAGGGCTTGGCATTTCTTTAGTTGAGCCTACTGATGAGTTTATTAAGTTGGTTAAAGAGTTCCCTAATGCAGTTATTCATACTATTGCTGGTATAATCACAAAGGAAGAATTAGATAAGTTAGCCAATAATAACCTTAAAATACTAATTTTAGGTTATAAAACGATGAAAAATCGTGGGAAAACTTACTATGAAAATGAGCACAAAGATGAAATTGATGGTAAAATAAAGTGGTTAGCAGATAATCTAAACAATTACTTTGAAAAATTCAAGGTTATATCTTGTGATAATTTATGTACGAAACAACTAGATATTAGAAAGATTATTGGGGATGAAAAGTGGGATGAGTGCTATATGGGCGAAGATGGCACACATACATTCTTTATAGACCTTGTAAGCAAGAAATTTGCTAGAACATCAATAAGTGATGAACAATATGACCTATTAGATAATATTGATGATATGTTTGAGATTATTAAGAAAGAGAAAATAGGTGAGAGAGATATACTATGGTAGGAATAATTACAGGGGTGTTCTTAATAATTAGTTATTGTTTATGGTGTTGCTGTAAAGTTGCGGGTGATGCCGATAAAATTATTGAAGAAAGTCAGAAAAAAACAGTTGACTTATAGCTACATTTTTGATATTATTTAATTGTAGTTGAGAATAAATTCACTGCAAAATAACCCCCTAACGAAGAAGGACTTTTGTTCTTCTTTTTTTTTCTTTACATCCATACTTAAATATGTTATAATCTTATTAAGAAAGTAGGTAGAATAAAATGGAAGATAAGATTGAAACAATGGGACTAGGAGCTGGTAGCTATCCAGAAGAACCAGAACCAAAAGAAAAATGTTACCAATTTGAATTTAATGCTACAATTAGTGGTTATGGAATTGTTTATGCAGAAGATGAACTTTCAGCATCATTAAAAGCAGAGCAAGGCGATTATGAGGAAATTATGGACACATGGGGTATGGAAATAACCGAAATAACAAAGGTAGAGGAAGATTAATATGTGTCATTTCAAAAGCAAAGTAATACATGACAAAGATGATGATTTTGAAGATATAATGATTATGGCCCTTAGGTATGCATTAGGTCGTAGAACTTATGTTACAAGTGAGATATGCACTTTCATTTCACAAAACTTAGGACACATAGACGAACGTATTAAACATGTAATGATTAAAGACATTAAAGAATATTTAGAAAAGAAAAATAAAGGAATCATTTCTGATGATTTATGCGATGAAACTAATTTTAATAATTTATTATATATTTTGGAGAATAAAGTAGGTGATAATTCTGGCGAAGAAGACGCTTAAATGGGTTTTAATCACTATTCTTAATAGGAAGATATGGTTAAAACGAGAAGAAATAAAAGATATTCAATATCAAGGCGATTTGCAACGTGGAAAAGATAGAATCAAACTGTATCAAATAATTTTAACTGATAATAGTATTATTTCACAATGTGAATTAGAAAGTGATGAAATTTATGAAGAATTAATCAAAAAAGATTTGACAAAAGACAAATAATATGTTATAATGTAAGAGAAGTTAAGATATTAGAGAGATGCTTCTTAATTAACTTCAAATGGCAACATATCTAAACGGGCTGAAAAGCCCAAATGGGCGGTTAGTTCAGTTGATAGAACGCTTGTCTTGCACACAAGAGGTCATCGGTTTGAATCCGATACTGTCCACCATATGCCACATTAGCACAATGGCAGTGCAACGCTCTTGTAAAGCGTAGGTTCTCTGTTCGAGTCGGAGATGTGGCACCATTTAGGTAGGTGCTTAGTTTAATGGTAGAATGAAGGTCTCCAAAACCTTGGATATGAGTTCAATTCTTGTAGCACCTGCCAAAGAAAATGCCTGTTGGTGAAATAGGTAACACACACGACTTTGACTCGTGGATTTCTAGGTTCGAGCCCTAGACAGGCAACCATTATCATTGTTACAAAGTATGCTACTGATTTTGTAACTAAGTAGGTAAAATTCACTTTTAATGAGTGTAATCATTCCTTTCCGTATAACTTGAAGCGGCAAAAGAATTACATCGAACATTTTAGGATTTTGTTAGTGAGGTAAATTAATTTTAATTATATATTCTTTTGAACATTCTCAAGTTATTCTTTGTTATTAATACCCTTGATGCGGATTAAAGACTTACATCTAATAACTGTAAATTATTAAAAAAAAGGTATGCTCTGTTAAAGCAATTAAACAGTCTTTAAAATATTCTCAAGGGTTTTATTATATTTATTTTGTAAGGAGAAAAAGAAAATGAGCAAAATTAGTAAAATTGTTAAAGAAAATAGAGAAATAGAGAAAAAGAAACCTGTGGTAAACTTTATGGGTGGAATTTCTTACGAATTTAATCCTCTTGATACTTTAAAAATGATATCAGCATCTTCAATATTTGGAGAACCACAATATTATAGAAAATCTGGCATTAGAGATAGAAAGTTTGAAACAGAAGTAGATAATAAATACCTTTTATTTAACATTAAAAAAGGAACTACTGCTTCTGAATTAATGATAGACTCTATTAATAAAGCGTTAGATTATGACTTTGAAGGCACTATTAGATGGGCAGAAGAGTTAAGATATGATTATTACATGAGATTAAATCCTCAACTAATCATGGTATTGGCATCTATTCATCCTAATAGAAAAGAGTTTACTAAGAATAATCCTAGTAAATTTAGAGAACTAAATTCTAAAATTATGCGTAGAGCAGACGAACCAGCTACTCAATTTTCTCTTTATTTATACTTAAATGAAAATAAATCTAAAATTCCATCTATTTTAAAGCGTTCATGGGCTGATAGAATTAATGGAATGTCTAAGTATGAAATGGCAAAATATAAAAATGCTGAAGTGGGTCTTATAGATACAATAAGAGTATGCCACGCTTCAAATTATTGTGTAAATGAACTAATGAAAACTGGGACAATTGAGGTTGATGAACAAACTACTACTTGGGAGAGATTAAGAAGTGAAGGTAAGTCTTTTAAAGAAATACTTTCTACAATAAAAATCCCACATATGGCATTGCTAAAAAATCTTAGAAATATTTTTAAGGAATTAAATGACGGCGATAATGATTTAGCTACTAGCATTCTAAATGAACTTGTCAGTGGCGTAAAAGGCGGTAAGCAATTTCCTTTTAGATATTATCAAGCATTAAATCAAATCAAAGATTGTAAAGATATTCATTATTTTAAGACTCTATTAATGGATAAACTGGAAGAATGTATAGATGTAAGCTTAGATAATATGCCTAAATTAAAAGGTAAAACTGCTTGTTTATGCGACAATTCTGGCAGTGCTTGGGGAACTTTCAACAGCGAATATGGAACAATGACAATTGCTGAAATAGGTAATTTAAGTTCAGTTATTACTGCTATGAATAGTGAGGATGGTGAAATATTTGCTTTTGGTGATAGATTAATTAATTATCCTATATCAAAACGCAATGGAGCCTTATATCAAGCTAAACATATTTCAGAAGATGCAAGAAGAAAAGTTGGTGGAAGTACAGAAAATGGTATTTGGCTATTCTTTAAAGAAGCTATTGATAAAAAAATAAAATATGATAATATATTTATTTACTCTGATATGCAAGCAGGACATGGCGGGTTATATGGTGAAGGTCGTTCATATATTATTGATGGGGAAGATTTTAAACTTGATAAAGCATCATGGAATTCATATATTGATGTCCTTAAATTAGTTAATAAATATCGTTCAGAAGTTAACCCAAAAGTTAATATATTCTCAGTTCAAACTGCTGGATATGACAATGTGCTTATACCAGAATATTTATATAGAGGAGCACTTTTATACGGTTGGACTGGTAAAGAATGTTTGTTTAGTCAAAAAATTATTAAACAATGGGACGAAATAGAGTTGCAAAATCAAAAATAATATGATATAATGTAATTACTGTCGGGCAAATATTATGTTTGTGGGATGTGTCAATGTTTTACAATGCTATCTTATAGGTAGCATAGAATAAATAAAAACTGGTAAAAGGGAAGGACTTTTAATCCTTTAAGCCTATACTAGTAATGGCTTATAAAAAGAGAAAAACTGACGAGTGAGAATAGAATTTTCGTTGCAGGTGCCTTTTATTTATTCTGTGGTGTCTATAAGGCACTAGAATTGATTTATTGTAATCAGTTCTCCAAATATTTTTTAATTGTTTGTTTAACTCCTCTATTGGGTACGAGGAATGCATTATCTGTTTAATAGGTAATGCACTGACAATATAGCAAGAGTGAATTAACACTCGCTACAACTCTTTAATACTAGTTAGGAAGATAAGGTTATATTGTTGGTGCAGTATCTATTAAAGATGCTAAATATACTCACAAGAGTATACTTCCTACTATACATAGCGTCATCTTTATAGATGGCGTAGAGTGAATACATTGTAATGGGGTGTATTTGCTCTACGGCGTTTATAAAACGCTATTTACACTGAAGCGTTTAGTATACTAGACAGATTAGTAGGTGTAAATTCATTGTTATTGAATGGAAAACACATAAAATCCTGTGTTTGTAAAGAGTTGATGGCTGACATCTCAAAGTTAAGTATTAAGTCTTAGTTTAAAGGTGGGGTAAGCTGCTAATACCCTAGACAATGAACAAAGTAGCATTTCCTAAAGTCATACTAAGACCTTTTCATTGACGTCTTGTAATGGCTTAGGTATTGGTTTCATTTTTTTTCTTGTATCTCCTTTACATGGAAGAAAGAGCTACCTTATTCTAGGTAGCACAAAGCACTTGGGGATTTGCGTTATTCTCCTATTCTTTTTACCCCTAGGCTTTGTGGTGTTTAGAATAAAACACTAAATAATATTAATATGCAGGGATAATTTATTAAAAAAGTCTTTTGAATAAAAGTGATTCAGCACTATTATTAAAATAATACAGGTTAAATTCCTGTTCCCTGCACTAATAATATGAGAGAGATGATTTGATTAGAGATTGAAATAGGAGGAAGATTTGAGATGATTGAAAAAGCAATTAATGCTGCAAAAGAATTTGACGAAAATATAAAAGAACAAGAACTTGATATTCGTGATACAGAGGATTATAAAAGAAAATATAATGACAAAAAACTTTGGTTTAATAAATTTTGCTTTAAAATAGAAACTTTAGATGGAATGTATTATACCGTACAAAGCTGGAACAAGGATGAAATGGTTCGCTTGTGGATATATATGGAGAATAATGCCCGTAGTATATCTTTAGATGAAGTAATCGCAGAAATGGAAAGACGAGGTTGTGAATACATTATGGGCTACACTGACTTAAATGTTGCTGGTAAGGTTGAAGATGGATTATTGTATTTACAAGAAGAACATAAGATAATAAATAAAAATCAAATAAAAGAAACATTAATTCAAATGATATAAGAGAGAAAATCATCTCTCTTTTTTTATTGAATATTTTTGCCACTTTCGCCACTTTTATTCAATGAGGCGTAAAAAAAAGGACTAGCTAACTGCTAATCCTCTTTCTTATCATCTGTTTTAGGTTCACCAACTATCATATTTTTAATCCAAGTTAATACTCTTAATGAAGATTCAATACTTACTCTGCTATCATGACTTTCACTAATAAGTTGTTGTGCTCGTACGTATTTTTCTAAATCCTCCATATCAGGCTCTTTTGAGCCCTCTACACGCTCTGAAAGCTCATTTAGGTATGACTGCATATCTTCAACAGTTTTGCCCTCAGAAAGCTTTAAAATGCCCCTCATACGTGTTACTAATACGTCATCTTTACAATCGTATAAATTTTGATATACTTTTATTTCGTTTTCAACATTTTTTAATAGTTCTTCTAAACTTACCTTATATTCCATAATTTATCTCCTTTTATTTTATCTTGACAACCACACTGAAAGTTTGATATTTTTCAGTGTAATCGTCAACATTTTATATATCTAATTTCGTTTGCTCTGTAACATCACCAAGCATTTTTTCTTTTGCTTTTTTACAAAAGTTCTTTTTAATTTCAAAACCGTAGCAACTTCTTTTTAATTCCATACAAGCTCTCAATGTACTTGCACTACCAGCTACTGGGTCAATAACTACATCTCCTTCATCAGTAAATATTTCAATTAATTGTTTTAATAATCCTACAGGCTTTTGTGTTGGATGTATTTTAGGATACTCTTTTGCGTTATCTTTTTCCCATTTAAACCAATTAAGTATCATATGATTTTTACCCTCTGCATCTATGTTTCTAAACTTAGGTAATTTATTCCTATAAAGAACAACTGCATATTCACAAGCACCTACTATTTTCATATTCGCTTTTAAAACTTGTGCAGAACTTTTCTTTACAAAGATTAAAGGATAACTGTTTTTTAAACCATGCTTTTTGCCTTCTTCTATTACCATATGCATTTGTTCAAAAGAGCAAAATACTATCATTGCAGGAGCATCACTAGATTTTCCTCTTTGTGACACCTTCCCTTTAGGTTCATCTTTTAAATATCTAGTACAAAAATCAAAAAAGTTGTTTATCTTAAAGTTCTCATCTGTATCGAAGAAACTTTTACCAGCTAATTCACTTTCTCCATTCTTATTGTCCCCCCCCCTTGTACCAAACAGGGTTTGAAGCATACGCAGAACTACCTAAATTATATGGTAAGTCAGCTATAATAAGTTGTGCTTTGGGCGTATTATAACTTTTAGCATTTTCAAAGTGGTCATTAATCAACTTAATTGTTGCCTTTCTTCTTTCATCAATTTGTATTTTTTTATCTACGATTTCAAAATTCATCTTTCTTTATTTCCCTTCCTTACTTTATATTATGTTTTTCTCTATCTTTTTCTTCGGCTTTTTTAGCATTATTCCATTTATCTAACGTGCCTACTAGATACATTTGTGGACTATTCCTTACTCCTTAGAGTCAGCGTGTCTAGTCTCTACATTTCGCAAATACTCTATATCGTAATCGTATATTTTTTTTCTTCTTTTTTTTAATTTACTTCTTATATGCTCTTTTTTTAGACCGTATTCTTTGCTGATATACTCTGCGGCCTGAGACATAGAATCAAATCTCATGGATACATCATTTTTACTAATTATTACTGGCTTTGCAATGTATGTCATTGTATGTCTTAGACAATTTAATTTTGCTTGGTTTATAATTCTATCGCTTAATTGTCTATTTTTCATTTGTTCACTATGGGTTACGTATCTCAAGTTAGTATAATGATTGTTATGAGGGTTTCTATCTATATGGTCTATACTCATATTTTTTGGTCTTTCTCCTAACCAACATTCAGCAACTACAGTGTGTAACATTACTCTCTTTGTTTTTCCCTTAAAACGAACTGACGTTTTATAATAACCTTTCTTTGAATGGTGCATATCTAAAACTATTTTATTTTGTTTTTTAGATTTTACATTTCTAAATATTGTTCCATTTTCATTTACTTCATATAAGAAATCTAACGATTTTACTTTGCGAAACTCGAGATTTGAATTGTTATTCATCCCTCGATACCTCCTTAATTATTTTTTTATTTATGACCCTTATTGGAGTCTAGTTAAGGAAACCTTATATTAATAAGTTTACGCTAGTTTATGGGCTTTCTAGTAGGATTACCCGTTATTCTTTTGATTCTTTCAAATCCAACGCCTTCGCCAATTTTCTTTTTATCTTTTTCCATTTTAATACATCCCCCTATTTTTAAATTTTAAAGTTAATGTTTTTTGCTCTTCGTCCCAACCTCTCATTTGAAGTAAACAATTGACTTCCTCAAAATGTTCAGGTGTAGGCGGAACAAATGTCCTATTAAGCTCATAGAATAATTCATTTAGTTCCCTTGCAGTTCTTGGGTCTTTTGCTTCTATTAAATTAAAGAAGTCATGCCATTTTCTATTTAATAAAGCTATATTCCCCCAAGTAGTTAATCCATTGTCACGTCTAGGAATTATATGATGTGCTGTTAATTTATTATCTTCTATATTCCCAAACCAACATATAGTTCCGTATTCTCTTATCATTTCTAATTTTAATCTTTTTAATGTACTTTCACTCATAAAACACCAACCTTCATAGTATTTTACTCCTTGTTTTCTAATTCATCCTCAAGTATCAAAACGTTTACTTTTTTACTAGCAACTGTAGTAGCATCTATTGCTATTACTTTGCCATCATCTCTTGTTAGAATATCATCTTCATGTCCTTCTTCTATTGGTAAGTTATACATCTCTCTTAGAGCTCTTGTTCCAAAATGTCCTATAATCACTGTTTTGTCCGTGTTAGTTATAGGTTCACCAAAGAATGAACCATCGTTAAAATCTAATGCATCCCAATCAGTTAAGTTATGTCTATAGCAATGTGGATGATGCCAATCAGGAACTTTAGTGTCTATTGCCCCATGCACCATTATGTAATTCTTTGTTTCAAAATATTTAGGTAATGATTTTAACCAGGGCAATAGTTCAGGATATTCTTCATTAATATCTTTTCTACAAATATCAACCCATTTAGCATAGTTAATTTGATTCATTTCATAATTACCTTCTAGCATACACCAGCTTTCAAATGGTGCTGTTCTATGCCAAAAGTCCGCTATTGTTTCGTTTAGTCCATTGTGTAAATAATTAAACGGGCTGTATGAGCCTTGCAAGAATTGGATTAAAAATAATGTGTGATTTCCTGCGAGAACTATTGCTTTGTTTTCGTCTGATAATCTTTTAAGGTATTCATAAACGGCTAGAGATTGAGGCCCACGGTCTGTGAGGTCTCCTAGACATATCAATTTGTGTTCACTATTATTCTCGTCATATCCCGCTTCTTCTAACGCTTTTATCATCTCATCATAGTATCCGTGGACATCTGAGATTATAAACATTTTCTTCTTATTCATATAACTTCCCTCTCTGGATTTTCACCACTAAATATCATTGAATAGTGTTTTCTGATGAAAATTCGCTATTATCTAATATACATCTTTTCAATTTGTATGCACTCTCCGTAGTATAATCGAAGTCAGATGGTATATATTTCATAACATTCTTTATATCACTATCAGCCAGAGAATCGATTAATTCTTTTAATATCTTTTTCCATTTTTTTGGCAAGTACTTTTGAATCTTTGTGTAAAGTTCCATAAATGTTAACCACTTAGAGCTACATAATTTATCAAGAGCATTTTCTAGTTTAGTTTTAGTTTGCACAGCTATTTTTGCTTCATACACTAAATCTAGTTTATCATTTGCTTTGGCTATTAGATAACTTTCTATTTCACTTCCTATAGATATAGGTTCATTAATACCCATTTGTTGTAATTGTTTAGCCACCGCTTGTGTCGCTACGATAGTATTTTCTTTCAAATGATTTTCTTCATAATACATTGTTCTATATGAATCTAAAAAATTATCTTCTGCTTCATCTAATACTTCCTCAATATCTTTAGCATCAACGCAGCTATTAGATATTGCTTTAAATATTTCTGGGTGACATTCTTCGGCAGTTACAAGAGATTGAGCAGTTAAACCTCTAAGTTCATAGTAATTAATTGCTTTTCTATCACGGTCTAATCTTACATATTCAGTTTTAAAATTATATCCAAACTCAAAATTTTCATCTCTTTGAATTGGTAATCCTTCAACAAACATTCTTCCACGATATTTTTCATCTAATATAATTTCTCCACATTGAGTTTCAACGCTTTCATAATTTTCCCCATTTATTTCTTTATCTAATATAGGAAATTCTTCTAAAAGAGTTTCAATATCATATTCGCTTAATCCTGATATTTCATATTCAAATATATGTTGTGGGTTAGAATGTTCTACCTCTATTGTTAATATCTCTTCCTCTAAATCCTTATTATATGTGAATTTAGGCATCCAATATTCATCGTCATTTGTAATAAGAACATTGTATCCTTCTCTGATTAATACCATTATAGCAAGCAAAGAACCTTCTGACTTACCACCAATAGAAGAACTATCATTTGTTTTTGTTCCATAGCCCATAAGCAAAGATTTTATTGGCAATTTTACATCTTTGTTGCTAATTGTCAAAGTATTATTATCAATACTTACAGACATTTCTCCAGAACTATCAATAGCATTTTGTAGTATTTCTCTAACGCCCTCTATCAAACCCCAGTCAGAAACATAGTTGCGTGTAATCGTAAAATTATATTCCCTCATTATATCTCCTTATATACTTTTCAATATCATTTTTTTCTTTCCAGAATGCTCTCATAACTTTTAAAGTTGCTTTTACATCACTCAAAGCACGATGTGAATTTTCTTCGTCTGTTATTTCATATCTTACTAACATATCACATAGTTTATTTCCTCTAAATGTATGGGTTCTATCTTTTGCTATTTCTAACAAATCCAGCGTATCATTATTAACTACATATTCATTGTTCATCTTTTTCATAAAAGCCTTAATAAACTTCATATCAAAAGGTGTATTATATGCAATAATTAAAGTATCTTTATGACCAAACATAGTAGTAAGTAGTTCATAAAATTCCTTTTTAGATATTCCATCTTTTTCACACATTTTATCATCTATATGATTGATTTGAGTGATATTCCATGGTATAGGGTTATCATTTTTTATAAGTACTGAGATATCTTCTTGCTCCGTAAATCTTTCTTCCCCTTCTGGGCGAGTCAAAACCACTGCTCCCAATTCTAATATTTCACCGTTATCTGGAGACAAGCCTGAAGTTTCTGTGTCCATAATCACAAGTCTTTTATAATTTTTAAACATCATATTTCCTCCCAAAAATATCCATACGCTTGTTGGAGAGCGTGCCGTAAACAAGCATTAATGCTTACTCTTGCAGAAACTTCATTCTGAGGACGAACGTGCAACGCAGCCTCTTTAATGCTATTAAATATTATTTTTTCTTCTCTCTCAATATTGACTGCCATAATTTTCTTTGGTGTTATTATATCAATTTTATCTTTTTTATCAAAACTCCAAATAAATCCATAAGCTTTGTGTCTTTTGCCATAACAGCAACTAGATATATTTGAATGTGTCCCACCAACATCTTTTGCAGCTTTTTGTAACGAGTCGTATTCTTGAACAAATTCACCCTTTAAATTATATTTATATACTTTTCTTTGTTTACTTTCTGCCGTTGCTAATTTGTTTTTCCATGCATGGTGCGTATTTTCTAAAGGAGTCGTCCACTCTAAATTTTTATAATAGTTATTTTCTGGATTCCCATCTATATGGTTTATAGAGTCTCTTAACCCTGGATTCGGTATAAAATGAGCCGCAACTAATTTATGAACTGAATATGTATGTCCTCCATCGTTGTTGTTTAAGGTGATTTTCATATAGCCTTTTGCATCTTTATAAAGTTTCATTATAATATTATTTTTACAACTATAAATTCTTCCAAAGTTTGATATTCTATATTGATTTTCATATCCATAAATATCAACCCATGTTTCTTCTTTAAACATTTCCTTTTGTCCCTTTCTTTCTTGAATGTATTAATCTAAATCTTCATCTTCAATATAATCTTCTAACATTTCATCAATTTTCATTCTGTCTTCTACATTAAGATAAAAATTATCCAAAACCCTACCTGACATTGCTTCGTTTTCAAGATAGCAATGATTACAAATGTCTAAGTTTTCGGAAACCATATTTTCATTTGTAATCTCACATCCACAAACCTCACATGTCATCAATTTTATTCTCCTTTCCTCTCTCTATTTTTTATATATCCATAATATCATTATTCTTTATTACTGTCAATAATTATATTATATAAATCTTCAATTGTTTCTAATGGTATAGGTGTTCCATCAGATTCATATACTTCTTTAAAAGTTTTCCCCCAATTAGCCTCATATATATAATACTCTATCCACTCATCTTCATCATTCATAACTCTTTTTAATAAATCAATTGCTATATCAATTGCTGCATTAAAAAAGCCACCAAAATCTGGTGACATTTTTTTTAGAACATTGTCTAAGTTATCTGAATATTCTAATTGTTCTCTTATTTTTTTTATGTAATCATTAAATTCTTCAAATGTTAACATAATTCCTCCTCATTCATGATTTGATAATTTACTAAATGCCATTCTGTTTCAGTTGTTGATTTTTCAAATCCCTCTTCAACTTTAATCCATTTTGGTTTTTTTTCAAATTCATTTGCTTTTATCAAGCTATTTTTCTTAAATGGTTTTGTTTTAAATGTTTTTTTATTAATTTTACATTCAATTTCTTTCCCATTTTTTAAGCAATATATGGTTGCTTTAGGCGTAAATTTCGTATCTACATCTTTAACTAAACAAATAGACTTTTCAACTTCAGGATATGTAGTATTTATATATCCTAGTATTTCCATTTCAAATTTAATTTGTTCTGAAACTTTTAAATTATTATTAGGGACTCTTTTTTCATATTCATGTAGGATTTTTTCTATGTTGACATCACGATATTGTTTGTCGGTCTCTGTAAGAGCATTTTTAGCCACTATATCAAGAGATACAGGTAGTTCAGATATTTTATCCTTTTGAATAACTTTACGTCCATAAAGGCTTGTAAATGCTTTATAAACATCTAATAACTTACCATTATGCCCAAATTCTTCAAAGAACTGTAGTTTTATTAAAATTTCAAGTTGCCTGCTATTAATGTAAGCACGCCCTTCATCGTCTTTATCATTAGTAATTTGAATTAAAAGGTCAACGAAGTCATTATATTTATTATCTCTTAAAGAATATAAATAATTTGATGCTGTGGCGTTAAGAAATTTAATTGCACTTGTACCTTTATATATAGTATTTGTCTCTTTATCCATAAAATAAGTTGATTTAGAATATCTAAAAGTGGGTTTCTTTAAAGATATATTGAAATAAGATAATTCAGAAATTAATTTTTTAGTTCTTTCCTCATCCCCATTATAATAATTAAGAGCAACAGAATAATATTCTAAAGGGTAATGGCCTTTTAAATAAGCTCCATAAAGACTATCATATGCATAAGAAAGAGAATGGGAACAATTAGAAACAACCAATCCACTTTCACTTATGAAATTATGTGCAGGATTTTGCATTTCTATATCATAAACTTTATCTTCCCTTAAATATGTAATGCTTTCAATTTTATCAACCAATGTAGGTAAACCTTTCTCTAAAACTTTAATTCTTCCATCTTTATAATGTTGTTTTTTATGACAACTATTACATAACCATTGAAGATTTTTTCTATTATTATTTGTTCTATCATGATTTATATGATGCAATTCAAATTTAGAACCATCAAAATCTCTATGACACACTTCACAAGGACATTTATTTTCTTTTTTTTCATTATATACTAACATAAACTTATGGGACTCACCGTTTTCTATAACTTGAAATCCCTTTTGTCCTTTCTTTGGAATGTTTGATTTAAAAATACCATTTGTAAGTCTATAATTATCTGGATGTTTTTCATAAACGCTTTTAATATACAACTCTGAACCTATAGTTAAATCTTGTAATTTTTTATCCCCCATTGGAGTAGGAAGCTTATGATTCATAGTACAATCAACATAAGAACCATTTTTTGTTTTTACTCTATATATTTTTTGTATGCCAGTGTAATAAATATCAACTATTTTATTTTTGTGTATTCTATTATCTTCAAACATGGAATAGGCATTTCCATATCCATGTTTTTTGTATTTCATATGCAAATCTTTATGTCCTGTTTCTATAGCATAATTTTTATCATTTTTTATTAAATACATTTCTTCTATTGTAGGGTTGAAACAAGATTTCTTTTGCCCTAATCTTTGAATTTTAGTGTCTCCCGCTATACAATTAAAAGAATATTTTGCTGCATCCTCTACTACGTGCCAAGTTTCTTCAAAGCCATCTTCTTGCCCAACTTGTTTTATCCAACCTTGTATTAATTTTTCTTTTAATTCTTTTAATTCAGGTTCTTTAAATTTTTTCTTAGCTATCTTTTTTATAATATCATAAGAACCAGTTTCGGGAATTCCTAGCCAAATTAAATATTTCATTATAGATTCTTGATAAATTAATCTATGTCCACTGTCTTCTAATATGTTATCGAGAACAGTTACTCCAGTTGTGTATTCTTTTCTTTCAATAAAATCATCTAAAAGGCTAGCACATCCAGGTCTAATTATAGCAACAAAAGCAGACATTTCAGATAATGATTTAGGTTTATATCTTGTTACCAGTCCAGTAGCATAATTTGAATCTGCTTGATTAATAGAACAAGTCAACCCCTTTTTATAAATGTCAAATGTTTTATCATCTAATAGATTATCTAATTCACTAATAGAAGGAATTTTAATGTTTGCCATTTTGCATGTATCCCTAATAATAGCCCATACCATTACAGTAAGATAATCATTTTTTAAGTATTTATATTTATCGCAATTATATCCATCAAGTAAACAACAGATTTTTCCATTAGGGGTTCTTATCATGCCTATTTCTCTTCTGATATCTTTGTCATATAAGCACATTGAGCAAGGGGATTCTGAAACCCCTTCTATTACACCTATAAAAGGTTTACTGGCTTCTATAACCTTGCCCCATTCTATGTCATCTTTATATTTATCTAAATCCTTTGCAACATCATTATATTCATTTATATCCATCCCTATTGCCTTACAATATAATCTGAATCCAGATGACTCTTGCAGAGGTTTCCATGAAACCATCCAAGCACAATTATTTTCTCCCAATAAGTCTTTACTTGCTTTTATAAATGGTTCAGCATCGGCTGTATTAAGGTCTATGTCTGGCATGCTACGTGCTCCTAATATTCTTTCTACAGACATAAATCTTGTAGGGAATAATGTTATAGGTGATGCTAATCTATCTATATTTGTTAAATCTAGCAATTTAGTAATATAAAATGAAGGTGCAGAACCTCTTCCTGTATTTGTAAGAACCCCGTCATATTTTTCTTTTGCGATTTTCACAATGTTGTAATCTATAAGAAAATAGTCTGCCATGTTTGTTTTTTCGATTATATCTATCTCATATCTAATAGCTTCTATATATTTTGCCCATTCACTTCTATCTATTCTTTCTCTGTCCTTTTCCCAGGCTTTGTTTATAATGTTTTTTAATTCTTGATTTGGATTTTCAGATATATTAGGTAGTTTTATTTCATCGTTTATAAAGTCACTACAATCTATATTTTCAAATATTAATGTGCTGTCAAGAGCTTCTTTAATTTGATTATCATTTAAGATTCCTTGTATCTTGTATCTTTCCACAATTGTATCATAGTCTGGATAATCTAATATAAAATTAGATTCCTCTTCATATATAATACCTTTTGCTCTTAGAAACAAATCTCTGTTTGCAGGTAAGAGTTCATACTCTTTATTATTGATGGTTATTTTGTCCCATTCTTTTTTTTCTTCGGGATAAATATAATGACTATCATTAGCATGAATTAACTTTATATTATATTTTTTACTTAATTCAATTATTTTTTTATTCGCATTTTTTTGTGCCTCTTCATTATGATTTTGAACTTCTAAATAAAAATTACCTTTAAAATGTTCTTTTAATCTTTTTATTAAATCTTCATCATTCCATAATCCAGCAATACATGCGGTAGTAATTATGAAATTTTCTGGAGTTAAAGAAAATAACAACTCATCATCTATCCTTGGCTTGTAGTAAAATCCAGTAGTAAAAGATTCAGATATAATATAATTTAACTCTCTAATTCCCTCATGATTTAATGCTATCAAAATTATATGTCTATTGCTTTTATCTTTTTCTTTTCTATTTGGAACATAATATCCTTCTGCCCCTACTATTAGTTTCAAATTATATTGATGTGCTAAAGTAGTTGCCTCAAAGATATCCCCTTGTATTCCATGATTAGTGGTAAAAATAGCATCATGCCCTAATTCAATAGCTCTTTTACAATAATCTTCTAATTTAGAAACAACATCCAATGTTACAGGATTTGACTTATGGTCATGTTTATGATAATTATAATATTTCTTATTAGCGAAATTTTCCTCCATTGTTTCTCCTTTCTTATTTTCCCCTTTAGTATCTATCACAATGATACAATATTTTAATAAGAAAGTCAATAAAAAAAGAACACTAATGTGTTCTATTTTTTTTATTTTTATAATTATGTCCCTTTGGCACATCTTTGAAATAGACAGTATTTTCTTTCCATTGTTTTAAAACATCATCTATTTCTTCTTGTGTCATAGTTCTTTTTATTGGTGAAATTTCTTTCACCGTTTCTTCTTTCTTTTCAAAAGAAGCTTTTCTTTTTAAACGACAATCTTTGCATCTTATAGGATGAGAAAGTCCTTTTTCTTCATAGAACTTTTGTTCCCCTGCTGATAATGTGAAATCTTTACCACAATCTTTACATATTATTGTCTTTTTTATATATTCTTCCATGTATTCCCCTTTTTTATTTAATTTGTAAACTCTTATTTTCTATAATCTCAAACCCTGGTACATCTACTTCTTCACTTATTACATATTTTTTTAGTGCATCTTTGTTAATTTCAGGCTCTTTGAATTTTAAATAAGAGTCTTTTCTCTCTTGACTTTTATTAATCCATTCCATAAGTACTTCACCGTTACTTATATTAGAAGATTTTGATTTTCTAAAAGATATTTTATAATTATCAGTATCTAATTTTTCTTTATCGTGAGCTATCATATATTCTTTTAAGAACTTACTTAATCTTTCAGCTTTATTAGTATATGATTTGATTAACGCATCAATATCTTTTTTACGATTTTTAAAAGTTTCTGCTTTTGCTTCACAATATTTTATATATCCTGCAATGTTATTTACTTTCTTATCAAATGCTTCTTGAAGTTTATCTAAATCTTCGCTGTAAAATATAATCTCCCCAGTTTCAGGGTCTTCAACAAAGCCTTGCTCGATTATCTTGAATAGAGCCTCTGAAAGACCCCAAACTCCCATTTCCTCAATGTCCATTTATTTTCTTTTCCCTTTCTTTCTTGTAGATTTTTTTGGCTCAATGATGCGTTCCACATTTCCACATTTCACACATCTAGTGAACTTAATATTGTCTTCAGTGAAATTAACCAATCCCCTGCCTCCACATTTATTACATCCTTTTGTTAGGTCTATCATTTTTTATTTTCCTTTCTTCCTTCTAAAATTATTTCTGCTTCTTTATCTAAATTAGCACATTCAATTATTTGAAAATTTTTCTTTTCATTGTCAAACCATATTAAGAATTTTCTATCACTAATTTCTAACCCTGTTTCAGTTTCAAGAATTCTCTTATATATTGCTCCTTGTAAACTATAATGCCAGTAATTAGAGTCTTGTAAATGGTTTAAAGGGGTTTTCATAGTTTTACCCTTATACCCTTCTTTTTTAATTTCTTTATTGCTTTTGTTATCTATGATAATTAATGCTTTTAATTTTTTGCTATATGCCAACAAGTCAATAGAACCTCCAACATCATAATCTTCAGAAGCAATTACAACCTCGGCACCAATAATTTCTAATCTTTCTTTAAATATATCATAGAACTTTTGAAGTGCGGGCTTAATGGCTTCAAATTTAGGTGTTACGGGGTCATATCCAAACTTTTCAACTATTTTATTTTTATCGTATAAGAATGGATAATTCATCCATAAACATTCAAGATATAAATGAGCAAGCGTTCCATATTCACAAGCAAGCTCTCTTTTAAAATCCCAGTGGTCTAAAACCTCTTGTTGAGTTAAACCATCTCTACGAGCAATTATTTTACTCATCTTATCTTCATCAAACGGTTCAGAAAAAGAATGTATAAACTGAGTTGTTGATATTCCTATAGTTTTTTCCTCGCCATTTTTGTCCACATAAGTATAAGTATGGGAATCCTCATGAAACGTATATTTTGAAAAAGCATTTTTTATTTTATTTCTTACTTCTTCTATCTCAATCATTTAAAGGGCACTCCTTTGTTAAGAAATGCTGATTTGGGTCGTCTGTTCTAATAGGGGACGTATCCTTATTCCACTTATATCTTTTCCATAGCTCATTAGGAGTTCTATAAAAACGATAACTAGGAAAATCAAAGTATAATTCTATTTTAGGCATAAGTCCCGTTAAACGATTTTTAATAACCTCTATATATGTGTCATATTGTTTAGGTTCTTTTCCTTTAATATAATCGCCCCTCATATTAGTTTCCCCATTTTTTTCATCATTGGTATATCTATGAACCGCAAAAGCCATGTGACATAAATTTCCAATGGCAGAGGCACCAGATATGCTTTGTAAACTTAAAGAAGTTTCCCCAGCAATGTTTTTACGAGGGTGTGCAAGCAGGAATATTAAGACGTTGAACTTCTTAGCAAATAGAACTAAATCTTTTACAAAAGTCTTCTCTGCTTCTAATCTATCATTTTCACTGCATAGCAAGTCAACGCACATAAGATTATCTATTGTAATAACCCTGCATCCTAATTTTCTAACTGCTTCTTCCATTTTTATAAGTAATGACTTAGAATCTACACCTAAACTATCGTCATATACCATTATACGTCCTTTATACCAATCTCTCATTTGCATTTTAGCATCATTATTAAATACTCTAGCTTGATTACTTTTAAGAGTAATGTTCTCTCTACCAATCATATTGGTTTCTACCCAATTTTTAAGTATGGGGGCGGGTAACTCTCCAGAATATACAAAACAATTATATCCTTGATTAACTGCTTCACCTATTGCAACTTGATTAGCAAAAGAGCTCTTACCAGAACCACTCTTTCCTGTAACTAAAACCACCGTTCCAAACACAAGTTTATATATTTTGTCATCTAGCTCTTTAATACCAGTGTATAACCCCTCTGCACTCTCAATATCAAATTCTTCTGCGTCTACTAAGTCTAAGACCCCTTGTATTGGGGTGTCTAAAGGATTATTGATATATTCCATAACTCTTTCTTTTCCATAAAAATATAATATTTCATTTGCATCCTTACAGATTTTGTTGTCTTTCCCTATATCTTCTGGTTTTATTTCAATATATGATGTACGCCAAGTTCCAAGTCTACGAGTACATTCGTTTCTCATCTTTAGACCTGGGTCATCATTATCCGACCAAATAATAACCTTTTCAAATTGCTCTAACCATTCCCAGTTTTCTTCAATCCAACCAAATGAGTTAGAGCCATTAGGAACTGATACTACATTTGTATAGCCTGCCTCTATTATAGACAAAGTATCTATACACCCCTCTGTAATTACCAGTGGTTTTGTTGGGTCAATTCTATTCATATTAAATAGAATAGGTGTTGTATCAGTATCCTTTTGAAACCACATTTTGTTTTCACCACGTAATACCTTTCTTGACGGACGGTATTTTACATTTAATAATACGTCATTAGTATCGTAATAATGAAAAACAATATTCCCTTTTTCATCGGCTTGTATATCTGCATAATCTAATGTCTTTTGTGAAATTTTTCTTTGTGCCATATATTGTTCTACGCTAGTTCTATCAGCCCCAAACTCTCTTTTTGGGTATCTATAAGTTGGTTTAGAATGAACACCTCTTGAACTAAAAGAAAACTCTGTATTAGTTTGTTCAAATAATTTTTGTACCGCTTGTATAAAAGTCATTCCTTGTGCTAAATATAAATCTATGATATCAAAGCTTTTTGAACATCCAAAACAACGAAAGCTCGCAGTTTTAGGGTTCCATGAAAACGATGGGTTTTTATCCGCATGAAAAGGGCATAATGCACTTTTGCTTTTCTCGTTAAACTCAATACCAAAATAATCACATATTTCTTGTATTGCCTGCCCATCATATTTAATCTTTGCTTCTAGCAGTTTATCTTGCGGTACCAACATAATTTCTTTTTTCCTTTCTTGCTTTATAAACTAAAATGGGTATTCAGATTCATCAACAGTTTCAGCAACTTTTGTATCTTCTTCCACTCTAGGTGGCTTATCAATTCCTACTCTAGTTGGTTGATTGTCTCTTTCATAAAGTTCAAAATCAAGAATTTTAATCATTGGGTTTCCATATCTTGTGATATTCTTACCGCTTTCATCACACATAATTTCGCCTTCTTTATTTTTTACTGTATATAACTCACAAGTCAAATCTCCGACTAAGTCTGTTATTTTTTGTCCATTCTCTAGGCTATATTTTTTTGCTTTATTAAATGCTTCTTGCACTAGAATCCCTTTTATTCTAGTTTTAGCATAATATTTCCCGTTATATTCTCTAGCAAGACCTTCGTCAATTGCTTTTTTATCATATGTAGGGTCTAATTCTCTTGATGTACTTAATGTTACATTCATACTTTTACCACTTGAATTTTCTTCTAAATCCCAAACAGTAAAAATTGTATTAAACTCATGTCCTCCACGAGCATATTTACTTGTTAATCTTATCATTATTTCTCCTTATTTTCCTATTTTTTCTAATTCTTCTAAAGTGTTGTTTAATTTTTCTTCATCTAAACAATCAGAAGGATTTACTATTCCATATTTTTTTAATACTTCAACAACGCTTGGATTTTTGCTTCCACCTTTTTCAACTGCTGTGTCGGTTACTTTCTTTTGTATAGGCTTTAATTTTTCTTCCAAGGTTGGAACTCTTTCTTCTCCACCGTTAGCCCAATCATATAATGCTTCCCCATCTTTTTCAGTTAAAACATCATATTTGTTTGTGAATAACCCTGAATTATCTTTCATCGCAGTTGCAACATTAGTATCTTGGGCAATATTGAATGTAACCATATATTCATATTCAGTGTCTTTTTCTTGTTGAACTCCGACCCCAACCTTCTTAATTTGTGTTTTTTTAGTTTTTTCATCGTTTTCCATTACGTATTCATCTTTCCCTCTTCCTGTAGCAATAAGATGAACTTTTGTTTCAACGATAAAATCTACAAGTTTTCTATGTCTGGGTTTTTGTTTTCCCCAATTATTAAAACTATTTCCTGGCATATTATTAACTTGCTCATTTAGATAATTCCATTCGTGAGATAAACTATCAATTATAATTACTGATGCTCCATTGTCAACACAATATTGTATCGCTTCCATATAATTTTCTGGCGAACGAGGTTCTGGTAAATCAATTATATTATAATTAAATTTATTTCCGTACATTTCCCCACGGTCTCCCTCAGTATTTATGAGATATATTTCTCCACCTGTTTTGTTGATAATACCCGTTGCTAGTCTTAACGCAGAATATGTCTTACCTGAGCCAGAGGCCCCTGATAATAATATTTTCAACGCTAATTTTCTTTTTTCCGCTTTCCTTGCTTGGAACTTCATATTTTTCCTCTCTTCCTAGAACTGACCTTTACCTGTGTTCAATTCTATTTGCATTATATCAAAATTAATCATACTTGTCAATTGTATCTTTTAAGATTTTTATGAAATTTTTACATTCTTCTATCGTGTTATTTTCAGATAAAGAAACTCTTATAGTTCTTAATGCTTCTTCCTTTGTATAACCTCTATATAAAAGCGTCAAAGAAGGTTCAACACTATGTGAATTACATGCACTACCAGCTGAAACAGCCACTCCTTCTTTATCAAAAATAACAACCGCTGTTTGAGCAGATAGTTTGTTAAATGTAATATTTAAAGTGTTACTTGCACTTTGAAATTTACACTTTGGCATATTTGAAACTAAAAATTCCATTAAGTAATCCAATTTTGTTTTATTTTCATCAAAATGTTCATAACATTTTTTTAGTGCTTCACTCATTGCTATAATAGCTGGATAGTTTTCTGTTCCGCCTCTATACCCTTGTTCTTGACTTCCCCATATTAAAGGTTGGATATATTGTTGAACATCTTTTCTAATATAAAGTAGTCCTGCACCCAATATGCCACCAAACTTATGGGCTGATAAACAAGCATAAGTTACATTTTTCATGTTGTGTAAGTTTATTCTTTCTTTACCAATAGAAGCTGTTAGGTCTAAAAATATTTCGGGTTTTACACCCTCTATCTCATTCTTTTGCCCTGTTTCACTATCATAATAAGGTATGGCTAATACAGGTTCATTTGTTAATTTTGGATTACAATCTTTTTGTGCCTCTATTACAGAATGATGAGATGTTGGATGAGCAATAATTTTTCTCATCTTGGCTACCCACGCTATCGCTTCACTAGAACTTGAGACAAAGAAAATTTCATCTTCATCACAGCCAAGCACTTTTGCAATATCTTTACGTGCGTTTTCAAGCCAAAAAGAAGCCTCTATTCCTTCTTTATGTGTTGAACTAGGATTATGTACTTTAGAGGTATAAAAGATGCTTAAAAGCTTTAAAATGTCTTTATTTGGTGTCTCATTTGATGCGTTATCAAAATAAATTCTTTTCATAAATTTCCCTTTCTTTCTCAAAACGTAAAAAAAAGAGGGACTATAAATTAATATAATCCCCCTTTTAAAATAAATTATTATACAACTGCTGAACTAGAGACCTTAATATGTACATTACTAGCAAAAGTAATTCCATATTGGGACACTAAATCATTAGATAATATAATTACTGAATCTGGTATACTATCATTTGCACTGGTATACTCTTTATAATCTACTTGCTTATCATCTACGTAAGTAGTGATTTCTATTAATGCATGGCTTTTTGGTTTATCGACTGTTATGTCGCTGGTAATTGGTAATTTAACTTTTTCATTATATGTATTTTTTTGACCCAATCCAACTTCTATAGTGCCAAAATCCCCTGAAATGCTAAGCCCACCATCATTTGTCGAATCTAAGTCAAATTCGATATTAAGTTGTGGTTCACCATATTTTGTTTCTAATTTTGCTGTCCATTCACCAGTTAGTTTCTTTATATAAGTTTCTCCAGTTTCTACTAAGTAACAAGTACTACCTGGTGCACAAGTACTATTATTAGTAAGTTCAGTTATTGAGTCAGTATTATCTCCAAGATAATCTACAATATTATTGTCTTTAACTCTTATAGTTTTTATCATGTTTTATTCCTCCCCTTGCTAAATTTTTACATCTACATGTTCATAATTTGCATTTATATCATAAGCATAATTCACAAATGGTAAATTAGTACTTGAATCAGTATATACGAACTTTTTAACATTTGCCGCTTTAACACCTTTGACTCCCATATCGTTTGCTCTAAATAATTTATGCTTACTGTTCTTAACTCCACCAACTTCTTTATTTCTTTTATCACATCTAATAGTTGAGGTTAAACTAACTGCTTTCCCAAAATGATTTCTGATATATTGGTCAGCCATTAATAAATGCATTGGTATTTTATTTCTTAAACCATTCCAACCATCACAATATTTTTTCTTGCAAGTGCAATAAAATTCACCTGACTTAAAGTTTTTAAAATATTTCCAATCACTATCAACCATATAAGGGTTATTATTATAAGAAGCATATATTTCTCTTAATAACTTGTCAGTGTCATCATAATATACTTCACTTTCTTTATTAAGAAAAATAGTATTAAATTGTTTTACAGCTTTTTTATGTCCTGCACCTCTGATACCATCTATTTTTTTAACATATAAACCTATCTTTTTTAAATATGTTTGTTGTTCTTTTAAATTAAGAAGAGAGTTTTCAATAGCTGGTTCGGGAGACTTTTCTTCTTCTGGAGCCTTATTCTCACCTTTCTCGTTATTGTTATTAATTTCCTCTTCTTTTTTTTCTTCTTCTTTCTTATTCTCTTCTTCGTTTTTTTTTATTTCTTCGTCCGTTGGTTCTGTCTCTGGTATTTCATTTTTATCTTTATTCTTCAAAATAAATTCAATTAATTGTCTAAAAAAATCTAATATAATTTTTCCCATTTTAAAACTCCTTACTTTCTTTTTATTAATTTATATGAACTATGTACTAAATTGTAAACGATATCGGCTGTTAAACCACTTGTTGCGATAGCAACACTAAAATCTTTAGTTACAACATAATATAAAAAACATGAAATTAAACCCACGATACCATTTTGAAAAATTATCATATCGTTTTTTATATTTTCATTTTTCTTAGATAGTGCACCCAATATCCATACTATAATTTGAGTTAGTATCATTATTATAGTTTCAATATTATTATTTAAAAATTCCATAAATTTACCTCCTAAGCATTAATAGCTTTTGTCCATTCTGAACCCGTTTTTACAAAGACTTTCTTTGCGGCAATCCATCCATTCTCGGTTTTAATAAATACCTTCCCTCTTTGCCACCCATTATCAGTCTTCACCAAGATAGTCGCCTGGTCGGCGGGCGTCGTAAAAGACACACTTTTTGACATTGCATTCACTGAACCTTGATTTCTAGGGTGGGCGGCTACATCTAAAACATAATGCTTTTCTGGTGTTAAACCTGAAAACGTACAGTAATTATTTGCAGTCGTATAATTCCCAATAATACTACCATTTTCATCAAATAACAAATAAGAGTAGTGGTCTAAATTGTTGGTGGTAGATGGGACTACATTAACAGTTACAGAAGTGGGAATTAAAGAAGTTATTGTGACAGAAACCATATCTATAGGATTAGAGTACGTTGTAAAAGTTACAACAGCAGCAGTAGCACTCCAAATTCCATCAGAACTTCTCCCATAGACGTTAACCCAATAAGCAGTATTTCCACTTAATCCACTTAATTGAAAAGACCCACTTTTGCCAGAAACATCCCTATATATAGTTGTTCCATTTTGCCCAGATGCTCCATATGTAATTTGAATTTGATTTATTGAGCTGATTGTAGAATCACTTGTGCAACTCCAATCAATCCAAGCATAAGTATTTGTCATGTTATACCAGCCTGGATTGTTAGGATGTGTTTCTAAAGATGCAACCATAGCAGGTATATATTTGGCACCTGATTCTATTGCTAAAGAACTACAAGTAGTCCAGGCTAACCATGCACCAGTGTTTTTGTTTGAAGTGCCCGCTGCACTACCTGTTCTATCTACCTTAAATTGTATGTCTATATTTGTAGAATTTATATCTAAATTACTAATTGTGTAAGTAGTACTTTTAGTATGTTTTGCAGTCCCACTCCAAGACTCGTTTGTTGCCTTTAAAGCTAGGGGACCGTATTGAACTCCATTAAATTTGAAATAAGCATTAAGACCCATAGTACTACCAGTTCCTAGAGATGAACTTTGATATCTCAAATTAGATGTAACGGTAACTGAAATATCTACTGTAGAAGCCGTTCTATTATTATAAGACGCTTCTACTGTATAATAAGCATAAGGAGAAACCCCATTTGAAAGTTTATTATTTAAAACAGTGGCAAATCTTTGTATATTTAACTTCATTTTTCTCATAAAGACCACCTTATCCTATCATGACGTATATGTCCCCAATTTTCCCAGCACTAGCGGTAGGATTTCCCTGTCCCCAATAGGTCTTAGTTAATGTATGGGCAACGTCATACAAGGCCCCCGCTGAAGCCGCTTTTGTATCATCTATAGTATCACTATTGTTAACTAATTGAACTGCACCAGCACTTGTAGTTGAAGCTGAAGCCATAGATATCGTTCCATTTGATATGTTAAGCCCGTTTCCACTTGTTACTTTTACATGTCCATAATTTGCTGTGGTTCCTACCCCATAAGACTGAGTAGAACTGGCATGGTTTGTAGGAACCCTACCCGTATACAACTCTGTAAAGTTATCATTAAGTTTTTTTCTAACAAGTGCTGCACTTTCACCATTATCTATTTGTTGTTGTGCCATAAATATTCTCCTTTCTTAATTAATTATTTTTCTTATTAATTAGTTTCATATATAACTATTCCACCATATTGTCTATCAGAACTACTACCATAATAAGTGTTTGACTCATAATGCACATTTACTTCACCATTTTCGTCTACAAATACTCTCATTGTATCTCCCTTTGCAACGTTTCCACCATATAAATAAAATATTACACCATTTTTAGCAGGTGGTAGTCCATATATAATTTTACCTCCATGTGGTACAACTGATTTAAAACCTATTGTTCTAATATTTAATATCACTATTTTGCCTATACGGACTACAATATATGATAAGTCGCTAGTATATACATACTCCTCATTTACTGTCATAAGAGATGTTACTGGTAATAAAGGCATCAACTCCTCTAAGTTCAAATATGGTGCGTAAGCCGAGGCTGTAGAACTAACTTCTAATTGAATATTGGTGTAATCTGCATAAGCACCAGTACTGAAACCAGTACCATTTCTATTCCCATAAAGCAATACATAAGCCCCATCACAACCGCTAGGCATATTTGCTGGAAAAGTTGACGTTATTTGTGTATTTGAAGTTTCCCCGTATAAATCAAAGTTAGCCGATTCAGTTGCAGGGACATAATCAGTTCCAAAATAAATTCTTGCCATAGGCACATTACTTGAGCTCGAAGTTGCTATTGCTTTAAAAGTACACGTTTTACCGAGCAGTTCACTAATATTCTCTATCTTAATACAGGAATACATGTTTTGACCATCGCCCAAGCATGTAACTCTTGCTGTGTTGTTTTTCACACTGATACGAGTGCTATATTGTTGTGCCACGTAGCCATTTATATTAAACAAATTCTTGCTAACCACATTTTTCGCAATTATATCTTTATTAAAAATTTGTTCTTGCGAGAAAGTATTAGGTAAATCTATTCCCGCAAATTGAGTACTTGTTTTATGTTTAATAGCAACCCAAGAATTATTTACAGACCCATTTTTAGCACATAGTTCTACACTGTCGCCCTCCGATAATGTTTCCCCTGTTTTATTCAAAAGCCCACTAATAATAGAGTCTAAGTTGGGAGGAATACATACATTTACAGTCCCATTATCATTTACACCTTTTACCAGTGCAGAAATATATTTGGTTATCCCTCTTTTATTTAACTCGGCATCTATTATTTTCTCTATTACATTTTTAAATTGAGCAGGGTAATTTTCTTCTGTTTCCATGTTAAATTCCTCCTTTCTTAGTCATAATATATATATTTTTCTGTTACATATACATTTGAAGTTTGTTTGTTAACATATGCATAAGCTCTTATAACTGTTGTTACAGAATCAGCTAATCCAAAAGCATATACTATGTCAGTTTCATATTCATTCACAATAGATAAGTCAGTAGGGTCTCCTCCAAAATAAGCTTTAACCAAGTTTCTAGCTTGTTCTTCTGAAGTACAAGGCACATATTGTAATGTAGCAAATGGTTGTTTTGAGAAGTTTGTTAAGTTTGAACAAGATAAAGTCATCTGACTATCAGTTCCCAAAGAATAAGAAATTGATTGTATTAAGAATTTTTCTCTTTTATATCCGAAGAATGAATCTTCTATTGTTATAATATTATTTACAAACAATAGAGGGTTGAAAGCAACAGGTAATGTAATGCTTGTTTCTAAAATGCCTTTTTTTCTAAGCTCATAATCAGCTCTGTCTTGAGCTCTTTCTTTGCTATAGATATTAGCGTCATTTATATATTCAACTCTTCTACCAACTACTTGAATACATATAGGCGATTCTGGGTTTCTATTTTCAGCCATTGCATAAGCTAAGTCGGCAGTAACACTATCACCAACCACATGTATTTCATTTACCACATTTTCAAAGTCACAACTTATAGTTGAATTAAAATACTCTGGTTCTGTGTCAGTATAATCCCATAAAGTTGGTTTGTCCGTGTCATTAATGGTTTCATTTATGCTTATAAAACATAAGTTTCCCTCTGTGTTATAATAAACCTCCGCATTTAATATAGTCCCTATATCTAATATCATTTCCCCCAACGTACTACCTGCATCTTTAGATAAAGTATAAGGCATTTTCATTCCTTTAAACCTAGAATCATAAACAATAGGCTTTAAATCAATAGGATATCCAGAACCATTGTCTAAACTTAAAATACCTATTATGGCCTCTTCAATATCTGTTCCAGCAGGAATTTCATAAGTTGTTTCTAAAGTACCGCTCTTTCCTTCTAAATATGCAAATTTGTCCAATAAAGATAGCTCTACTTGTTTGTCTGAATTAGAACGACTAGCAGTAGGGTTCCCTAATATATATATACCTCTAGGAAACCAATAGGTTCTATTCACATAAAACAGCGAGTCAATTCCTATATCTAATCTAAAACGATTGTTTACCCAAATTTTATTTAAGTTGGGTGTGTATTTTCCATCTGAATTATTTAAAGATATTGTTACGCTTCTCCTTTGTCCACTTTGATAGTTCTCATCATAATTTCCAGAGTCTAATATTATGTCTTGTTCTGGTATTTCATAATCAATAGTTTCATCGGGATTCAATAAGAATAAGCGAAAACGTGGTTTAACTATTGGCATTTTTAACATTCTTGTTATTAATGAAAATGAGTAATAATCAGGGTCATAAGTTTCTCCGTCGGAATATACAGATAAAACTTCCCCTAAATAGTTTGCTAATACTTTTTCTTGTTTCATATTATTCTATAATAGATATATAGTTTGAATCCATTATCTCAGCCCAATTAAATGAAACTGTAGTATATTGTTCTACACTCTCATCTGCCGTTTTAGTTGAACTGCTTGTAATATCAACTATCCATCTATTTCCCTTTCTATCTTTTAATAATTTAAGTTCACTTCCAGAACAAAAGAAATTCCATTGTCTAATAATTCCAATAGCTTCAGTATATAAATCATTTTGTATATTCCCAGCAATACATGTTAGAGAGCCTTGATTATAATTCATAGTTCCACTAGAAATTTTTGGGTATTTTGTTAAGTTATCATAAACTGTTTTACTCATAGTCTCTGAAACATCTCCACTGTCGATATTTAAAGAGAATCTCCAAATATTTTGAGGGTCTACTCTATATACTCCATCATCATCTGAATAAAATCCTGTAATTGTCCAATCCCACCAACAAGTAGTAACATTATTAGATAATACATCAGAAGAAGTATAATTTTCATCTTCTTTATATACATGATATACATACTCCATATGATTTTGAACATTATGGTCTATTATAGATAAAGAACCATCAGATAATTTAGCCACAAATTCTAAAGTGTCGTCATTGTCAGTTTTATTTTCTTTATAAACTGAAAAAGTATATCCAACTGCCGTATTAGTTATTCCATAGCTATCATATATATTAGTGAAACTATCATCGAATGTTATCAAAGAAATACTATTATTAGCTAGAGAAGGTATATATCTATTTACAAAAATATTACTATTAGAAGTTTCATTCTTTTGTAGATGAAAAAAATCAAATTGAACTTGTGAGTTTAAAGTTACTCTTTTGATGTTCATACTATACCCCTCCCTTCTCTAATTTTATTGAATCCTTTGTTAATTTTACTTTCCACCAAGATTCAGCAATACGAACTATAGCAGTTCCGCCTTCTACCCAATATTTAGTGTCATCCCATGTATTATTTTCATCTATCCATCTATAATCATATGCACTATTAACCTTACTTGATGTTTGTAATAGCCATTGATTATTTGGGTTAGAATAAAAGGATGCCTTTAGAGTAATCATCATTACATATTGGTCACCAGCAGTAGGAACAAATGGTAATGGACTATTAAAAGTAGCTTTTAAAGTTGTACTGTCAAAGTCACTAATTTTTTCTATATAAGAATATTCTGGGAAATATATATAAGAGGTTGTGTTTAAATCAATAGTCTCGTTTAGATACATATATTCCTTTGTGTTGCTCTCTCCACTAGGAGGGGCATTTAATGTTTGTATATTAGCTACACCATTAGTATTCTCGGGATAAGCCCCTACAATATCATAAATATGTGCAAAGATAAGTATCATTCCTGAAACCTTATCAGTTGCATCACTCTCAACTGAGGCAATATCTATAATATCTCTAAAAACTCCAGTTGTTCCATAAAAGAAATCTTTATTAGGCTTAAATTGCATTGTTATTTCCCAATCATCTGGGTATTCCCCAATAGAATCATCTTTGTCACTTTCATATATTAATTTATATCCTTTAGTATCAACAGAGTTTGTGTTTTGATAAGGTGTGTTTCTATACAATGCAGTAGCATCACTAACACCTAATCCATCATAACCTTGAATATAATAATCACTACCCACTACAAGACTTTCTGGCAAATCCTCTTTTACAGTTATCAAACCAGTTATTGTATCATATGTTTTTATATGCATCTCTACATTGTTTATAGTAATTATATTATCCTCAAATATATTAGTTAATCCTCTTGAAATATAAAATGAATTAGAACCAATATCCCCTGGTAAAACATCCCCAGAAGAGATATTTGTATTCCAAACCTTTGGAGCAAACTCAGTAGGTGCAACCCAATCTAATTGTATTGCATTTTTACTATAATCTACTTTTGCAGATGGCTTTTCTAAATATTCTATTTCATTGTAAGATACCGAAAAATATTTTTGAACATAATTACTTATGCCAAACTCATCCTCAGTTTCTAATATTATTACATAGTTAATGCCATTTTTTAAACCATCATAAGTATAAGTTAAATTACAATTATATACTTTCTCTGTATTTTGAACGACAGTATATATTAATGGGTTATCTTTATCTGTAATACCCAAAGTCCATCTATGATAAGACAAAGGAACCCCGTCTGCTTGCGAATAAGTTCCAGTGAAAGTGTATTTTTTTGTAGTTATCTCACTAGGAATATTATTAATTTCTACGCTTGGTGTTTTTCTTACATGTAGTATATATTCTGGAATAGTTTGTATGAAGTCAGAATATATTTGATATTGAGCCCCAGCTAAAACAGAACTTGTAAAAGCAGATTCAATAGTTGCTATTCCAGTGTTATCACTATATGCAGTAATAGTTTTTAATTCATTATTGTATTTTAAGCTCATCCCAGCTTTTACATTAATATTTTTTTGTAACACTAACTCTGTCTCACTATTTACTGCTTGGATTATTCCATATGTAATATACATATTAGAAGTGTCTTGATACAATTTCACATACCATTTATAATCAAAACCATTTTCTAAGTTCGCTTTAAGAGCAGAACTAGGAATGAGAAAAGACAAGGTATCTCCATTGTATAAAGGAGTGCTTAAATTTACTTTATCTTGAACATATCTTACGGTGTTATCCCAATTTAATATTGTAAGTTCATATCCAACAACTTTATCATTAGTATTTATTTCCATAGAAAAGTAATTATTTAAAACATTACCATCTATAGATTTTTGTGCTGGATTTACATTTCTTGGTTGATATATCATAGATTAATCCTCCTTTCTTTTCTTTATTCTGTTCCTAATTCTGCTACAGTTACTACATTTGTTAAATTAGTAAATTTGCTTGTTATCCACTCTTTAGCGGCGTCATCTTTAACTATAATTTTGCAATTGTCAGGGACGCCAGCAAACATGCTTGAATAAGAAGTTACATTTGTAAAATCAAAGTTTCTTATATCTAAATTTCTTAATGAAGTACAGTTATAAAACATATTCTTCATGCTTGTTACTTTTAATGTGTCAAAACTACTTAAATCAAGTGTTGATAAAGAAGTATTATTAAAAAATACATTATCCATATTTAAGACCTCTGAGGTATTGATGTTTTCTAAGTTAATTGTCTCCAATTGTTTACAACCAGAAAATAAAGAAGATATTGATGAAAGAGGAGCGTTAATGTTACTTAAATTTACTGTGGTTAAGTAACTATCTCTTTCAAACATGTAATTAATATTCGTTAACTTTGGTGCGTCAAGATTGCTATAATTTGCAGTTACTAAACTTAGATTATTGCTATGCATGCTTAACATGGTTGTTAAATTAGGGGCACTTTTCCCACTCCAGTCTATATTTCTTAGGGTAGAGTTATAAAACATGCTGGAAGTAGTTTGAACTTTATCTAAACTAAAGTTATTGATAGCTCCGTTTGCATTCAACGTGTCTCGGGATGAACAATTGGAAAACATACTGCTCATTTGAGTAATATTACTTGTATCTAAATCTAAAAGAGCATCCCCAATAAAAACCTCAGGGCAATCCCTAAAGCTAACAAATGCAGGGCTATACTTTGCTTGTGCCACATTAGTATTTATCTCTACACTAGAAAGAACTTTACCTTCGTCAGGTGTTACTGTGCTGCTCCCATTTTGAGTGATAGTCACACTTTTGGCTTGTTCTGGTTTTTGTGGAACATTAGTTGTTATCTCAACACTAGATAATGTTTTATTTTCATCAGGTGTTACTGTTTGAGTTCCATTTTGAGTTATTGTTACACTCTTAGATTGTTCTTCTTTGCCTCCACTAATACTTTCTATTTCAGTATCAAATGTATTTGCAGGGATTAATTCGGTTGTTCCTTTTTTTGTTCTGATTGCATCTGCAACATCAGTAAGAAAAACTTTTAAATTATCTGTTCTCGCCATTAATAACTCCCCTCCAATGCTGTTCCTATTATGCCGTTTACAAATGTTGTAGTTAAATCTACAGCTGTTAATATTATTTCACCATCGGCATAAGTTCCGTCTATTCTATAAGTACATCCTGCTTTATATATAGTTCCATTATTTTCATAATTAGTAAGGCATAATACGGCAGTTCCAACTTTTAACTTGCTATTAGATATAGCTAGATGTAAGTTTGCCCCTGTCATACTAGGATTAGTTTCTCTAACTACTGTATCAGTGTAAACCATTCTTACAATGTTCCCATTATTATTTATTTCACGATAATTAGCATAAAATTCCCAACTATATCCTATTCCTATATCATAGTCTTGTATTTGACATAAATCACCAACTGTTGAAGTTTTTGTAATATCTTTTTGGAACATACAATTTATATTTATATTATTTCCATTTTTGTCTTTTAAAATTATTGTGTAGTTGTTGTCTAAATCCCCTGTTAAGGTAGTTAATGGTAAGTAAATGTGGAATAAATATCCAGTATTATTAGTGAAGGTAAAGTCATTAATTGTTTCATCTAAAGTGGCTGTAATAACATTGTTTTGTAAAACTGCATTAAAATCAACTTGTTGTTCTCTACCAATGTATTCAATAGCTAAATTATCAGCATAACTTTTCGCACTAGCAAGAGTATTAGCGTCCCCGTTATCTACATATGCCTTAGATACATCAGAACCGCTTCCGCCACCACCAGCGTTTGCAGCCATTCCTCTTGCAATTATATCAACTGACATTGATTATCCCTCCTTTATTATTCCATAAACAGTTAAAGACCCTTCTCCTAAAGAAATTATTGAGGCTTTAACTTTTTTGCAACCTGAAATATCTATTTGATAAACATTAGGTTCTATTATACTTGTATGTACTTTTAAATCATTCATGCTTATTGCAGCTAAAGAATTATATTTATTAGGTTCTGTTTCTAAATCTAAACATCCCTCTATCTCGATTTCAAAAGTTGCTTCACTATCAACTCTAATTACTAATATATTCCCTTTAGAGTTTGGAATAGCTTCTGAATCTTTTACTTCTGTTTCTTCTTTAAAAAAGTAAAAATCTTTTATCAACATTGTTATTTCCTCCTTTATGATAAAAGGGTCGGCATTAAACCAACCCTTTAATTATTTTTTGTTATATTTACTAATGCTTTTAGTTCTGATAAGAATTGACTCGCATTTTTTACATTTGGTAAAACAAGTTTATCAAAATTATATACTTGTGTTGTATTACTTGTATTTCCAACTCTATTATAAACTGGATGGCTAAGCATAGAATATAATTTAGCGGCTTGTCTATTATTGAGCATTACCTCTGGATAATTCACTGAGCCGTGAACCATAGCATAGCCAGTGTAATCAACTACACCACCATTAGCATATCCTTTTTTAGCAAAAGCACTCTTTGTGTTTTTTCCAACAATTCCATCGGCTTTAAGCCCGTTATCCTTTTGGAATTTCTTTAATGCTTTTAAGGTTTCAGGACCCCATTTGCCATCTGCACCATATTTAGGTAAAGAATATCCTAATGCCATTAATGCTTGTTGTAATGCTTTAACGTCATTTTTATTATTTTTACGTCCTTGACCGAATACAGCCTTTATACTAGAAACTAGCCTTGCTTGCTCAGAAGCTCCAGTTCCTCCACCAGCTCCATCACCAGTTCCTGCTGGTGTTCCAGTTGTTGCTCCAAGAATTTCCTCAGCAGTTTTCTTTTCTATATCAGAAATTTGTTTTAAAGTTTCAAGATATCTCTTTCTATATTCTTCTAAAATCTCTAGTCGTTTATTTAGAATTTGTTCTTCAGCGTCTGCACCAAACTGTTGTGCAAGAAGTAGTTTTTGTTGTTCTTTTTCGTAGTCACTAGAAACATTAGACCATGCCTCTTTATATTTCTCTAAAGCTTCTATTTGTTTGTCAATTTCGTCTGTTTCTTGTTCTTTGTTAAATTCATCAAGAGCCTCTTGTGCCTCTTTGATGGCTTGTTCATCTTGAACATAAGTCCAGCCTTTTCCTTCAACAAAAACCCTCTTCGTTCTTTCATTACGAGCTTTTTCTAAAGCTTCTTGTAGTTTTGCAAGTTCTAATTCTTTTTCAGTTTCGTCATTCGCTTTTTGTTTAGCGTCTTTTAATTCTTCAAGCCTTTTTATTTCATCATCTATTATGCCCGTAGCTGCTTTAGCTGCGTTCCCATAATCTTTTTGCTCTTGTTCTGCTTTATCTAAAAGGCCTTCTTTAATTTTGTCTGCTAAATCTTGCCATGCTTTAGTTCCTTGTTTATAAGCTTTTATTAATTCTTGTAACTTTTTAATGTATTCATCAAGACTTATTACACCACGCTTATAATCACTTTCTATTTTAGAAAGTTTTTGCTCTTGTAATAGTTTATTAACTTCCTTCCAAGCATCGGAACCTTTCTTTAATTTACCTAAAAGTTTCTCAAGTGCTTTAATATATTCCTCAATAGTTATTTCGCTATCAGAATATTGCTCTTTCAGAGTTTCAAGTTGTTTTTCCCACCACTCTTTTTCTGATTTAGAAGAAGATGATGAAGAAGTTTTCTTCTTTTTTTTGCCCGTAGTTGAATCTATAGACTTTAGTTTATCTTCTATTTCCTCTAATTGTTTTATGTAATTTAATGTAGCTTGCTCTTCTCTAGTTGGTGGCCCGTACATTTTTGAATATTTTAGATTGTAAGCTGTAACAAAAGCTTTAGCATCTGCAATAGCTGTATATCCTTCATTTTTTAATAATTTAATATTGTTACTAATAACCTCAGTTAAGTCGGCCTTATTTTGTTCTAATTTTGCCTTATACAAAGCCCACATTGCATCAGCATCTAAATTAACCGCATTCCCTTCTTCATCAAAAGTAATCGCACTTCTCATTCCACTATTAATAAGTTTGTGAGTTTGCTCGTCCGTTAATTTTTGAGTTTTATTATATTCTTTTATGATATTATTTAGTTGATTATATTCTTCTATAGAACGGTCACCAACTGTTTCTAAATTTGCTATTCTGTTGTATTCTTCTTTATCAACAATTTTAAGAACCTCTAAATATTTATTCCATGCCTCGGTCGCAATTTCCGTGTCCCCAGCCTCTGCTGCCAAGTCATAAGCCTCTTTATATTTTTCAGCCTTTTCTTTTAATTTTTCAAGAGCTTTTTCTTTTTCTTTTATTAAAGCCGTAGACTCTTCTTCTGCTCTATTTCCTTCTTTTATTCCTTTATTTAATTCGCTATATTTATTGGTTAAATCTTTAGTTGTCTCTATTTGTATTTCAATGTTTCTATTTGTACTTGAACCAGCAATTTTATTTCCAGAAGGAAGCGGTATTTCCCCTCTTTTTGAAGAACTATTTCTATTTGAAGAGGCCGTAGTTTCAACACTTATAATGTCTCCTTCATTTAATGCCTTGCGTGCCTCTTTAGATTTTTTTTTAGTGTTCTTTAATTCTTCTCTCTTCTTTTCCGTTTCATAGATTTCTTTTAGTTCGTCTTTTTCATCTTCAAGAAGTTGAATTTTTTCTTTTAAGGTTTCTATTTCTTCTTTCTCCGAATCAGAAAGATATTTATATCCTTTAAGTTCCTCTAAACGCTTTTTGTATTCATCAAGTTGTTTATTGACTTCTTCATATCTCTTTAATTGTTTTTCAGTTTCTTCTTTTGTATGATTATATATTTTTTTTGTAACTGTTGCTATGGCGGTTAATCCTAAAATAATCCATCCAGCAGGGCCTATAAATTTAACTATACTTCCTAGTACACCTAATAAACCTTTTCCTTTAGCCCCAATAGTTGTTATCACAGTCTGCAATCCAACACCGTTTTTACTAAGGGCTTCCATTTCTTTCGTTAATTTTGTAGCATTCGCCGCTATTGTGAAATCTGTTATACCTTTTGTCGCTAATTTTTGGATAGCTATATATTTAATAGCTGAACGTGTTAATGCGTTGTATCCCGCCTTTAATAACGAAATAGCACCAACTGCCAATCCTACCTTAATTATGAATTGTCCCATCCCGCTGTTAGCAAAATTTAACAATGCCGTACCTAAATCGACAACCGTCTTTATTAAATCACTATCTACCACTGTTGTAGATAATTCTTCCCACGCTGATTTTAATTTTTGAAGATGTCCCTGAATGCTATCAAGAACTCTTTCGTTTTCCTTAGCGGCACTTCCTTGGCTGTTCATAGCTGTAGCAGTTGCTTCTACTGCTGTTTGCCAGTTGCTCATAAGGGCATTAAATTCTGTGATTCTGTTTTTCCCAGCTGCAAGTTCTCCAAGAGACTGTCTTTCTGCATCTGTCAAATCATTCCATTTTTCAGCCATTCCTTTAAGAATATTATAGGTGCTTTCCATTTCTCCAGCACTATTTTTTACTATTTGAACATTAATTCCTAATTTGTCAAAATTTTCTTGTAATGATGCAACATATTCACTAGCATCTTCACCATCTTCGCCTACACCTCTAATACGTTGTCCTATTGTTTTAAGTGCATTTGCTGATTTATTTGAATTTCTTGTAATTTCAGTAATGGCCGTCATTACATTTTATTAATTAAGGGTCGTTAATCCTTAATGAATTGCGATATTTTTTCTTTATATGTTTCGTTGTTTCTTATTTCCCAATATGGAATTCTTAATAAAGGGATATTATTTTTCTTACAATATTCAGTTTTTATTTTATCATGTTGAACAGTTTTATTGTATGTTTTTTTTGCGTCTTCTAAACTAATGTTATTAAAATGAACTGGTTTGAAATGCCCTTCTCCATCTACCTCTATAATTTTACCATAATTTACTAGATAAAAATCAAAAGGCAATGGTAATATATCTCGACAATTATATATAGAATATTCTTTTATATACTCAACGCCTAATTCATCTAAATATTTCATAATTTTTTCTTCAAGTTGTGAAACAGATTTGGCACACATGCTACATCTAAATTTACCACTACGAAAAGAAGAAATAGATGTCTCAAACGTATTTCCACATGCACACTCAAATTTAATTCCTTGAGTAGTCCATTTTCCATTTCTCAAAAGAGCTATGGCTTTTACATTTATTCCATTCATCTTAGCATAATTATTTATATTATATATATAATTTTCTTTGTTATATTGAATATCAAAAATAGCGAATCCTTTTCCTGCAATCATATGATTATAGCTCAAATATCCTAAATATCCATTTTTATCTTTAACTTTTATTCTTTCATTTCTCAAAAAATCATATTTTTTATCTAAAACATCATAACCAAATTCTTTAAACTTCATTATGGCCTTTTGTTTACTTTTTCTATGATTTTTCCCTCTTTTTCTTTTTATACACTCAGAGCATTCTACATATTTTTTCCCTTTAATAGTCCCCCACTCTTTTTGAAAAATAGAGCCACATTCACATTTAAGAGTGAATATATTTTTTTTATGATACTTATCTCCCACCTGTTTACAATTTATAATTTCTACCTTATCATTCTTTTCCTTTATTATTTTTAATGCATTGTGTTCAAAAAAAGGATTATTAAATTTAAAGAATCCAATATTCCTACCTATCATTAAATTATTATAAGATAGATATCCTTTAAATCCATTTTTTTCGCAAAGGATAGGTTCGTCTGCCTTTATGTATTCTCCTATTAGTTTAAATCCGTGCCTTTCAAACATTTTTTTTACATACTCTTTTTCTAATTTTTTTCCCACATTTTCCTCGCAATTCTCTTATACTTTCATATAAGTTTAGATTATATCTTCTAAGTAATCCATTTCCCCTCACTTGAGGGTATGCCACATCTTATGTGGACTTACTAATCGTTGAACCTCCGTCTTATTCTCAAGACGTTTGGCTGCGGATTATCCAATCTTTTTCTTTTTTACCTTATTTTATATTATTATTATAAACCCTCTTGTACATCACTGTCAAGAGTTGGTAGAAAAAGCTCTTAGGAATTCCCCGTCAATTAAAATTATTTTACTTGACCTAATTATGCTAAGCCAAGAGTTTGTTCATAAGTTGTATCACCAGCAGCCATTGTTGATGAAACATTTCCTATAGCATTTGCTAAATCAGCCGAACTAACGGCATAAGAGTTACTAACCTCATTCAAAGCATCAATAATTCTTAATGAATCTTCTGCTTGTATATTAAACGCCTTCATTTGAGCTATCATAAAATTAGCTGCATCTCCAGCATTTAATTGTTCATCTGCTATGTTAGAATACATTAAAGCTATTCTACCTAATTCTAAACTTTGGTCGTCAGTATAACCTGATTTTTTGAATTCGGTAGCAGCATCTATCATTTCACGACCTGTTTTTGCGACTGTTTCACCAGCCTCATAAGCTTTCTTTACATATCTATCTAAAGAATCACCAGCTAAATCAGATACTTTTTTAAATTCCGTTAATGAATCATCAAGGTTTTTAACCTCATTAACCATGCTTTTAATAGCATGTACGCCTTGATAGAAGACAGTTGTAACTGACATATAAGTTGTAAATGAACGAATTGCTTTCGTCCAACTGTCTTTTAAATTAAGCATCCAACCACCTTGATTTTTAATTTGAGCGGTTAATTTTCTATAAGAATCGACATTTTCGTCTAAAATTTTCTTTTGTTTACTATATTCTTTAGTTAATTGATTAACCTGTTGAGCATTCCTTTTAGCAGTTGCTTCAGTGATTTTTACTTCAAGAGCAGACAAGCTATTATAAAGGCTATCTATTCTAGTTTTTAATTCATCTGCCTCTTTAACCTCAGATGTTCTTCTCAAATTAATTATACCATCGCTTAATTTATTCACATCTTTATAAGTTTTCTCAACTGAATTAGATAATCTTTCAAATCTATTAGATAGCTTGTAACTAAAATCCTCTTCTCCACTTGCAGTAATCTTTCTAGTTATAGTGAGAATCCTTCCTAATTCATCAGCATATTTTGTAATATTTCCACTTTCGCTTTTGAAAGTAAAAGAACTAAAATCAATACCAGACTCTTTAAGTTTTGAAATGACTTCCGCCATACTTCTTCCACTATTAGCTATTTCATCAATTTTAGTCTTGGCATTTGTACTAAGTTTAGTTAATTCTTTTTGTAAATCTACTACGTCATTTTTTAATATATCAAAAACTCTTAAATCTTTTTCGTTTTTATCAAGCCTTTCAAAAAGTGTGTTTATATTAGTTTTATATTTTTCTATTATCTTACTTAACTCAGTATATTCTTTTTGAGACTTTATAGCACTTTCATCCATCCCACTCTTTTGAAATGCTTCTGCTAGTTGTTGCTGTATTTTGACGGCTTCTTCTAATACTTTGTTTGCATTTTTTTGTGCAACAGTTAAACTTACTACTTTTTCTTCTGCTTCTTCAGTAGCACCTATAAAAGTTTTTGCCTTAACTATTCCATCTTCGTAAACTTTTTCAGTTCCATAATCACTAATCGTAGTTTTACTTAAATTTTTAGAAGTTAATCCTAGCCCTATGTCTATTGTTTTTGAACCATTTGTGCTAGTAAGCTTGTGAGACCCTTTCTGTATTTCAGAAAGAAGCGACCCTGATTGTGATTTAACCTTAGAAACATTTTCTAATTGTGTTTTTAATCCTTCTATTTGTTTTTTTAATATTTCTATTTCTTTTCCCAAAGCCTTAACTTCTAATTTATAATTTTTTGTAAAATCTGTTGAAGTTTTTATTGCCTTTACATTTTTTTCTTTAGAAGTCACATTCTTCTCTATTTCTTTACTATTTTCTTTCATCGCTTTGGTATTTTCATTTGTTTGTAAGTTTTCTTTATTTAAAGCTGCAATTATATCTTTTGCAACCATAGATAAATCTCCCGTGCCACGTCCAGTAGCCATAATATTACCTCCTTTCTAAAGATTTCTTTATCTCTAAAATAGCGTTTTCAACAAATCTTTCATAAAAAGGACTCCCTTTTTCAAAAGTCGTTCCAACATCAAAATTAAAACCCTCATGATACATGTGTCCCAGAATAGTAAAACCTTCATCTAGCCAAGAGTAAAGATTATCTTTTACTTCTTCATTTGATGGATAAGGGGCTTTCCATGGGAAACTCTTGTGATGTCCAAATTTCCCTTTGGCTCCATTTTTTGATTTTATGGCATCTGTATCATAAAAATCAAATGTGAATGTACCATTGCTTTTTATATCTAAAGTAGGTTCCTTTACTGATTGTAAAAATTCTCCTGTCCTATCATAGTACAAGCTTTTAGGCTTTTGATATATATTCGTAGATACACTTTCTTGTAATTCCTCGGAAAATTCATAGAATGTTTTTTCTAATGCTTTTTTTAAACAAGATAATACTATTTGATAATCCATCCACTTCGCCCCTCTCTTTTGCAATTTCCTAAAAAAAAGACGGGCACAAACCCCGCCTCTATCTTATTCCTTAATTATATCTTTATATTCTTTAGACACTTTATCCCAAGCATCTTGTAATTCTTTAATATCAATATCAGATGGAATTAATTCTATCATTTTATTGAACAAATTATAAGCAAGCTCATCAACAGAGTCCACTCTTTTACATACTTCTTTTGCTAAGTTATATGCTTCTTTTGCATTATAGACATTTTCTCTTAAAAAAGTATATATTCCCTTCTCAAAAATTTGTTTATGTAAATTGTCATCAAAATTTTCGACACATAAATTCCCTAAATTAATATTAAATACTCTTTCAGCAATAATAGGGTTTTTATGCAATCCTTCTATTTCATCTTTATTTCCTTCAATCCCATTATTATATGCATTGATATAGGACTCCACTAAAGCAACAAAGTCGCTTTCATCAAGCCCTTCTTTATAATTAAATTTTATTCCTTTATCATTATATTCTTTCATTGTTTCCCTCTCTTTCTTTAATATATGCTAACCCTAAGCATATAGCTTCAGCCTTATCATCATCAGTTAACTTGCTCTTAGTCTCAGTTTCATTGTAAATAAAATTAAAGCCAAAAAGTTCATTAACTTTATCAACTGCTGCTTGTTTTTGATAACTTCTTTTCATCCCTTCTCTTGTTCCATTATATAAGCCTATTTTAGACCTCCAAGAACTAGGATTATACAAAACATAGTCTAATTCATATTCAAAGCATAAACTTAATATAACGCCTTGTAATATAGCTAAATCTTTGCCCGTTTTAAGATTGTTATGATTGTTTAATGGCACATCCTCAAAAACAATAGTAGTTAATTTAGGATGTAAGTTTATTATTTCACATATTTGAAAATAAAGTTCTTCCATTCTTTCTTTTGTTTCATCGCTTGTAGTTCTTAAAAGACCGTATTCTAAAAGATTTCCTTTATAATCAAATAATGCCCATCCTGTCTTTTTTGTAGCCATATCCAGTGCTAGTATCACATTAATCTCCCCTTTGTTTCTTAAAATATTTTTCTTTTAATTCTTTGGCTTCTTTTTCTAACTCTAACCTTTCTTTTATATATTTCCACGTATTTTCCTTGTATTGCTTCATTATATGAGGCATCAGCAACGCCAATACCAATAAAATTAATAAAGTTATTAAAAAATCCATTTATCTCTTCCTTTTTAGTACTTTTTTGTCTTGAAAGTTATACAATTGTTGAGAAATACTATTGATATTCCCTTTACCGTCTGTAAATATGTCAATCAACCAAAACCCCATCTCAGATTCCATACCCATCGCTTTCGCAAAAGGCGTGTATCCTTGCAAACTTGGGACATTAAAACAATGAATATTTCTGTTTTTAAAATATCCGCTAAAATGAAAATGCCCTTGTAATATTACGTTAGGAATTTCTTCAATAGGTAATGTCTCACAATATTTTTGTAGCTTATATGACTTTGAATAACTTGCAGAACCCGCACCATGTCTTAATCTTATTTTTATTTTATCAACTTTTAAGTCAGCTAGGTCTTGTCCTAAATAAGTTAAATCAGGTCTTTCTTTAGCAATCATCTTTCCTACATCTGCCCCACAAGTTTTTATAAAGGTAGCATCATGCTATATCTCTTATATTTCTATAAGTACGGACTATCTCTTCACTCTTTTATTTCGAGTGCCACGCACTTCAACTATCGTATCAATAGATAGCTTACAATTAGTCTCTACACCTTCTCAATTTCTTGAGCTTGGCACGATATTGCCATATCCTCTCGGACTTAGGGTTCATCGTTAGCAGAATTGTTTAAATTCCACACCCTTGATAAGGTTCACGCAGTTAGGTAACCATTTTCGATAAATATGTTTAATTTTCTAATTAAACATATACTTGAATTTCTATATACTAAATCAAAAAATTTTTGTCTATCTTTGCAATAAATTTGAAAATTATAATATCCTTTTCCTCTTTTATCATAATATTCTGAAAAGTCTATTTCATGTAATCTACACCAATAACGAAATACTACGTCTAAATGGTCTTTTGTATTCGCTCCGTAACAAATTCTTAGAAAACCCTTTGAGTTTATACAAACACTTCCATCACCATCTATCATTCCTCTAATAACTTCATTTTGCTGTTTTTTTACTCAAACCTTTAAAATATCCGAAAAAGTTTTTTTTGTTTTCAATCAAATATTTATAATAAATTTTATCACCACTTATAGAGATTCTCCAAAACCTTCTAAGTTTATTTGCGATAATTCTTTCTCTATATCCTATTCTTCTATTTAAAATTTTTGCTACATCCTCTATTATTTGTTTATCAGCCATTTCCAAAGATATCTTATATGTTTTAGTAACACCATCTTTCCAAACATATTCTCGGCAACATCCATCTGTTGCCAATAGTCCTAAGATGTAATAATTCATTTTTATCTCCCCTTTAATTACCAGTTATTAAATAAGTTTTCACATCACTTTTTGGATATTTGTTGACTACATAATCAAGTTGCTCCATTCCCAAGGCTCTTACTTGATATATATGGTCTGGTCTTTTATTGTGAAAATCCCCTTCTGTAATATCTCCAGAATGAGTTACGAAATCACAACCTTCTCTTTCTGCAACCTCATACGCATAATTAATTAAATCAATATTATCCCATTTAGACCCACAATGAGTATCTGATATAGCTAAAAATTTAATATGGGTCTTATCCTTTGGTATAAAGAAACCTTCTTGGTTTACTAAATCATTTTGCACTTGAATTATTTGTCCATCCACGTAGTCTATTACATAGCCATTTTGCTTCATAAGACTTATCAAACCCAAGACCTCGTAATCTTTCATTTCTAAAAAATCACACATCTTTTCTAAAGACATACCTTTTTTAGTAACTTTATATATTCTATCGAATAATTCTTTATACTCCATTTTAATCCCACCTTACTTTTCAACTAAATCTTCAATTTCTTCTTCAATAAACCACACTAGCTTGTTTATAACCTCGGTGTTTTTAACTTTTGTAACATTTGCAAATTGTATGCTAACAAATCCAACTGGAGCCCCAGCATCGTCTTTTAAAACATAATTATATAATGTTTTCATTTTAAATGTTCCACATATAGAATATTCTGGCTGCATATAATTATATTTTTCAAAATCATCTACAATAAAACATCCTTTACTAAGTAATTCTCTTATCAAGTTAGGTAATATACTTAAAGGTAATTTCTGTAAATTTCCTTGCTTTCTTTCAATCCCATATTTAGTTACTTCATAAGTAGCAGACATCCTAAGAGCACTTCTACCATTTGCAAAGTGTTCTCCATTATGAAAATCAAATACTAAAATTCTGTCTGCCCCTAACATTTCTTTTGCTTGTTCCATTTTTGTTAAAATCCTGTGGTCTGCATCTGATTGTTTAATTACCTTTTTAGGCACATTTTCTTTTCTACTACTCAAATATTCATCTATTTTTTTTTTAAATGTCATAAGACTTATAGCTAAAGTGGCAGCTACAGAACCCAACGTCATTGCTATATTTTTTATCAATTCCCAATCCATACAAAATCCTCCCAATCTTTTTTACACGAATTTCTGTACTGCCCAGAAATTGCCAACTTTGGATTCGTGATAAAAAAAAGGATATTATATTTTTACAATATCCCCTTTCTTGTAATTGTTTTTGCTAGTAATTTTTACATTTGAACCATTAATTGACGCAATGTAATAATTAGGTGTAGCTAAAACCACTATCCCTTTTTCAGTAACTTTCTCTACTTCTATTTTTAAAGCAGAGTCATCAACCTTCTTTTCTTTTCTATTTTGCTTTTTATTTGCCATTTTTGATTCCTCCTCTGCTCTTAGAATAGAGCACTTTTCAACATCATCGGTATGCACTACTCTTTTTTTTGTAGTGCAATACCTTTGATATTTACAATAATTAGAAAGTTTAGAGCACTTTAAATACTCACTTAAACCTTCTTTAATACAACTAGAATATTTACAATATTCAGATTTCATTATTCAACAGTTACAATAATATTAGCATCTATTTCTGGTTTATCATTAATAGTTGCACTAATAGTAGAAGTTCCAGCTGCAACACCAGTTACAACATTTCCAGCAACTGTAGCATGGTCTTGTTCAGATGATGCTATAGTTATATCAGCAGCAGGAGCGATAAATGCAGCACTACCATCTCCAGGTATAGCATAAACTGTTAATGTCTTAGTAGCATTAGCAGCTAATGTAAAGTCTCCACCCTCAAATGCAAGTGCAATTACATTGTCATACCAATTTGTATTGAATAATCTTTCAATAATATAAGCATATACAGATTGTCCACCAGTACATCCACCAACGTTTTGTGTTGAAGCTAATGCTCTAATTGTTAATGGTGTTTGAGATACACCATCAGCAGTCATACTTAATGTGAATTGACCTGTCATTGATGCTTTTGGTACTATAACTTGAACAACTCCGATTTGGTTAGTAGTTGAATCAGAACTACATAATTGTGCTTCCATTACTAATCTAATACTAGATGGTAACATATCCGCATTAATTGTGATTTGTCTTGCAGAATTAACTTTTGTATAGTATCTTACGCAAACAGTTTCATTATTATTTGGGTCACCAATATTAAAGTTAGAACCAGTGAAAGTAACTCTTACTACAGTTCCATCAGCTTTAGTTACCCATCCGTATAATACGCCAGTAGTTAAAGCTAAAGGTGTTCCAGTAGTTACTGTACCTTGTCCGTTTTCTAATGTTACACTTTCTTCTACGAACATATCAGCACCCATTTGGATGTTTGTACCAGTATTTAGTGCTAAGAATTCTAAAGAAAATTGTGTTTCGTTAACTGTTATATTCATTTCAGCTGTGTGATAATAGATATATTGTAATTGATTTCCTCTACCACCACGAACGTCAGTGTTTGATAATGTTGTTTCGATTGATGAATCTAATAGAGTTTTACCTACAAAAAGTAATGTATCATTAGAATCATATCCATATACATCTGCAACACTTACAAGAAACTTTTTCATGTTTTTTCCTCCTTTATTTTTTTTATATATAAAAAAGACACATTAAATTGTGTCGATATTTGTACTATTCTTTTAATAAATCAATAGAAAAAACGAAAAGACTTTTATATACAATGATTTCTGTTGGCGTAATGTACATATTAATTTTAATTGTTTATTCATTTTGTTAATCCACCGTTACCTCAAATGTTACAGTCACTGTTGCATTAGGCTCTAAGTCGTCAATTTTAAATCCAACTGATGGGTTTGAACCACCCTGAACAACACCATTTACCATGACACTACCATTAACAAATGTAGTGCCCTCTGGAATGGGGTCTTTGAATTCTACATCTGTGTTTTTTAGATTACCAGTATTAGTAATTACATTTTGGAATTTAATCTTTTGACCTTTTATTACAACGGATTTGTCTGAAGTTTTAGTAATTACTATCATGTTTTTACTCAAATTTAAAGTT
>OJAW01000173.1_pt1 | contig 51045 bp, 44 predicted proteins | sample 1589151 | NCBI WGS metagenome assembly OJAW01 (sample SAMN03283290) | human gut metagenome | biome: human-associated habitat; material: feces | host: Homo sapiens | place: Peru | collected 2012
AAGCTGGTTTTTGTAATGTGCCATCACTTTTTCAAATAGCAGCAATTCTATTAAGATGGTGATAAACGGGAGGAATCCGTTCCACGGGGTCAACGACGTTATATAAAAAAGCAGCGTTGTTCCGTAATAACCGGCATATCGCCCATCTTTCCATGCATAGGACGCTCCCCAATCACGAATCCGATCTATCTCTTCATAGTGACGGTACAGATCCCATCCTTTTGGCGGAATTATTTGAGCGGCCAAAAGAGCAAGACCCATCACACCCAAAAACAGGAATATTTTTTTCTTTAAGCGCTCGCATAATTCCTATTCCTTGCATATCGGTAGATGTTAGAATCCCGTCTATATTTGGATTATTTTCAATAAGAGATATAGCGGAATCGTATCCGTTTCTCAAATAATCTATTTTATTTTCATTAATATACTTATAAATTGCTTTTAATTTCAACTGTACACAATTTGTGTACGTTTTTACTTTTTATTTAATAACATTTAACTTTCGTAATAATTATATCAAAAAAAACAAATACTAGTAAAGTATTTGCTAAAAAATCTATATTTTATTTACTAACAGGAAGTACACTAACACTTCTTGCTACTTCGAGGATTTCATTTTTACTCATTGCATCACTTACAACATAGTATTCAATTCCATTACTTACCCAATTAACTGAATTATCACTAACAACTGCGATAGTATCTGCAAACATTTCAAGTTCCCCAAAAGTAGGTATTATTTCGTGTTCGTCAGGAATACTAACAGTTTCTTCGATTAACATAAATGAACTATCGCCATCAAAAGTAAGTATTAATCTTTGCCCGTCATCTTTACTGACTTTTTCTTGATTAGTTAAATAGGTATTCGTAGGTAAATACATTGGATAAATGATATCTTCGATAGTTGAAGTTTCTTTTGTTTTATCTGTATCTTTTGTCTTATCAGTGTTATCAGTAGTATCTTGTTTATTTTCTTCTGGTTTTGTTTCCTGAGTTATTAAGGTATTTAATTTAAAGTAATCATCATTAAACTTACTATTTAAATCAATTTTACTAAATTCCATTCTTATTTGTACGTTATTATTAGTATCTAATACTTCAACTTTTTCAACATTTACATTTTTGTCAAAATATATTTTTTGTTTTACTAATTTTTGATTATTTGGATAATTAACAACTGTGGTAAATACATAATTTTTATCAGTTTCTTCGAAAGTTTTTGTTTCATCACCTTTTAGATCATCTAATAAAGAATTAAGTAAATAACTTTGAGAATTATTATATGGCCAGTCACTTTGAAATTTAAAACTCTTATTTAAACTTGGAGTTACTACATAAACACCATCTTCATTTCTAAGAATTACTTGTTCGTGATTATTAGTAGTATTAGTTAAATGTACTTTATAGAAATCTCCTTCTTTATATGAAACTTTGACATCATAATTATAAATGTCTTCATTATTCATAAGTTCCATTTTTCCTTCGACATAATATGATTTTGCTTTTTCTACTTTTTTAGTAAATTCTCCAAGTACATCAGATTCACCATATTTACCACAACCAGTCAAACAAAAACTAAAAATTAGTAATATAGAAAGTAAAATTTTTTTCATAATCCACCCCATTTTGTTCTTTCTGATAAATTATATTAATTATTTTTTATATTATGATGAATAAATATTAAAAAAATGGTAATTATATTATTAGAAATTAAAAAGGAGGAAATCGTGAATACATTATTTAAAATTTTTTTAGTAGTTAGTATAATTGGATGTATAAATTGGGGATTAGTTGGACTATTTAATTTCAATTTAGTTGAATACTTATTCGGTGATGGTTCAATATTAACCAAAATAGTATATATTTTAGTAATGATATCTGGAATTGTAGATATTGGAATACTTACTAAAAATTTAGATAAATAAAAGAGAAATTAAACATTATATTTAACTTCTCTTTTTATTATTTCTTAAATATTTTTACTGTTATCTTTGTAGGTTTTGCTGTATATGTTGCTTTTAATTCTTCTCCAGTAACAATTACATCAACAATATGTTCTCCCTCACCTAATCCAGATAAATCAACTGTAGCATTAATCATTGATGCATCAATATTAGCAAGTACACCTTCAGTACCTTTAACTATTACACTAGTTACTGATGATTCTTTACCAAGTGACTGAACTGAATAATTAGGATCTAGATTAATAGTATCTATTTTTACATTACTAATAGTTTTTTCAGTAACACTACCTAAACCAACAGTAACATTAATTGTTGTTTCAGATATATCTCTAATACCATTAGGTTTTTCAATAACAACATTATAAGTTTTAGTTTCTGATAAATTAGTTACATCTATTTCAACAGGAATATATTGAATTGAAGAAATAACACTTTCTTCCCCATATACTGTTACTGTACTAACACTAGTATTAATCGAACTAATTGCTTTACCAAATTCTACATCACCTTTAGGAATTACTTTAATAGGTACAGTGGTTGATGGTGATACAATACTAATATTTGCACTAACTTTACTAGGAACCATTTCTACATCAACAACATTACCTTTTGAGTCATAAGCAACCAAATTAACATCATCAAGTTTAGTAATACCTTCGGTAGGATCTACTATATTATTAATATCAACAAGTGCTTTTACTGTAGCAACTTTATTTAAGGTATGTTCTGCACCTTTAATAATTATTTCATTTTGATCTATTGTAACATCTTGAATAGATAATTTATAATCTAGTTTATCTTGGTTAATAACATCTATATTTGCTGTTCTAGTTGCTGATACCTTTGGATAAATGATAACTGTGACAGTTGATGGGTTAAGGCTATAATCAACTGTATTAATTGATGTTTCATAATTTAGGTTTACTTTATGAGTACCTGGTTTTAAATTAGAAATATCAACAGTAACATTACCAGTAGATAATTGCTTTGCTAAATATAAATCTACCCTTCTACCTATTAAAGTAACATCTGCAACTTCTGGTAATCCTTCAACAACATATGCTTCTTTATTATAAGTAGCAATAACTTTTTGTTCTCTTAAAACTTCTGCTGAAGAATCAACTAAGATACTACTTCTACTATCAACATAAAAGAAGAAAGCAATTGCAATAAGTAAAGAGATAAATACTAAAGTATTTTTTCTAACTAGCCACCTTTCTAAACCACCAGTTCTTTTATTAAATTTTTCACTAATCATAACAAAGAATTTAGTAACAGGAACAACAATAGATTTATCTATTAGTTTACATAAGTTTCTGATAAAAATAACTAGTATATTTTTTTTCTTTTTTTGTTTAACACGTTTATTTTTCATTATTATCGTCCTCCTTAACTTCGTCATCATCAAATTCGTCGTCCAATAATAATTCTTTTTTAGGTTTTAATTCTTCGATTAAAATCATTCTTGCATCATCTAAAGATAAATTATAATTTAATACTCCACCAATAGCAATAGAAATTTTACCTGATTCTTCACTAACAACAAGTGCTATGGCATCAGATTCTTCACTAATTCCAAGTGCTGCTCTGTGTCTTGTACCAAGTCTTTTACTAACCTTGCTATTTACGCTTATTGGAAATACTGCACCTGCTGAAGTAATTCTATTTCCTTGAATAATTACACCACCATCGTGAAGTGGATTTCTTGGAAAGAATATACTTACTAATAAATCTGAAGAAATATCTGCATAAAGTGGTTTACTTCTTGCAATATATTCATTTAAACTTATATCTCTTTCTATTACGATAAGTGCTCCAATTCTAGATTTTCTTAAATAATCAACAGCATTCATTATTTCATAAACTAGTTTTTCTCTTTCATCAAGTGACAAAACTTTGTGTCTACCTAATAATTGTTTTCTTCCTAATTGTTCTAATATATTTCTAATTTCTGGTTGGAATATAATAATAAGTGCAAGTGGTCCCCACATAATGATATACTCTAAAAGTAGTCCAATTGTAGTAAGATTTAAAGCATCGCTTAACACTTTAATAACAACAATTATTAATACTCCTTTGAATAAAAGTACAAGTTTTAAATTATTCTTAATATGTTTTAAGACAAAATATACCATCATCCAAACTAATGATATATCAACTATTTTTTGTAATATTGTTAATACACTATTTATAGTCATTTAGTATAACACCATCCCTTTTAAATAATTTTATCATAAAATTAGAAAAAAATCATCCTATTTTAAGAAAAAGAATTAAACTTAATGTTTAATCCGCATATTTACTAGTAATTCCAAAGTATTCTTCAAGTGTCAACCAATTGCCATTATTATAAACCTTTTTTGCTAATTCTTTTCCAACATATCTTAAATGCCAAGGTTCATAAATGTAACCTGTTATATCATCTTTTCCTTTTGGATATCTAATTATATATCCATATTTATAACAGTTTTCGTTTATCCATTTACCTTCGTTAGTATTAGCAAAAGATGTATCAACAGAATTTAAATCAAAAGCAAGTCCTGTTTGGTGTTCTGAATATCCTGCTCTTGCTGAATAAGTATCTGCTGCTTCTTTTCCATCTACTGCTACATAGTTATTATATAAATATTTTTGAGTAGTATAAGATCTATAACCACTAACAATAAAAAGATTAAGTCCTAGATTACTAGCATCTGCTTTCATTTCTTTGAATGCTTCCATCGCAGGTTTCTCTAAGCAATTTAAACATCTATCAGTTAATTTAGCATAAGAATCTACTGGTGTATAATCTTCAGGTAAATAATAAGTTTTATTAGCAATTAAAATTCCATCAATATATGCTACACCATTTTTAATTTTTAAAGTATATCCTTTACTAGTAGTAATAGTTTTATCAGACATTCTTTTATATTTAGATTTTTCTACTTTTAAAGTAAATTCCTTTTCTTCTTCATTACCACTAGTATCTTTAACAACATATTTCAAATTATATTCTCCTTCTTTAGAATTATCATATTCTCCGACTATATTACCTACTAAATCTTTATCATAATTATCAGTAATAGTAAAATAATCATTAAAATCAACTTCATCGCCAAGATAAATAACTATTTTATTTTCTCCAGAAATAACAGGTTTTTCTTTATCAATTACATTAATATCAAAAGAATAATCATGAGTTTTACCTTTATTACTTTTTATTTTAATAGTTACTTCATTTTTACCAAGTTTACTTGTATCTAATACTTTATCTTCAACTAAACTACCATCTTTAATATTTTTAATTAATGAACTAACTTTTACTTCACTATTTGCTTCGATATTTAAGTTATCACTTAATGTTACTTTAACATTATCTTTATTAATAAAATAAATAATTATTCCAGATATAATTACTACAACAATTAAAATAATAAATATATAAATATTTTTAATTTTATTTCTTTTTTTCATTTTATCACCTACTATAATTATAAAATATTTAAAAAAAAATGTAAATTACATTAAGTAACTTTACATTAATTTTATTTCTATACCAACAACTCCATATTTATCTTGTTCTTCTTTAGAATAATAGTCTTCCATATCTTTATAATTACCATTATTATCATTATAACCAAATAGTCTATTATCTATTTTAGAATATAATTCCCTAAAATTATCAAATAAATATAAATTAGTTACTTGTACTTTTATCTTTTCTAATGTATCAATATTAGTAAAAACAATATAATCTCCTACTAATATTTTCTTTCTTTTTTCATCATATAATCTTAATTCTATAGTCTTATTACCATTCTTTATTTTAGTAAAAGGACTATTTCTTAATTTCATTTCATATATCATACTAACACCTTAATTCTATTATCTAAATGTTTCATTACTTCTTCGACATCATTAAAATAAATAGTACCATCTTTTAATTTTTGATAAGTTTCATTACCTTTACCTAAAACTAAAACAATATCTCCCTTTAAAGCATTATCTATTGCATATTTAATTGCCATACTTCTATCAACAATAATCTTATAATTATCTCTATCTCTTATATTTTCACACATCATATTAATTATATCTATAGGATCTTCACTACGTGGATCTTCATAACAAAATATAGCAATGTCAGAATTAGTAGCAACTATTTCTCCAACTATTTTTCTTTTATAAGCATCTCTTTCACCTGCTTGACCTATAACGGTAATAATTCTATTATGTTTTAATGTTTTAACAAAGTTAAGTAAACTTTCAATACCATTCGGAGTATGTGCATAATCAACCATAACAGTAAAATCTTGTCCTCTATCAATAATCTCTAATCTACCATCAATATATATTTTATCTATATTATTTAATAAAGATTCCATTGCATATCCTTGAGATAAACACATAAGTAAAGAACAAGCTAGATTATAAATATTAAATAATCCTAAAAGTGGTGAAATAATTTTATATTCTTTATTATCATATTTAATAGTTATATTAGTTTTATTAGGTAGAATATCATAACTTACTATTTGTAAATCGTTATCTGTTCCTAATCCATAAGTTAATATCTTACCTCTACATATACTTTTTACTTCATCATAGTATTTATCATCGTGGTTAAGCACACAGTATCCATCTTCTTTTGTTAAAGTCATTATTTCTTTTTTGCAATTAACATAGTTTTCTAAAGTTTTATGACTATTTAAATGTTCTGAAGTAATATTAGTAATACCAATACAATTAAATTTTAAACCATTAAGTCTACCTTGTAACATTGCTTCACTTGATGCTTCCATACAAACACTATCACAACCAGATAAAACAAATTCATTAAGATATCCATATAATTTATCTGGAGATGGCGTAGTATTATTAGTATCTTTTTTAAATAAAGCACAACTTCTTCCATTTGTACCAATATATCCACACTTATCTTCCCCAATAAGTTGTGAAGTAATGGTAGATACACTAGTTTTTCCATCAGTACCTGTTACAGCATACATTTTTAATTTATTTTGTGGATAGTCATATATTTTTTCTGCTAAAGTTAAAACTTCATCATTAGGATTATCAACAATTACATAAGGAACACTAGATTCTACTTTATGTGAAGTAACTAAAGCAACAGCACCATTTTTTATTGCTTCATCGATAAAATCATGTCTATCTACCTTATTACCACGAACACAAACAAAAATATCTCCTTCATTTATATCTTTGCTGTTAATAGATATTCCTTTTATTAAGGTATCATAATTGCAATTATATAATTCATTTAATTTTTTCATTTTACACTTCCCTAATCAAAGTTTTTATCATACATATTATCAATAAAATAATCTTTATACCAAATTAGAAATGCATAGATAGTATATATTTTTCTAGCATTATTCTTTTTATTATTATAATGTTCTTCTAGTAATTTATTAATTTTACTAATATCAAAAAACTCACTAACCCACTCATTATTAAACATATCTTTAATTTTTTTATAATACTTTTCTTCTTTTATCCATTCTCTAAAAGGAACCAAAAATCCTTGTTTTTTTCTTTTGGACCATTCTTCAGGTATTTTTTTCTTTGCTGCTTCTCTAAAAGCATATTTTGTTGTACCATTACATACTAAATATTTAACAGGTATTTTCTTTGATAAGTCAAATACTTCTTTATCTAAAAAAGGTACTCTAAGTTCTAATGAATTTGCCATAGTCATTTTATCTGCTTTTAATAAAATATCATATGGTAACCAAAATTTCATATCTAAATACATCTTTTGAATAATTTCTGGTTTATCTTTTACTTCTGATAAAGTATCTCTAACAATACTCTGATAAGTAATATCTGATTTATATTTTGAAGTAAGTAAGTCATTTGCTTCTTTATTATCCATAATAAATGCTTGACCTATATAGTGATCATATAACGGCATACCATTTCTAACTAAAAAGTTTCTACCTTTAACTGGTGGTAATTTTTTAGCAATAACACCAAAGAAATGTCTTATACCATAAGGAATTTTTTTATACTTTCTAACAAAATCAGATTCATAATATTCCAAATATCCCCCAAATAATTCATCTGCTCCTTCACCTGATAATACTACCTTAACATCTTCGCTTGCCATTTTAGATAAGAAATATAAAGGAACTGCTGATAAATTAGCGTGTGGTTCATCTGAATGATATTCTACTTTAGGTAATATATCAAAAAACATATCACCAGTAATTAATTCTTCACGATGTTTTTTCTTTAATATTTTAGATAATTCTCTTGCAGGTTCTGATTCATCAAAACCTTTATTTTTAAATCCAACAGTATAACTCTTATCAACATCAGCACAACTAACTATATAAGAAGAATCCACTCCACTAGATAAAAATGAGCCTACTTCAACATCACTTATTTTATGATATTTAATACTTGAATCCATACAGTCATTTATATTATTAATAGATTCTTCCAAAGACCAATTAGAGTTTTCATAACTAATATCATAATATTTTCTTATTTCTAGTTTATTATCTTTATATTTAAAATAATGACCTGGATCTAATTTATAGACATTTTTGAAAAAAGTTTCATTCAAACAAGAATATTGAAATGTTAAATAAGGTTTTAAGGCATTCTTATTTAATTCTTTCTTAAAATCAGGATGTACTAGAAAACTCTTAATCTCTGAACCAAACATAAATTCATCATTATCTTTATAATAATACATTGGTTTAATACCAAAGAAATCTCTTGCTCCGAATAATTCTTTATTTTTAATATCGTATATAACAAAAGCAAACATACCTCTTAATTTATTTAATACTTTATCACCATATTCTTCATAACCAAGAAGTATTGTTTCAGTGTCACTTTTGGTTTTAAATTTATATCCTTTTTTAATTAAATCTTTCCTTAATTCTTGATAATTATATATTTCACCATTAAAAACAATAACTTTATCTTTACTTTCATTATATATAGGTTGCGTACCACCTTCTAGATCTATTATTGATAACCTACGAAAACCTAAAGCACAATTATTATCAGCAAAATATCCATCACTATCAGGTCCTCGATGTTTAATAATATCTGCCATCTTTTTTATAATTATTTTTTTATCTTTTTCTTTCTTTTTATCTACAAAACCAACAAATCCACACATATTATCACCTTTCTACCAAGAATTTTTTCTATATTTTATAATATAATTAATTTTTCTTTTAAATAACCATTTTCTTCTTTCAAAAGACATATCACTTTTACAAAACAAAGGATCTGTATATTTACCTGCCTTTTTTAATTTAAAAAATTCATCTCTATAATTTTTATTTTCAATATATTTCCAAACAACATAATCTGGAACAAATGATAAAGCAACTTTTTCTTTAATAAAAGTATAGTTCATTTCTTTATTATAAATTAAATCATCAACTAAATATTTTGCTAAATTATAACCACATTTAGTTAAATAATAACTACTTCTTGCTTGTCTAGGATTTATTTCAAATACTTTAAATTTTTTATCTCTGATGTCATACTTTAAATCAAATTCACAAATACCATTAAATCCTATTTTTTCAATAAATGTTTTTAGTTCATTTCTAATTTCTTCAGTATTATTAAATTCATTATATCCATTTATTACTACAGTTAAATTACCTATTCCTGAAGTAGTATGTTCTTGTAAACCAATTTGTCCAAATGACTGAAGAACTGCTCTTTTGTTAGTATCACAATAAAATACACAGTCAAAAAGCATATGATCATCACCTGGAATAAATTCTTGAATAATTAATTTATCATTGTAACCTGAATTTTTAATTAAATCTATTGTTTTTACTACCTCATCATAATTATTTAATTTATATACTTTGGCTTGTCCTTCAAAATCAACGGTATGATATAAAACAACATTACTAGGTTTAATAATAATTGGATACTTAAATTTCTTTATTCCTTCTAAAGTATCTTCACCTACTACATCATAAAAATAAGTTTTAGGGAAATATAAACCAGAATCTTTAAATTTTTTATAAAACATTTCTTTATTAACAATACAATCAAATAATTTACTATCAGTATAATTAAACAAATAATATTTTTCTAATTTTTTTCTATTCTTAATTATCATAGAAACATAATCATCATTACATCCTATTAAAATAATCTTTTTATTATCTATTTCCTTTGCCTTATTAACTAAAGTGTCAACAAATATATCATTATCAAGTAAATCTTTAACTATATCTAATTTAATAATATTAGAAAGTGAGGTAAATAACATAGGAACTCTACCAATAACATTAGACTTAATTCCATATTCCTCATAAAAATTTCTTGCCATATAATAAGCATTTGCATCAGTTCCAATTAATACAACTTCAAAATCCATAATATCACCATCCAAGTTCTTATAAGATATATTTTATCACATATTTAAAACTAATTAAAGAACTAACTAAAAAACATCGATAAAATAAAGTAAATATGTAAAACAAAAAACATTTTACCTTCTATCTCTTCGATTAGATAAAACTTCACTACTATTCATCATCAAATTATAAGTTTCTAATAATAAACTATTATTACATTTAATATTACCATTATTTCTAATAGATAATTCACTACTAATTTCCATTGGATAAGAAGTAATTTCTAAATTATTATAATGATAACATAATCTTAAAAAAGTTCTTAAAAATTTATCTGTTAAATTAGACTGAGTTTCTAATTGTTTATGGTATAATTCCTCATAATTATTAGTAAAGATACTTCTGAAATTATTAGCAATTACTTTAGAATTCCACCTTTCTACTAGAATTGATGATATATTTATATCTCTTATACCTAGTTTATCCAAATAAGAAATAAATATATTAGCAACTACTAAAAAACTAGATGTAATATCATTAAGATTACCTATTCCAAATAATAAAGAATTATCATTATCACTAGAAAACCCTTCCCCAGTTTTATATAGTTTTCTACTTACTTTTTTACTTAATGAATTAACTTCTGTCTTGTCATTTTGAATTGCATATACATATGCTTTATTATTACTTATTCCAAATTTTAGTTTGGGTAAAATAAATTCATCTTCATCACATATACATTTAACAACAAACATATATGGAGTTTCATTATTTATAATATCTTTTTCAATACTAACAGATAAATTACATTTTAAAATATCAGAATAACCTAAATCATATTTAGAACATATTGTATTATCAAAAAATTCTATTCTTTTTCTTAAAAATTCCAATGGATTATTAAAATCTTCATAACTAGCATTAGCAAATAATAAACTAAGTATTATTTTTTCTTTACATATTTTTAATTCTTCTTCATACATATTATCATTTAATACTTCGGGTGGAAAATTAGAATCATCATAAAATTCTAAAGCTTTATCTACATATATAGTTAATAGTTTATCAAATTCTTCTTTATTTTTAATAACAAGTGTAGGAATTAATAAATCATCATTATTACTTTTTGCTTCATAATAAGTATTTATTTCTTTAATAAAAGTATTAAAAATAATATTGTAATAAAAATATGCATCAATTCTTCCTATTGTTGCTTCTTTGATTATGTTATTATAAAATATATCTAAAGTTCTCATTCATCAAAACCTCTTTTATTTTCAAAATTAGTAATAATTACTTCCTCAACCTTTCCTCTTTTTTTACCATTAGCATTAATATTTCTTTTTGCTTCGATAAAATGAAAATTATAATTTTTATATAAATCCCTAACTAAAACAGTATTATGATTAGAAAGCATTACATAAACACCCTTATCGGATAATTCCTTAAATACCCTAGCAAGTCTTATTTGTTCTTCTTTACCAAAACCTTCTTCAGTATAACTATTAAATGTTGAAGTGTCTGAATCATATGGTGGATCAAAATAAACAAAATCCCCCTTTTTAGCATCCTTAACTGACTCTTCAAAATCAACACAAAGAATCTTAATATCATTCATAGTTAAATAATTACTAACTGTTATTAAATTATTTCCTTCATATGTATTAATTTTTTCCTTTTTACCAAACGGAACATTAAATTCATTTTTACTATTAACCCTATAAAGACCATTAAAACAAGCTTTATTTAAATATATAGTTCTTGCTGCCTTAGTATAATCAGATAATCTATCATATGATTTCTTATTTCTATCTTTATTTCTAATTTCATAAAAAAAGTCTGAAGAATGTTCTACTTCATAATGATTTAATAAATTACACATCTTCTTAAATTTATCCTCATCACATAAAACATTATAAATATTCATAAGTTCCTTATTAGAATCATTAATAACTGCTTTCTTAGGAGATAACTCAAATAATAATGCTCCACCACCTACGAAAGGTTCATAATAAGTATCAAACTCATCTGGAACATATTGCTTTAATTTATCAATTATTTGTCTTTTTCCACCAGCCCATTTAACAAATGGTTTTCCTTTAATCATTTATACCACCTAAAATTATTATATCACATAAAACACTAAATTAAGTTAACTTTACATATTGTTTACCAAAAAGAAAAAGCATCAAGAGATGCTTCGTTAATAATACTATCTAAAATTACAGCAAGATCCACATTGAACGTTACTTACTACATTTTCTTCACTACAAGTATATCTTGGTTGATAAGTGTGTCTATAAATATGATTGTTAATTATTTTTGTGTTAATAGGACAAACGTGTGGTACTTCGTGATAAATATTTCTATAAACACATCTTTCTCTTGGAGTTTCTACAATTGGTGCAGATACAGTTCCAAATTGACCTCCCATTTCATTATTAACATTCATATTTGTATTGGTATTAGTATTTACATTTTGATTAGTAATATTTATATCAATATCATCATATGGTTGTCTTAAATTATCATTAGAAAACATATCTTAATCCCCCTATCTGTTTTATAATATGATAATAAAAAATAAATTGTTAGTAATAAAACCTAAAAAAAGAATATTACTTAAATACTCTTGTTATCAAAAACTGAAGAAATATATTCATAACCATTTCTTATCTTGTCTTCAATTAAATCATTAGTATTAAAAATATTCTTTAATTTATCCATAACATAAATATCATTATTATCTTTTATATTATAAAAATTATCATATGCTCTAATATTTAAATTAATAACTTTGTTTATTTCTTTACTATTTAATATTGGATCTACTACCATTTCACTATATTTCCAAATAGTATGTGGAGACTCGAATTCATCTCTAGAATAATTGGGATACATCTTCTTCCATTTATCAAACCATAAGAAATGTAAACATTCGTGAGAACAAATATCAATTATTTGTTTTTCTTCAAGAGAAATAGAAACAGAAAAACTATATGTATCTAAATATCTTGGAAAAACAGGAATTAATCCGACTTTTGCTTTAATAATTTTAAGATTACTTGAAAAATTCATATTCAAATAACTACTTAATTTTCTAAAATAATTATCATTATAACTATCCCATATTTTATTATATCTTTGTACCTCATCATTTATTTTATTAATACATTTATTATAATATTTACTAACAACTTTCTCAATATAAAGATATATTTCTTCCTTATTACCATTAATATTTACTTCAGATAATTCTTTAAAACAACAAATGGTACTTTTATGTAAATTCATTAAATCATTAACTTCAAAAAAGGACCACTTAATTATATCAATATTTTCTTCTAAACTCATAGGTTCAAAAATAATTTTAGGTATATTCATAAAACTCCTATTTAATACTTTCTTTTAATTCATTTAGCATATTTAATGCTTGAATTGGTGTTAATTCTAAAATATTTATATTTTTAATTTTTTCTTTTAATTCATTTTTATCATTATTAAAGTCTAGCGGAAGTGTAGTCTGAATAACTATATCTCTTTTCTTTTCTTTATTTTCATAAACATTAAGAATATCATTTGCTCTATTTATAACTTCATCTGGTAATCCTGCTAATTTAGCAACATTTATACCATAACTTTTATCTACACTACCTTCTTTTACTTTATGTAAGAAAATTACTTCTCCTTCGTTTTCTTCAGCAGATACGTGCATATTTTTTAATTTCTTTAAGTCCTTTTCTAAATCAGTAAGTTCGTGATAATGAGTAGAAAATAATGTTTTTGCACCAACTTTATTGTGAATATATTCTAATATTGCTTGTGCTAAACTCATTCCATCAAAAGTAGCAGTTCCCCTACCAAGTTCATCAAATAAAATTAAACTATTTGGTGTAGCATTTTTAATAGCATTTGATGCTTCGATCATTTCAACCATAAAAGTAGATTCTCCACTAACCAAGTCATCACTTGCCCCAATTCTTGTAAATATTTTATCAAATACCGGAAGATTTGCTTCTTTTGCTGGAACAAAACAACCAATTTGTGCCATAATTACAATTATTCCAAGTTGTCTCATATAGGTACTTTTACCTGCCATATTTGGACCAGTAATAAGAATTATGTTAGTATTTTTATCCATAACAATATCATTTTCTACATAAGACTCTTTAATTACTTTTTCTACAACAGGGTGCCTAGAATCAATAAGTTTTATTTCATTATTATCATTTAATATAGGTCTAATATAATTATATTTTTCACTAACTAAACTAAAACTTTGTAAAACATCTATTTCACTTATTATTTTACTTATTTCTTGTAATTTAGGAATAAATTCTTTGGCTTTATCTCTAATTTCTGTAAATAAAGAATACTCTAATTCAATAATTTTTTCTTCACTTGTTAATATTAAATCTTCTTTTTCTTTTAATATTGGATTAATAAATCTTTCACAATTTGCTAAAGTTTGCTTTCTAATATATCCCATATCATCAGTAACTAAATCTAAACTACCTTTTGATATTTCGATAAAATAGCCAAATACTTTATTAAATCCAACTTTTAAATTTTTAATACCTGTTCTTTCTTTTTCTTCAAGTTCAAATTTAGAAATAAAATCTTTACCACCACTTCTTAATTCCTTTAATTCATCTAATTTACTATTATAACCTTCTTTTATTAAATAACCTTCTTTAAGTCCAATCGGAGGATTTTCATATAAAGATTCATCAAGTAATCTATATAAATCACTAACATCAGTTAAATTACGATAGAAACCTATTTTAGATAAAATTTCATTAATATTAGGAAGAACTTTTAAAGAATTTCTTAATTGTATTAAATCTCTAGCGTTAGCATTACCTAAAGATATTCTTCCACATAATCTTTCTAAATCATATACTTCATATAAATAATCTCTAAGTTCATCACATAAAATAAATTCTTTTAATAAAGTTTCTACAATATCATATCTTTTATTTAAAGTATCTTTATCTATTATTGGATTTTCTATCCATTGTTTTAGCTTTCTACTACCCATTGCAGTCTTAGTATTATCAAGTAACCATAATAATGAATACATTCTTTCTTTTAATCTTAAGTTTTCAGTTAATTCTAGATTTCTTTTTGTATGAATATCCATCTTAAGATAATTATCTTGTTTTTTTACATTAACAGTTCTAATATGAGATAAGTTTCTCTTTTGTTTAACTACTAAATAATATAATAAATGACGTATACATATTTGATAATTTACTTCCAAAGAATCATATAAGTAACTATAATTATCAAGTTCATATAAGTTATCTATAGTAGTTACTGTTAATTTATATTGATTTTTTAGGATATTAACTACTGATAAATCTATTTTAGAATTAAATATAACTTCTTTTAAACCTAAAGATAATATTTCACTAACTAATTTATCTTTATCGTGTTCTATTTTTTCAATATAGTATTCTCCAGTAGTTATATCAGAATAACTAAGAACATATAAATAATCAAAATCATATACATTACCAATAAAATTATTTTCTTTTTCATTTAAACTATTAGCATTAATTATAGTACCTGAACTTATTACTTCAGTTACATCTCTTTTAACAATACCTTTAGCATTTTTAGGGTCTTCTAATTGTTCACAAATTGCTACTTTATATCCCTTTTTTATTAATTTATCTACATAAATGTTTACTGAATGCGCTGGTACACCACACATCGGAACTCTTTCTTCAAGACCAGCATTTCTACCTGTTAAAGTTAATTCTAATTCGTGTGATACTAATACTGCATCCTCAAAAAACATTTCATAAAAATCTCCTAATCTATAAAACAACAAAACATCCTTATAATTATCTTTTAATTCTACATAATGCTTCATCATCGGAGCAAGTTTACTTCTATCTATTTCGCTTAATTTCATCTTTACACCTTCATCTAACAACTAATATTATAACAAATTTTATTTGTTTAAACAAGAATAAAAAACTAAGTTTTACCTTAGTTAATTACTTATTTTAACATAGTCAAATAATCTATTTTATTTGCCAATAATACCTTATCTTCAAAATAATCTAAATTATCATCAGTTACATTTAACTTATAATAATCATTAAATATAGTTACATTTTTCATTGTATCATAATATTTATATACATCCTTTTCATAGTCATAATAACTAAACGAATTACCCGTAGCAACAATAAATGAAAATGGACTTAACACTATCTCTTCATTATCTATAGTAAATTTAACACTATCACTAAAAAAATATAATGAATTACCATCAAATATTATATAATGGTCTATACTTTTATGATAATCTTCGAATGTTAAATAATCCAAATTATTAATTTTTTCCACATAAGAAAATTCTGGTATCTTAGTTTGAAATTGCTTTTTAAGTGGAAATATTATTGCCATTTGACTAGGAAATATTACCTTTGTATTATCTTTATAATATATTGGTATAGAATCATAATTAATCTTATATTGTTCCGGAGCAAAGCTCTTAATTACATTTTTCTTATTAAATGATACTTCAGCAGTATACTCTAATTTTTGCTCTGAAAAATATTGATAAAATTCATAAGTTTGTTTATTCCTATAATTATTATACTTATATTCTCTTAAATAAATAAACGCTACAATTAACAACACTAGTAATACTATTATAGGAATAATTATCTTAATACTCTTTTTATTTAAAACATTATTATCATTCATATACTATTCTCCTTTATCTGTTTCATCAGGATTAGATGGAGTTGGTTCAGGTTCAGTATAATATGATACTCTATACGACCAACTATAACTTTTATTTATTCTATTATCACCAATATATATATCTTCTAATCTTAATTCTACTATAGAATTATTAGGAAAATTAAACTCTGAAATATTTATTGTACCTACTAAATTACTATTATTTACCTCAATATCACTACCAATTTTTTCACCATTCAAATATAACCTAAGTTTTGAACTACCTATAGTATAAGATTCCGTTGTAATTTTATAATCTATTTTTTTATTTGTTACCTTAGTACCAGTTAAAGTTATATTTGGTAAAATCGTTGTTATCGTATGTGTATCAATAACCTCTGATTTAACTTCTTCATCTACTAAATGAGTATATTTAAATGTTAATTCATAATCTACACCAGGAACTAAATTATTTAATGTCAAACTTGTTGTACTTTTTGACATATGAACTATATTAGTTCCAAAAACACTTCTTACTTCAACATAGGTACTTATATATTCACCCTTCTTGTCATATATAACATAATCAACATCAATACTATTAGTATGTGGTATTATTCTAATAATCGAAGTATAGGAAGTTTGGTCTATTATTTCATCAGGAGGTATTACATTACCTTGTCCATTATTGTTATTACCATCAGATGGATTATCTGTAATAGTATTTCCACCAGTAGTATTATTACCATTATTATTTCCATTTCCACCAGCAGTATTGCCTCCAGTAGTATTACCATTTCCATCATTATTTGTAGTATTATCATTTGGTGTATCATTACCATCTTGTTTATCACCATCATTAGTATTATCTTTTTTATCATCTTTTTTATATTCGTTTGTTGTACCTAATACTTTCTTTAAATCTATTTTTTCCTCACCATATATTAATAGTTCATTAGCAATATCAAAACTAAATGATGATGTAACTATTGTTGTTTCCTTAAATACCTTTACATTAATATTATTATTATAAAGTATAGCATTACCTTGTTTATCTAATTCAATTATTAAGTAATCTTTTGTTTTTAATGATTCATCAGTAGTCTTTATATCAGAATCAACAATTAAATATTTCCTATCTGATATCTTATAAAATTTAGATACAGATAAATTACTTAATATCGTTTCTTCTTTAGTTATATTAACTTCAGATTTTTTATTCACTTCATAAAATTCCCCATATAAACTTATCATACTTTTATTATTAGTATAAGCAATTACGTGAGAACCTATTTGATATTTATTTGAATCATAATCTAAATAATAATTATTGCTCCATCTCTTTTTTATTAATCCAGTTTTTTCAAGAAATATTTTATTCTTATCAGCATCAAATAAAGTTGTACTTTCTTCAAGTTCATATTTAATTTTACTTACTTTTATTTCTTTATATAGGAAGTAAGAAAATATGACAATAACTATTAAGCATATCCCTATTATTATTCCAATATTTCTTTTATTTTTACTATCATATTTTCTCATAAGTTTTCCTCCTTAATTAGAATTTAAAACTATAATCATAATTCTTATTATTTAATTTTACTAATTGTCCACCTTGTTCTACCCAGAAACCAGCAGATATAAAGTATTCTACACCACTTACCAAATTTGTTTGATTTAATATATCAGGACTAATTACTAATTTAATAGTATCCCCTTCTTTAATAAAGTTTTTATTTACTCCCATTGTATAAGTTTCACTAGCAATTTTCTTTCCACCATACTCAGTAATTGTATAATCTATTTTTTTAATATTCATAATGTTAACACCACTACGGAAAGTTAACGTTACACTTGTTTTACTACCAGTTAAAGCAACACTACCTAATGCCACTCCATAACTAGTCGAAGTAGAAAGAATTGTTTTATTTTCTATTTCTCTTGATTTATTCTCTTCAAGATAGTTATTTGTATAAATATCTGCAAATACCCTAAACATATAAACTGTATCTGATGTCAAATTATCAAATGTTATTGTTTTATTTATTTCAAGAGCAGATAAATTACATATTCTATCCTTTCCTGGAATTGATGTACCAGTTGAAGTTAGTAATTCTACACAATATTTACCATCAGTTATTACCCTATCAGGGTCATTAATATTTATTTTATAACTTAAACTATTAACATCTGATGTTGGTGTAACAGTTATTGTTGGATCTTTAAGTCTTGTTATTACAACTGGTTCATCATATATTAATAATTCTGCCTTTTCAGTGCTATCAAACACTTCAGTTTCAATATATATTTTCATTGTATAATAATCAGGACCAAAAACAAATGTTGTACCAGTTATATCTTCTTTAGCAGTAGATTTAGAATAACTTGGGTGTGATACAGTATCTGGTGTTACTACTTTAGATAATACTAGTTCTCCATTAACATCATATAATTCAAATCTCGTATCATATTCACCAATATTTTTAGTTGTTGCGGCAAATAATTCTAATTCCCTTTTTGAATATATACCAGATTCTGTATCAGAAACTGAAGTATAAGTTACTTCTTTTTTATGAAAAGATCTAGTTATTAAATTTGGTGCCAAACTACTAAATTTATATTCTGTAGTACCATATTGTGAAGATTTATTTGCATCAAATAATTCAGTCATCTTATAATCATTTTCTTTTTTCATATTAGCAAATACCTTAAATGAATAAGTAGTATTTGGCATATACTTCGTAAGTTCAATAACTGAACCAGTTAAATTTATTTCTACCTTATCTTTCTTATATAAATTTAATTCACCAGTTTCTTTTAATTCTCCAGTTTCTGGATCAATTTCTTTTAATCTTTCATATATTTCTAAATAGAAATAATATTTTCCATCATCTTCTAATTTAAATTCATTTTGTAAAATTTCTTCATCTACACCAACCGGAGTAATTGTCACCTTTGCACCATTAACTAAACCAGTGCTTGATACTTTTATTTTAGGAATTATACTATTAAATTTAAATTTATTATTTGTTGCATTTAATTCCACAGTATTTAATAATTTATTATTAATTGTTTGATAATTTCCAGAACTATCCTTATATTTAATACCATCTCTTTCATAAATTAATTTATTATTATCACCATTATTTAACACATCAGTAGCCTTTTTATCAGTAATAAAAGTAAATGTTGTTGGATTATTTTTTCTAAAAATATTTAACTTTGTTCTTAAACTTGGTGATAAAGATGAATATTCAAAAATACCTGCTGGATAATCACTAGTTGTAACACCACTTGGTGCCCTAAAATAAATATATTTTGCTTTCTTATATTCTTCATTATAATAATTATTGTTTTGTAAAATATAACCTGTGGTACTTTCTGCTAAAGACGGAAAATCATTATTAATTATTCCAGTATCATAATAAGCAATTACTTTAACAGTCACATCTTTTGTTTTAAAGTTTTTAATATCAGCATAATCAACAATTATGCATTTATATTCTGTTTCACCTTCAGTACAAGAACTAATTTGATCTGATTGATAAACTCTTTCATAACTTTCTTCTCCAGGTGTTGATAAAATAACGTGATATGCAGATACTCTATCAACATATTTTTGATTTAATTCATTTTCTAAAATTGTTATTCTAAGTCTATTATCATTATCATATGTTACATTCTTGAATGTTATAGTATTTCCATCATAAGCATATTTACCATCAAAAATATATTTACCTACTTCAACACTTTCAACGCCACGCTTATTTTTAATTAATGCTTGCTTAAATGAAATAGAATATACCGAATCATTTGTTAATCCTTCAATTTCAAAATTACCATTATTAAAATCTACAACTTGCTCTTCAGGTTCTTCTTCTTCATTACCAGTTTCAATAATATAATAAAATTTTTCTTCATATAAAGCATTATCTATATCATTAAATTTATATTCATAAGTTATTTTACTATCTGTTGTTGATTTTATATACACTGAATAATCAGGTGCTTGCTTTGGAGTCTTCATTACATTAGTTCTAACATCTGTACTAGGATATAAAGTATCTGCTCCATCTTCACCATCAGTATCTAGATTTAATTTTGCCTTAAATATATAATTATGTCCTCTAGTTAACTTCTTATCTGCTGTCTGGAATTTAGTACCATTATCTAAATAAAATACATAAGATAAATCATCTTGACTACCAGCAACTGTTAAATCTATTACTTTAGTTTCAACAGCATCTTCAATAGTACAATCAGGATTTTTATCACCATCACATACATAATATATTAATTCCTTTAAAGGTGAAAATCCCTTAAATTGTTCATTAATCTTTTCTAATTGAACATTTAATAATACCTTGTATCCCACAAGTGTTGTATCAGATAGTTTTTTGTCGTATTCCTTTTCATATATTTTCAAATCTGGTGAATCATATTTTAATTGTTGATTTTGAATAGGTTCAGCAGTAATCGTAGGATTTAATTCCTTATCTTCAAGTAAGAATAAAGACGACATTTTAAAATTATATAAATTATTTTGTATTGGTATTTCATTACCAGTATTATCTGTAACATTTGTTATTTGTACTAAATAACATTTTTGTAACTGACCTCCAGTATAAGATTTTAAAACCTCTAATGGCATTTTAGTATATGTATTTGTTTTAATTATAGTATCTATTACATTACCTTCCTCATCATATACTGGTTCTTCAATCTCTTCAGTTACTTGTTCACTTTTTATACCAAAAGTATCATATGTATTTATCATAAATGTTCTATTATAGTAAGTATCTTTTAACTCCCCAGAAACAATTACAGTCTTAATAGGTTCAGCGCCTTCTAAAATACTATTAGCACAACTATTATTAGCATACAATTCAAATGTCATATTATGCATTGAATTTGCCATTAAATCATTTGATGAAGTTATTCTTATATCCTTTATTCTAATAGGATCTGATCTTGTTGATTCAACCTTTGTTTTATCGTCAGCGCTAGGCCAATTTACTCTTAAAGTTTCAGCACTCGCAGTTCTTGCGGTAAATGTCGGAGCAATTTGATATCCTGAAATAATACCATTACCATCTTGCAAATCAACATCTGCCCATAACTTAAACTCATATGTAGTATTAGCAAGTAATGATTCTATTTTTATATCCGTTTCTAAATCATTTGGATTAAGAGTTAAATTAATATATTGACTACTTGTACCTGAATTTATTGCATTATATTCTAAATAAATATTATTTTTATATGATGGATATGCGCTACATAATCTTCCTGCTAATGGAACAGTACAACTTTCATCTATTAATTTTAACTTACCAACAATTGTATTTAATGTTGTATTTTCCAAGTCTTGAGTAAATTCAACTGATGGTACTGATGTTAAAATAAAATTATCACTTAATCCAGTTTCAAATTCCCCATATTTTTCATTATCATAATATTCAGCAATTACTTTATAACGATAATTATTTTTTGCTTGTAATTTATCTTTAGAAATACCTACACTAAATTTATTTTTATCAGTTTTAATTTCAACATATGCAGGTTCTAAAGTATCTATAGTATCTTTAGTTATTTTATTTGCTTCATAAAATTCATATCTATATTTAACTATACTATTATCAGTATCTATTACATTATCAATTCCTACAATAAATGCAGTTTTATCATCATTTAATGATACAGATAAATCAGATAAATATGGTACTTTCTTTAAAGTTTTTGTTGTCTTTGTCATTTGATATCTACTATTATATTCCAGATTATCTAAAATAACATCAGATAAAACAACATTATAACTAGTATTACTTGTTAAATTTTCAAATAAAGCAGTATTATTATCTCTAGTTATTGATATTGGATCAGATAATTGTTTCATATTAGCATCATACAAATATACCTTTACTGATTTTACTCTACTTTTTTCCTCAAAAACAACATCATAAGCAAGACTATCTTGAGTTATATATTTCTTTTCTAAACTTATTCCTAACGATTCAGTTTTAAATAACTTTTGAAAATATTGAGTATCATATTCTGAATTTCCTTCCTCAAAGATAGAAAGTACATAATTACTATTTGGAGATAAATTTTGAGTACCAACAATTACTTCACTTTGACTCTTATCTAATTCTATAGAATACTCCACTTTTCCAGTTTCAGAATTTGTTACCCTTAATATCAAATTACCTTTAATTGATTTATAAGGATCATTAATTATAAATGTTGCACTTAAATTATTAACACCAACTTCTGCTTTTACAAGATCAATTGTTGCACTTCTTTCTCCAGTTGTACCTTGATTTGGATTATCATTATCACCATTTCCATCATCAGGATTTATTGGTTCATCTGGATTAGTTGGTTCATCAGTATTTCCTTGATTTGAATTATCTGGATTAGTTGGATCGTTAGTATTCCCTTGATTACCTTGATTATTATTCGGATCATCTTGATTATCATTGTTATTCTTATTATCCTTATCATCATTATTTTTAGGATCTTCGATATCCTTTGATATTATTTCAATATTTTCATTTCCATCAATTGTCATTTGTGATAATGAAACCTTATCTACTCCATCATAAGAAATCATTTTTGTTCCTAAATCTATTTTTATATTATCATTTACTAATACAAAACTATTTTCAGCAGTTGTTTGATATTCAACCTCTTGATTCTCTACTTTAATTATTCCATCTTTAATATATTGTATTTCAAAATAATCACCTTCGATTATTTTATCATTTCCTGCTAATTGTAGTTTTATACTAACACCAGCAAAAATATATTTATTCTCACTTATTCTTCCAGCTAAATTATTAAATGCTAATGTTTTATCAACCGCTTCAATAACATAACTCTTATTTGAATATTCAATTATTGATTTATTTGTAATATTGTAATAAGGAACTACTGTATTATTAATACTTTCTAAATCCATTATTACGCCATTTTTTAGAAATTTCATACCACCATCTAAATAATGCATAAAATTATCAGTTTCAACATTTACCTTTTCACCAGAAGTATCTTTAAATACTATTTCTGAATTTACATTTAATTTATATGTTGTCCCCTCATCAAAATAATATTTTGTACTCTTTGCTTCTTTACCTGATGCAATAATATATCCACTCTTACTGAAAGACTTAGTATTTTCCTTAGTTAAAAATATCATTGCTACAGCAAGAATAATTAAGAAAACAATTGAACTTCCTAGCATTAAGAAAAACTTTTTATTTAATAATTTCTTCATATTTTTCCCTCACATAAAATCATTCGAATATTCTACTATTCTAATAGTAATTATATCATTTTTATTCTACTATTGTCAATTAAATAACATAAATTTTATCAAAATAAAATCCCTTAAAATAAGGGATTATTCTTTAATTGTTTCACTATAAATTTTTATCGTTCCAACAAAAACACTATTTTGATAATCATTAGTTATATCATCATAATCTAACCACAAACCTAAAGTAATATCAGCATTTTTTCCACTATCTAATACGCCTTCATATAAAATATATGTTTCCTTATCAATTTTTTTATTACCTTCTAAAACAGTACCTATTGGTAAAATATTATTTAAAACCTTATTTTCCAAATAAATAGTATTTGCTACAAGATTATATTTTAAATAAATTGGATTTAATTTTACTGGTGCATAATCTTGATAATTATCACTTACCTCAATTGCAACCATATATCTTACCTTATCTTTTCCCTTATTCTCTATTACAAAGTGATTATCATAAATAGATTTATCTTCACTAGGGTCTTCTTCCCCAACTATTTTAGCAATATTTCCATCATTATCATAAACTATTTTATCAGTTTCAACTATCCTATAACCATTTTCATCAATTATTATCGAATTACCATCTTTTAAATCTATAACAATTACGCCATCTGGAGTTGTCTTATGGTCTATTTCATTTACTAAATTATTTACTTGCTTAATATTTCCATTTGAATCATATTTTATATCACTATTTTCATAAACATAATCATAAGTTCCATCTTTATTTTTTATTAATGCTCCACCATTATCTAAATAAATTATTTCTTTTCCATCAGGGGTTGTTTTTTCCGAAGACATATGTGCATATTTTGTTTCAATTATTTCTATTACCCTATTATCATTATAAATTATATCTTTACTTTGTCTTACCATTGTACTAGTATTATCTTTTACTATTTCTGCACTACCATCACTAAAATAATTTATCTTACTTCCATCTTTTAAATTAATTGTCTTTACTATAGTTGCTTCATTATTACTTGGAAAAGTAATATTAGATAAATCAACATCTTCAGAATTTCTAATTACATATATCTTATTATCTTTTTCTATCTTTATTGTTCCATCTTCATAATAAGTAATATTATTATCTACCCTTAATTCCTTACTTACACCACTCGGATTAATCTTAACTAATCTATTATTTTCAATTACTAACCTAGAACTATTTCTTACTAACATTGCCCTATCCGTTGAAACAATTATTTTACAAGAATTATCTGAATAATATATTATAACAGTATTGTCTTCAAGCGTTATTGTTTTTACAATACTTATTTCTTTAGTTTTAGCACCTACAATTATTTCACCATTTTCATTAATACCATAATCTCCATTTTTCAAAGAAGATATCCTAGTTATCTTACCATTCGTTTTAATTAACATCGAAGTACCATCAGAAAAGAATGTAACAGTACCATTTTTTGTGCTTATTTCTTTAACTACAAATATTACCCCTTCTTTTAAACCAACATTTCCATATCTTTCATAAAATTCTTCATTTGCTTTTCCACCACTTATTGGTTTCATATTAATAGAGTTTATATTATAGTCATCATCAAACTTTACTACGACATTATTAATATTTGTTACTACTTTAGTTGTTCCTCTCAAATTAACTAAAGCATAATAAAGTGATACTATTATTGATATTAAAGCAAGTAATATTATCAAAAGAATTAAATATTTATAATATTTTTTATAGAAATAAAGAAAAGGATTATCAATTACTTCTTCTTCCAGAACGATTTTATTTTGTTTATGTCTTTTTAAATTAAATAAATTAGTTCTCATAATTCACATCCTTTTCTTATTACTTATTTTATTTTTTGAACTTTCTTTTTTTGTCCTACCATTTTTACTAGTTTAAATATATCATATGATAATACCGCTAAACAAGGTATTAATATTGCTATAATCCAACCGCCTTTAGAAGCAAGTAATTGCTGTGCATAACCAAGTTTTGGTATTTTAAATATTACTTCCCCTAAAACATTTTCACCTTTAGTTAATACAAAGTCTGGTGATGGATTATTATCCCCTTGAGTTTCAAAAGAATACTTTCCAGTTGCTTGATCTATAAATACTTCATTTACCCTATGAGTAATTATTATTCCAGAAAATCTACTATCATCTGATATAAAAGTAATTATATCCCCAACTTTTATATCCTCAACATTTATTTTCTTCGTTACAACAACATCATTTATTTTAATTTTTGGTTCCATACTACCAGTTAATACAACATAAGCAGCAAACTTTGGAGATGCTACCTCTCCCTTTGCTTCCCTTATTTTTATATCCGCTACATAAATAAATAATGCAATACCAATTAACAATAACAATATAAATAAAGCATATGAAAGCACACTTAATATAAATTTAACTGGATTTTCCTTTGCTTTAGTTATTTTAACTTTATAGTGTTTGGCAGTTCCAAACAATGTCTTACCCTTATTATCCACTTTTTTACCTCGATTCCTAATATCCATATTGTCTAGATTCAATTACTATTGTTCCAGATAATTTATTTCCTTGCTCAAATTGTTCATATGGTTTTGACTCTAACCAAATAATTAAAACAAATTCTCTAGTTTCCACCGGTTTAAAATACAAATTATCAATCATTGTTGTAAATCCCTGATTTAAATACCCAGTAGATAATCTCGTACCATTAGAATTATAAATAGCATATCGTATCATATCATTTGAAAACTCATTTTTAAGTATATTAAAATTTATTGATACCGTTTGTTCTAAAGTTCCATCACTACTAACACCAAATCTATTTCTATAAACATTTTTAGTAGTATTAAAACCAGGTTCCTCAATTGGATCTAAAATATCAGTGCTTACTTCATTTCCCTGTATATAGTTTACATCTAATCTACCAGCATAAACTTTAGTCGAATCTTTTTCAGCACTATCTGCGACTAAAAAATAAGAATAAGTAATACCAGTAGTTATAATTAAAACCATAACAAAATAAAATATTAATAAATACTTCTCTTTTTTAGTAAAATCTTTAAAATAATTATTCATATTAGTTACCTTTCATCTATTATAATGATACCAAATATGAAAAAAAAAATCAATATAAATAAAAAAAAACATATACAAATTTGTATATGTAATTATTAATCTGTAGTACCAGTTATCATACCAGAACCACCTGCTACTTCAACAGAAACTGTTCCTTGATATGATAATCCTTGTTCGTGATTTTGATTTCCTGAACCTTCTGGATCATTATATGGATCATTTGCTAATTCATTTAACCAAATTACTATTTCAAAACTATGTACTTCTCCTGCTAGAACTGGTACTTGATGTGAAGTTGCTTCTCCACGACCATTATCAAATAATTGAGATGTTAAACCTGTCTTAGCAAAAGTTGTTTTATTTGGATTTAATTTAGTTTTTGTTCCATCAGTTTTAACATCATAAACCGTATAACTTAAATTATCAAATTCAGTATTTTGTCCTCCTTCAGCAGTAACATCTGTAGTTGTTAAAATTGTTCCAATAATTGATTGGTCCGTTTTACCCTTTGCATTACTTACTTGGAATCTAAATACAGAACATACTTGATAACCCTTAGCATCAATACATTGATCTGCTTCATCTCTACCTTCATTTAAATAAGCCCAATCAACAACTGATTCTTCAGATGGAACCAATTCATTTGCAGTTAATATTGTTCCTTGAACGTAACTTATTGTTACGGTAGCGGCACTAACTTCGATTGGAGTTGTTCCTTGTACTGCACTTGCGGTGAAGTATGCTAGTGTTGCTCCCATAATTGCTATTACTAATGTTAATATACCTAGGATACCAAAAAAGATTCCTTTACTATTTTCCCTATTCATTTTATAAAATTCCTCCTCTATTATCTTTACAATATAATAATATCAAATACTAATCAAAATTGCAAGTATTTTTAATTTTTTTTATTAAGATCTTATTGTAGATGTAATACCACTTGCAGCATCCCCAGTAGTTGAACTATGTCCGTTAAATGTTATAGTACCTGTAAAAGTACCACTATCTGTTTGTGATGCACCAGTTTCACTAATCCATACAACAATATAATAAGTTTGTGAACCTTGTGGTGCTAACTGTGTAGCAGAAGTAATATTTACAAGCGTAGTTACAGTTTTAGCATTTTTAGCAGCAGTATCAAAACCAGTTCTTGATGAAGCAACAGCCCATTTAATATTATCCATCGTCTCAGCATTTAAAGTAAATGTACCAGATATATAATAAGTTACTTCAGAAACATTCTTTACCGTAACTTGATACAATTGACATACCGTATTTCCTCTAGCATCTTTACAATTATTAGTTGTATCAACTGCAGTATTTATAGCACTATCTAATTGGGGAATCAACTTACCACTCGCAGCAGTTGTCAAATGAGTTACCGTTAATTCAAAAGATCTTGCATTATATGCTGACGAACCAGTAATCGTACTATCAGTTACACTAACACTAAAGAATGCATATGTTGAACCAGCAATTGCTACAACTAATGTTAAAATTATTAATACTGAAAAACTTATTCCCTTTCTCTCAGTATCTTTTTCTTCATACTCTACATTATTATTTATCCCATTCATTTGAACTCCTCCTATGATATAATATAATAATAACAAAAAAAAACTAAAAATGCAATTACTTTTAGTTAATTTTTAGTTAATTATTTTAGTTAATTTCTAGAAATAATATTATTATTCATTGACCCAGTAACAACTGCACCTAAAGCAGAATTAAAACTTACCTGTCCTGTAAATGTTCCAGCCTGTTCGTAGTCTTGTGGTATATTTAAATTTGATATCCATAAAACTATAGTTACTCTTTTTGATTGATTACTAGTCATTTTTATTGCTTCGCCTATTTGAATATCTTCTGAAGTTGCTAATGTTGGTGGTTGCAAAACTGCAAAATCATTATCATTATCTAATACTGTAAACTTTAAATTTTTAATACTATCACTTTCGTATTTAAAAGTTAAATATCCAGATTGTTCTTGACCTATATTATTAATTTCAATAGTGTATGCAAGACAAGCACCATTTCCTACTAAATCTAAACACTTATTATCAAACGCTTTATAAATATCATCATCATTAGTTGGTAGTAGTTCTAATTCACTATATAATGGTGAAACCTTTAATTCCATTACTAGTTTGATGGAACTAACAGACATATCACCTCTTGCTGCATTCATATTAGCGGTAAAATAAGCAAATGTTGAACCTATCCCCATTACAATAAAAGTAAGAATACTAAGTACAGCATAAATATTAAGTTTAAACCCTTTTTTTTGTTCCATATCTCTTCTCCTTGGACTACTCTATATAAATATAATATCAAAAATAATATTAAATTGCAATAACTAGAAAAGAAAAAAACACAATTTTGCAATTGTGTTTTAAATTTTTCTATTTCTACTATTAAGCACCAGCATATGCAGATGTAAATGTAGATGATGCTCCAGTACCACCAGATGAGTTAAATGTAACTTGTCCAGCAAAAGTACCAAAGTCGTAATCATTTTGTGGTTGATTGTTTTCAGAAATCCAAACAACGATATAGAATACTTTAGCATCTCCATCTTGACCTTTAGCAGCAAGGTAAACACTACCATCATTTGCTAAATTAGTATCAGTAGCTAACGCATAATCTGCAGTTAAGTCATTAGTTGGATCGATTAAGTCAGTATGTGCTCCGTGTGCTCCAGTTACTGTAGTTGTTGTTGGAGCTTGTCCTGCTGTTGCAGCAGTTTGACCTAAAACGTCAACAAATGTTTGTCCTGTTGTTGGAGTTCCTACATTAATACCAAATAAGTATTGGTTACCAGTTGTACTAGCAAATGATCTAGTAGTACCATTTGGTAATACTTCATAAACACCAGCATCTTTTCCGGTATACATTACAGAATCATATCTTAATAATGAGTTTGGAATAGCATCTGCAGCATCAGCAGCAGCAACTTGATATCTACCAGTCATTTCTGATGGATTAACAGGTAAAAGTGTTTTTTCAGTAGTTGAAGTTAATGCAGCAGTTGTAGGATCAACTAATCTAGCCCATTTTAAGTGATTCATTAATGTATCAGCACTTGCTTGAATTTGAGTACCATCTTCTCCTACTGCTAATCCAGCATCCAATGCACCATAAGCAACAAAATCAATTTTACCACTTACACTGATAGCAGCAGATCCATTATTTGCAACTCTTATTTTATAAATTTCACAAACTAATGAACCATTAGCATCGATACAAGCTTTGTTTCCTGTAACGTCACTTCCTTTTAATGCTTCTCCTAGAGCAACATCTAATTGAGGAACCATTACATATTTTGCTTCTGCAGCACTTGCAGCACCTTCACCTTCAGAGTATCCAGTTAATCTATCAACTTTAACATCCAAACTTGCAGTTGCAGCACTACCAGTGATTAATTGTCCTGAACGTGTTGTTGCAGTGAAGTATGCAAATGTTGCACCAATTATTGCTACTATAAGTGTTGCTACACCTATAACACCATAAAAAATTCCCTTTCCGTTATTATTTTCCATTTTCTCTTATCCTCCTTTACTATATCAATGATATCAAAAATTTTAGGGAAAATCAATAGTTTTTAATTAATTTTTATATTTTTTTTTGAAAGAAAAAAAAGTCTTATAAAATATGACTTTTTAGTTATTTATTTCCTTCCTTTTGTTCTTCAAACATATCAGTAGTATCAATAAATATATCTTTCTGATCATCATTTAACCCATTCGAAGGTAATACTACATCAGGTAACTTTTCTTCAGTTTTTTGTAATGACTCATAAATATTTACTGGTACTACAGTACCTATTTTATCTACTTTAGGCATAGATGTTAATATTTTTTGCTCTTGTTCTTCTTCTTGTTCTGGTATTTCTTCTTTTTTTATAACTTCTTTAGGTAATTCTTCTTTTTGAGGTAAATCTATTTTTTGTTCTTTTATTTTTTGCTTATTATCTAATACTTCATTTAATTCTTGTTCTTGCTTAATAATTCTATTTATATCTAAATTTTCTGGTTCTATTTCCAAACTATCTACTAAACAAAACTCATATAATAAATTTAGTATCTCTTGTTTTAATAACTTATTTTTTAATACTTTTATTTTAGATTCATTATTACTTTCTTGTGCTTTAATTATTTCGTCTTTTATAGATAGATATTTTTCAATATTTTCTAATCTATCCTTAAATTCTTTTATATTATCTGAATACTTTAAATAACTTAATTCTATATTTAATCCAGTTAATTTCTTAAAATCATTTAATAACTTTCTTTGTTCGTTATTTTTTTCTTCAACAAAAGCAATAAGATTTTCTAATCTTATTTTTTCCTTATCAAGTGTTGTAGTCATAGTTATTTTAGATTCTAATTCCTTTTCATATTCCTTATTAAATTCATAATCAAGTTCTATTAACTTATTCTTTAACTCTTCCTTATTATTTATAGAAGAATTCTTCTGATATTTCTCTTTTAAGTTATTATATTCAGTAAGTAATTGTTCTTTCCTATTCATAGTTTCACCTCACATCATAGTCTTTTTGAAGTTTTCTATCGTCTTCATAATACTTTTTTCTTTTTTCTTTCTTAATTCTTCATTTTGTTTTTCTAACTCTTTTTCATCTATTTTTTCCATTGCCATTTTAGTTATCTGACTTCTTAAAACATTCTCTGCGGCCCTACTATTACATTCACTCATTCTAAGTTCATAACATATATAAAACGTTACCAAACTCTTTAACATCGTTTCAACATCAGTTTCCTTAACAAAATCCTCACCCTCATAGTATTCACTAGAAAACTCAATAGGAAATAATCTTACCTTCTTAAATTCAAACGACGTTGATGAATTATAGTGATTATAATATAAATTTATTTCACTATAAAGTGATTCCTGTAATCCCTTATCTATTGCCTTTTCTATATCAGAAAACTTTTCATAGAAATGGTCTTTACTAACTTTTAATACAACCTTATCATCTGTATAAATTATTTTATTACCTATAATTATTTTATATTCATAAATATCTTGTCTAATTTGCTTAGATATTACTGAGTTAAAATTACCACAAAAGCCATAATCATTAGCAATATAAATATTTAATTTAGGTTTTGAAACATCAACATTTATAACATTTTTATCTAAAATCATATTCTTGTTATAAACTATTCTTGCCATTATCTTAGTTATTTCTTCCCCAACATTACGATATTTCTCTGCTTCTTTTCTTGCTTTATCTACTCTTAATAAGGAGTGGAAATTCATTACCTTTACTACATTTTTTATCTTACTCATAAAATCCCCCTTATAAACTATATTTGTCTTCTTTTATGTGCTTATCTTTTACTATAATGTTATTTAGGGTCTTAAACATAACATAACTATAAAATAATACCGATAATATTATTACAAATACCAAACATACTATTATAATAGGACTATTATTATCCACAATATAATTATATAAATAATTATTTACTATTATAGTTAGAATACTTATTATTTCATATAATATATTTAATAATCCCTTTGGATAGTTTTTAATTACAATATCTGATAATATTACTAATATCATAGAAAATATTAATATTATTACATTCAATTTATTAAAACTAATTAAATTATATATTAAGAACAAATAATTTAAACTAACCATAGAAAACGCTAATATTTGACTATTTTTCATTCCCAAAAATAATCCATAAAACTTTATTTTAGCATTATCTACACTATATTTCTTTAATAATATTTTAAACGTTATTCCTAATACTAACATAAAGATTAAACCTACAACAAGGAAACTTACTAGGGTATATATTATTTCTATATTCTCCATATTATCCCTCTTTTATCATTAAATTAAAGACATTATTACTATTCATATAGAACGCTTTAATATTCTTTAAATTTATTTCTTCTTTATCACTTTTAATATCAACATTTCCATCAATTTCCCCAATTATTGGTAGGTAATCTTTCATAATCAATAAATTATAATCTTTACTAGTTATTCTTACTATTTTTACATCTTTGTATTCTACTAATCCTTCAAGGTTAAATACTCTTACTAACATTTCCTTATTTTCATTTTCCATTGAATTTACCTATATATCTAAATTTTATTTCATCAACATCATCATATGTTCCCTTTAAAATGTTTTCTACATCATCTAGAACATCTTTAATATCAACAAATTCACCTTTTATATTAGTATATGGTTCTGCAACAAACATCGGTTGTGAGAAATAGTATCTTAATTTTCTTGAACGATAGAATATCAATTTATCTTCCTCAGATAATTCTTCAATACCTAATATTGCTATTATTTCTTCAAGTTCTTGGTATCTTGTTAGGTATCTTAACACTTCTTCAACTAAATGGAAATGTCTTTCTCCAATTTTTTCAACATCAACTAGTTTAGAAGTTGATTTAAATACATCTATGGCAGGATATAATCCTAATTCAGCAATTTTTCTGTCTAGTACAATTTGCCCGTCCATATATGAAATTATAGTTTGTACTGCTTCATCAGTAAAATCATCTGCTGGAATATATATTGCTTGGAAAGAAGTAATTGACCCCTTATCAGTAGAACTAATTCTTTCTTCAATACTACTTATATCTAATGCCATATCAGCAGGATAACCATTACCTATTAACATTTGTTTTAATTCCGTAGCAATTTCTGCTTTTGCTTGAACGAAACGATAAATATTATCTATAAATATTAATACATCTTGATGTTTTACATCTCTTAAATATTCAGCAGCAGTTAATCCCGTATAAATAGATTTACTTCTTGATACAGGATTATCACCCATTTGTCCGAAAACCATACTCATTTTATCAAGTAAGTTTGATTCACCCATTTCTAGGTATAATTCCTTTCCTTCCCTAGAACGTTCTCCAACTCCACAGAATATTGCATTAGCATTTAATGAACTATAAACATTATGAATTAATTCCTTTATTAATACTGATTTACCTACTCCAGCACCACCAAGTAATCCCATTTTAAATCCTTTTTGTAATGGAGCAAAGAAATCTATTACCTTTATTCCAGTCCATAATATATCAATATTTACATTTATATCTTTTATATCTACTGTATCATTATATATTTGCTTTTTTTCTACACTTTCTAGTGGTTTCTTATCTATAACCCCACCATAAGAATTGAATAATCTTCCTAGCATCTTTTCAGAGTATTCCATTTCTAATGATGAAGAATATTTTATAACTTCAGCACCTTTTTTTAATCTACGAGTAGTATCTAGACTAATACAAGTAGCACTAATATTATTAATTTCTACGACTTCAAAAAAGTATGTGTCGTCTTTTTGGTCTACTTTTAAGATATCTCCAATACTTACATCAGTGTTACTTAATATTACTTCAACACTAATATCAAATATCGAAATTACTTTACCTACTACCATATTATTCACCTCTACTCTTTATTTTCTTTTTTATCTTTTTTCTTATCTTTTTTATTTTCTTCTTTGTTTTCTTCTTTAGTAACAGGTTCTTCCTTTACCTCTTGTTGAAGTTCTTCAGAAGTCTCTTCTTGTTTCTTTAATTTTTGTTCTTCTCTTTCCTTTTCCTTTTGTCTTACTTCTTCTAAAAAAGCATAAGAATTTATCATTTCTTCTTTTGTTCTTGGACTATACTTATATTGTTTTAATGTATCTAATATTCTCTTACCATTTTTTAATCTATCTTGTAATTCTTCACTCATTTCATCAGTATTAGCAAGTTCATATACACTACGAACATCTAGATATGATAATAATCTACTTCTTACATCACTACCCATTTTTTTCATTTCAGGTGATTGAACGTTACCACCTAAACGAGATACAGATAACCCATAATTTATCGCAGGTTTTTCACCTTTAGAAAAGTTCTTTGTTGATAAAACCAATTGCCCGTCAGTTATAGATATTATATTAGTAGAAATATAGTCAGTTATATCCCCTGCTTTAGTTTCTACTACTGGTAAAATCGTCACTGAACCGCCATCAATATGTTGACAACCTCTTTCTAGTAACCTTGAATGAGTAAAGAAGATATCAGATGGATAAGCATCTCTACCTGGTGTCTTTCTACTATTTAAACTTATTTGTCTATAAATATCAGCGTGCTTTTTCAAATCATCTAAACATACTAAAACATCATACTTTTGTAACATAAAACTTTCAGCAATTGATACTGCTGCATAAGGTGTTAAATAAGTTCTAGTAGGTAATTCATCATGAAATGAAGCAATTATTATAGTATAACTTGCTGCACCCCTTTTAGTTAATTCATAATAAATATCTTTTACTTCCTTTTTAGTTTTTCCTAAAGCAACATAAATACAAAGAACATTCTTATCCTTTTGATTTACAATAGCATCTAAACATAATTGAGTTTTTCCAGTTTTTTTATCTCCAATAATTAATTGTCTTTGACCTTTACCAATTGGGTATATCAAATCTATTCCTGTTATACCTGTTAAAAATTCTCTTTTTACAAGTCCCCTATCCATAATAGATACTTGTGGACCTTCAATTGGTAATTCTATTAATTTATCAAATCTTTTCCCAGCAATTAAATCATTACCAAAAATATCAATTACTTTACCTACAGAATCTAAACTAAATAAACATTTAAATTCCTTTTTTAATCCATATACTAAATCTCCAGTTTTAATTTCCCCATTTACTTCAACTAAAGATATTAAAACCTTATTTGATAAAATTGATAATACATAACCCCTAGCAATATTATTTATATTTACTTCCTCATAAAAACTAATATCATTTAGTCCACTTGCTTCGATAATATAATTACTTACCTTAATTACTTTACCTGTGGAATAAATATTGTCTCCCTCTTTTATTTCTTTTATTTTATTATCTATTTTTTCATCCCAATTATTCTTCATATTATACATTCCCTTCACTTAAACTAAAGTCATATACTTTGTCTCTGTAAACTATTTTTATTCCACTATATATATCATCTGAAACAACAGTTTTAATATACTTACTTAAATAATCGTAATTTTCTTTTTTATTTGATACATAAACAGTTATATTTGGATTATTTAATTCTACTAATCTATCTAAATAATCTATAAAATCTTCGACTAAAAATGTACCATTTAAATCCTTGAAGAGTTGATAAATACTGTATTCATCTTTGGTTAAAAATTCTTTCATAAAATCATCTAAATCTATATCTAATATTGTTTTAACTTTATAGATTATTTCACTAGTAAATTTATTTTTTAAATTTATACAAAACTCATATTTATTTACATTTTTTACACACAATAAAAATTCTTTGATTAATTTCTCGTGATCAAAATCAAATTTTTCTTCAATTAATTTATTAATTCTTAAAATATCTTTATTTTGATACTCTGCTGAATTAAATAAATCAATTATATTATAGTCAAAATCATAACCATCTTTTTTAAATACGTTTTCTTCACTATTTAACCCTTTTTTTCTATCTTTTAATAATTCATTAATTTCTTTTAATCTTTGTTCTTTTTCATCAATTAAACTATCATACGCTTGTAACTTATCAACAAAGTATGTTTTTGTTTGCGCGTTTACAACATTTACAGTTTTCTTTAATATCAAAAACATTATGAAAACTAGCAATGCAATAATTATACACGCTAAAATCAATACCGCTGTCATCTTATGCCACTAATGGGTTAAAGAATAGTAGTAAGAAACAAAATGCAAATAAGAATAATAAGAATGCAGATGTTATAATTAAAATTGTCATAACAGAATGAACTACATCATTTTTAGTTTCTGGATTTCTTCCTACTGCTTCGGCAACTCTACTTCCTAGTATACCTACTCCAATACCTAATCCTAAAAATGATAATCCAATCATAATTCCAATTGAGATTGCTGTTGCACTTAAAACACTTTCCATTATATTCCTCCCTAGACTTCTCTATCTTTAATAAAATTATAGCATTTATTAATTATGGTGTCAATTGAAATATTTAAAAAATCATGATATTTAAATTTAAAAAAATACCTTTTCAGGTATTATCTTATTTTTGTACATATCCTTTTTTCTTGTATTCTTCATATAGTTCACTAAATCTATTAAAGTGTATTACTTCTCTTTGTCTTAAATATAGAAGTGGTCCAATTACATCAGGGTCATTTGTTAAATCTATTAAGTTTTCATATACTGCTCTTGCCTTTTGTTCTGCTGCCATATCTTCAGAAATATCAGCAAGTGCATCTCCAGTTGAAGCAAAATATGCTACCGTATAAGGTACACCATTAGCATCTGTTGGATATAATGCTCTTCCGTGTTCTGCATAATGAGTATCAAGTCCAGCTTGCCTTAACTCATCTAAAGTTGCCCCTTTCATAAGTTGATATATCATCGCAGAAATCATTTCAACGTGTGCCAATTCTTCAGTACCAATATCAGTAAGTAATGCTTTACCCTTATCATCTGGCATAGTATATCTTTGATTTAAATATCTCCAAGCAGCGGCAAGTTCACCATTTGCACCACCATATTGAGTAACAAGATACTTTGCCATTCTTAAATCTTTTTTCTTAATATCAATTGGATATTGTAATGTTTTTTCAAATTTCCACATTATTTTTCACCTTCCCAAGGCCAAGGACTATTAATCCAAGTCCAGTTATTATTTTCTAAAGCACTACTATTTAAATCCAATGGTCCATATTTTTTTTCGTATTGATTACAAAGATTATTCTTTATTTTCCTATATTCATTATATAAACTAATATAAGAGGCATTATTTGGATGTAAATCTAAATATAAATCTAAATCATTCATAGCAAATCCATAACTTAAAATTTGATTTAATAATTTTTGCCTTTCTGTTGTAGCCTTTAATCTTTCAGGTTGGTAATTCTTATATGGAATATATTGATTTTTAAATAAATTACCTTTAGTTAATCCTTCATTTGGATCTAATAATTCATTATTAACACTTGGAGTTGCAAAAGTATTAATAAAATTATTATTTGCTTGTGGCATTCCATTACTATAATCTGGAACATTTCCGGTCATATAATTCATATAACCATAATAATCATTATAATTATTCATTTTCTCATCACCTAGAATATAGTATGATTTAATTATATTTTTGTATGGGTTAATAACTAATTAAAAAAAACTTGACTAATTGCCAAGTTTCTTTGCATCAAATTTCTTTCTTGCTTCAGTATTAAGTATTCGTTTTCTAAGTCTTACTGATAATGGAGTTATTTCTACTAATTCATCATCATTAATATATTCCAAACAATATTCTAAAGGTGTTGGTCTAGGTCTTTTTAATACTACAGTATGATCTGATCCTGCTGCTCTGGTATTTGTTAATTGTTTTCCTTTTACAACATTTACTGCTAAATCATTTTCTCTATTACATTCTCCAACTATCATACCTTCATATACTTCAGTACCTGGTTCAATAAACATTGTTCCTCTATCCTCCAAATTTCCTATAGAGTATGCAGTTGCTTTACCATTTTCCATAGATACCAATACACCAAATTTTCTTTCACCAACAGTTAAATTTTCTACTTTTTTATATTCACTAAATGTATGATTTAAGATACCATATCCTTTAGTCATAGTCATAAAGTCTGTTGAAAAACCTATTAATCCACGTGAAGGAATAGTATATATTAATCTAACTAAATTATTTACATTAGTCATATTTTCCATTGTTCCACCACGAAGTCCAATTGCTTCGATTACTGGTCCAACATTTTCTTCAGGAACTTCAATTTGTAATTCCTCATATGGTTCACATTTTACACCATCAATTTCTTTAATAATTACTTCTGGACGGGATACTTGTAATTCATAACCTTCTCTACGCATATTTTCTATTAAAATAGATAAATGTAATTCACCACGACCTGATACTATAAATGAATCATTTCCTGATTGTTCTACTTTTAAACTTACATCTTTTTGTGTTTCTTTGATTAATCTTTCTTCAATTTTTCTTGCTGTTACTAACTTACCTTCTCTACCTACAAATGGACTATCATTAGTCATAAATGTCATTTTTAAAGTTGGTTCATCAATTCTAAGTACTGGTAATGCTTCTTCTTTTCCAATATCACATATTGTTTCACCAACTGAAATATCTGGAAGTCCCGCAATTGCTACAATATCTCCCGCAGTTGCTTCTTCAATTTCTATTCTTTTTAACCCAAAAAAACCAAATAACTTTTGAATTCTAAATTGTTTTATTGTCTTATCTAATCTTACACAAGATACCATTTCATTTACTTTTATTTTACCTGATTTTACTTTTCCTATTCCAATTCTTCCTACATAATCATTATAATCTAATAATGCTGGTTGAAATTGTAAATTACCATTAACATTTACATTTGGTTCTGGTATTTCATCAATTATTAATTTAAATATATCATCATAACTTTCTTGTTGAGTAGAGATATCTGGATCTAAACTTGCTGTACCATTTAATGCTGATACATAAGCAGTTTTAAAATCTAATTGTTCTTCACTTGCCCCAAGTTCAATAAATAAATCTATTACTTCATCAATTACAGCATTAATTCTTGCTGTTGGTTTATCTACTTTATTTATTACAACAATTGGTTTAACTCCTGCTTCTAATGCTTTTTTTAATACAAATCTAGTTTGTGGCATAGTACCTTCATAAGCATCTACTAAAAGCATTACTCCATCAACCATATTCATAATTCTTTCTACTTCTCCGCCAAAATCAGCGTGTCCTGGTGTATCTAAAATATTTATTTTATATCCATCATAATTAACAGAAGTTGTTTTAGCAAGAATAGTTATTCCTCTTTCCCTTTCTATATCATTTGAATCCATTGCACGTTCTGCAACTTGTTCGTTTTCTCTAAAAGTATGCGATTTTTTTAATAATTGATCTACAAATGTAGTTTTACCATGGTCTACGTGTGCTATTATAGCAATATTTCTTATATTCATTTTTACACCTTCTTTTTCTCACAAATGTAGATTATACCATATTTTATATATAAATTACAATAGAATTTAGAAAAAAAAGAAAGAATTATCTTTTCTTTCCTAACTCGATTGCTGTTTTTAGTTTTATATATGATAGTTGTTCTACCATTTGATCAATTAAATCATCACATAATATATAGTCTGGCATTAGTTCCTCCTTATCCTTTTTCTATATAATAACACTTATCAAATTTTTTTTCATTAGTTTCGACATAAGTTGTCAAATGATTACATTTTTTAGTTATTTATAGTAAATTAGTAGAAAAAAATAGTTATTTATAGTATAATTAAATAAGGTGATATTATGCACTATATAAGAGGACTAGATTCTAAAAACTATTATGGCAAAAGAGGTATGGTCTTAGAAGAAGATATAAATGAAACTAATAGGTATTATTTAGATAATGATATCGCTATTATATATAAAAAACCTACACCAATTAAAATATTAAAGTTAGATTATAGCACTAATAAAATTACTAATGCTTTTTTTGAAACCCAGTCTACTTTAGATTATAATGGTGTATATAAAGGTAGATATATAGAATTTGATGCTAAAGAAACTAATAATAAAACCAGTTTTCCAATTGCTAATATTCATATGCATCAATTAAAACACATAGAAAATATTATTAGGAATAAAGGAATTTGTTTTTTAATAGTTAGATTTAACTTAATTAATAAGACTTATTTACTTATAGGGAGAGATTTATTAGATTTTATTAAAAAAGAAGAAAGAAAATCTATACCACTATCTTTTTTCGAAGATAATTGTGAAAAATTAGAATTAAAATATAGTCCAAGATTAGATTATATTAAAATTATTGATAAATATATGGAGGAAATATGAAAGATTTTATAAAGAAAATTAATGTTTTTGATATTATTATTGGTATTTTATTCTTAGTTATTAATATTTTATCCTTTATTTTATTTAAATGGTTAGGACTTTTATCTATTCCGATATTTGGAGTATTAATATTTATTTATTATAACTCCAAAGAAATTGGAAATATGATTAGTGAATTAATTAACAAAAATAATAAAAGCAAAAATAAAAAGAATAATAAAGGAAAGAATAATAAAACAAATAATAAAAGTATTAAAAATTCTAAAAATAAGAATAAAAATAATAGTATTGATGATGAATTTGATGATGATGACGATATCATAATAAAAAAGAAAAAAACTGAAAATGTTTACGAAACAAAGGATGTAGATATGGTGAAAATTAATAATAAGAAGAAAGGAAAAAGTAAAAAGAATAACAAAAGTAAAACCAAAAAGAAAGTTAATAAAGAAAAGAAAACTGGTAAACAAATATTAAAAAGTATTCTTATTGTAGTATTTAGTTTCTGTATATTCTGTGTATTATCTCTTGCAGCATTTCTTACTTATATAGTAATTACCACTCCAAACTTTGATCCTGATAAACTTACCTATAAAGATCAAACTGTTGTATATGATAAAAACAGTGTTGCTTTTGCTACTTTAGGTACTCAAAAAAGAGAATCTGTTACTTATGATGAATTACCACAAGTTCTAGTTGATGCCATTATCGCTACCGAAGACTCAAGATTCTTTCAACATAATGGTGTTGACTTTGCAAGATTCCTAAAAGCATCTTTCGAACAACTTTTACATATTGGTACTGGCGGTGGTGCTTCAACATTAACAATGCAAGTATCAAAAAATAATTTAACTAATACCGAAAGTAGAGGCATCAAAGGTATAATCAGAAAATTCCGAGATATTTATATTTCAGTTTTCCAAATTGAAAAAAAATATACAAAAGAACAAATTATTGAATTTTATGTCAATGATAACCTTCTTGGAGGAAGCAATTATGGTGTAGAACAAGCAAGTCAATATTATTTTGGTAAAAGTGTTTCAGAACTTAACCTTGCTGAAGCAGCAACAATTGCAGGTATCTTCCAATCACCAAATGCATATAGACCAGATAGAAATCCAGAAGGTGCTGAAAAAAGAAGAAATACCGTTTTATATCTAATGAAAAGACACGGATATATTACCGAAGAAGAAGAAGCAATTACTAAAGCAATATCTGTTGAAAGTTTAGTTGTTTCTCATCCAGAAAATGAAACTTATCAAGGATTTTTGGATACCGTAACTGCCGAAGTTGAAAGCAAAACTGGAAATAATCCTTATGAAATACCAATGAAAATATATACTACACTAGATACAACCGTTCAAAACGGTATTGATGACATTATGGAAGGAAAAACATATACTTGGCAAAATGATGTAGTTCAAGCAGGTGTTGCAGTAGTTGATGTCAATACTGGTGAAGTTATTGCAATTGGAGCAGGAAGAACTAAAGATATTCTTGGTGGTTGGAACTATGCTACTCAAGAAAGAAATCACCCTGGTTCAACCGCTAAACCATTATTCGATTATGGACCTGGTTTTGAATATTCAAACTACTCTACTTATACCCTATTTAACGATGAACCTTGGTCTTATACCAATGGACCTGCCGTTAACAACTGGGATAGTTCGTTCCACGGACTTATGACACTTAGAACTGCACTCTCACAATCTAGAAATATACCTGCTTTAAAAGCATTCCAACAAAATAATAAAAAGAATATATTAGACTTTGTTACAAAACTTGGAATCACCCCAGAAACACCACTTCACGAAGCACACGCTATCGGAGGATTTAATGGAGTTACTCCTTTAGAATTATCTGCTGCCTATGCGACATTTGCTAATGGTGGTTATTATATTGAACCTCATACTGTAACAAAAATTATATATAGAGATAACGATAAAGAAGAAGAATTCAAATATACCAAAGAAAGAGTTATGTCTGCTTCAACAGCATTTCTAATTAATAATGTACTTCAATACGCCGTTGAAACTGGTTATGGTGGTGGTGCTAGAGTTTATGGTAAAACTGTTGCCGCTAAAACTGGTACTTCTACTTATGGAGACGACATAATTGAAAAATATGGTATGGGATATGATGCAGTTAACGATTTATGGACTGCTGCCTATACTCCACAGTATTCATTTGCTTTATGGTATGGTTATAAAGAAAGATCTAGTGAATACTATAATACTAACACTACAGGTGCTGTTTATAAAAACAATTTAATGAGTGCCTTAGTTAAAGTTATTCCTATGACTGATAAAGCATTTGATGTTCCTGATACTGTAGTTCAATCACAAGTAGAGTTTGGTACTTGGCCAGCACAACTTCCAAGTGAATATACACCAAAAGATTTAATTAATACCGAATACTTTATTAAAGGAACACAACCTACAGAAACCTCCCAAAGATTTACTAAATTCACTGATGTTAAAAATCTTGAAACAACTAAAATCAATAATAATACTGTTGAACTTACTTGGAATTATGATATGCCTGAAATATTTACAGAAACTTATTTAAAGAAATATTTTAGTCAAAATGTATTTGGTAATGGTACTGATAGTTTCGTAAAAAATAGACTTAACTATTATGGTGGTGTTGGTTATGGTATTTATACAATAGATGAAAATAATAACTTAACAAAAATTGATTTCACTACTGATAAAGAATATAGATATACTAATACTACTTCAAAAGACGTTCATATCGTTGTTAAAGTTCAATATAAAGACTTTGATGGTAATGCAAGTAATGGTGTAGAAAATGATATATTAATCAGAGGTAAAAATAGTAATTCTAACTCTGATAGCAAATTAACTACTAATATTAATAGTTCAGGAACCTATAATGTTGGAAATTATGTTGAAAGTGATTTTACTATAAAATATAATGGGAGAACTATTAGTAAAGATGAAGTTACTATTAAATACTCTGTTAACGGAGTAGAATACTTTGATAAAGAAGACCTTGTTAGTAGTATCAATTCCTTATCATCAGGAACATATACTATTACTTATACCATTAGTTATAAAGATGAAACTGAAAAATTTACTAAAAGAATTACCCTAAATTAAAACAGATCCTAGTGATCTGTTTTTTTACATATATCTTTTAACTTACAACTACTACATTCTGGATTTCTTGCCTTACAATAATATCTTCCAAATAATACTAACTGATTATGAGTTCTACTCCATCTTTCCTTTGGTATTTTTTTCATCAACTTTTTTTCTACTTGAATAACAGAATCATTCTTGTTAGCAAGATTTAATCTCTTACTAACTCTTTCTACGTGAGTATCAACAGCAATTGCTGATTCATTATAAATAACTGACAAAAATACATTAGTTGTTTTTCTACCTACCCCACTCAAACTCTCCAAATATTCCCTATCATTAGGAACTACTTTATTACCATCATTTAATAGTTTTGAGGCTATTTCTTTTATATATACACTCTTCTTTTTATAAGAACCCAATTCCTTAATTATTTGCTCTAAATCACTAATATTAGCATTTGCTAAATCTTTGATAGTAGGATATCTTTTAAATAACACTTTAGTTACTTTATTTACCCTCTTATCAGTTGTTTGAGCACTAAGCATTATTGCAATTAACAATTCATAGTCCTTATTATATTCTAGTTCACATTTAGGATTAGGTAATATTTCATCTAAATAATCAATTATTCTATTCATCTTCCAACCAATTATAATCAAATACTTCTTTTGTTTTATTCTTATTAGCACGATAATTATTCTTATCTCTGATTATATCTTCCTTATTTTTTATTCCCTTTTTCTTCCAATCATATAGTATTTTATCAATATATCTTAAACTAGTAACATTATTTAATACCGCTTCCTTTAATGCCTCAATAATTATTTCATAAGAAAACTTATCATTAATCCATCCCTTAATTATTTCATATTCCATTGGTGATATAGTTTTACCTAACTCTTTTTCAAATACAGAAAATATATCCGTATTATCTATATTACTATCTGTCGGAGTTGAATCCTTAAAAAGATTTAACATTTTACTATATAATAAATCTAAAGAAATAAACTCCTCACTCTTATTATTACTATTTTTTTCCACTGATATTGTTATTATTTTCTTTTCATAAAGACTATTAAGTAATTCCATTACCTTAAATTTTTCCATTTTTAATTCATTTACAAAAATATCTGGATTATAGACAATTCTACCTCCAAAATCTATTATAAATATTAAAACTATCAATTCCTCTTCAGTTATATTTAATCTCTTATAATTATTAAATATCATTCTTGGTATGGTTATTGGTTTTTCCATCATTAAGTTTATTATTTTCTTATCCATTAACTATCATTCCCTTCGTTTAAATCAAGAGCATAAAAATATAATTACTTTAAGACTATCCTCCAATAGTTATATCCTTAATTTTCTCTAAAGTATTTATATCATAATAAGTATACCTTATTTTACCTTTAATTACTTTATCTTCTTCATACATTAATCTATTTTGCTTATAAACTATATTATATTTATTATTCCTTGCTATTTTTTCTTGTTCTAATACCACTTTATAATTATTATCTAAAACAATTAAATTTACATTATCTATTATTATATAATATAATCCCGATTTATTCAAATAGTTTATTTTACCATTTACTTTATAATTAGCAATTATATCCTTAGTTATATTATCTGTATATTTATTATTATTTGATACAATAATTATTATAAAAGTAAATACTATCACCACTAACAATATAAATACCATGATTATCTTTTTCATAGAAATCATTCCCTTCACATAAAAATATAATTATTTTTCATATACGACCTACATAAATTATACAATTAAATCATTGTTTTGAAAAGGTTTTTAGAAGAAAAAACATTCATATTTAGAATGTTTAATTATATTTACTTATTATATATTTGGTTAAATCTTCTTTAGTATTTTCTATATTTTTATATATAACTTGTTTTTCTAAATCACTTATTATTTCCTTGATATAACTACCTGGTTTCCTATTTAATATTTCAGATATTTCTAAAGGAGTTACCACTATATCTTTAGAATTATATATTGGTAAATTACGATATAATTCATTTAAAATTAATTTATCTCCTCCCCTTATATCATATATTACCGTACACAAATATAATCCATATCTATATAATGTATATTCATCAAGATCCTTATAGTTTAATAATTCCTTTATCTTACTTATATTCTCTTTTTCTAATTTAGTAAAAGGATATTCCTCCGTAAACACTAACTGAGACCATACTCCAATTATATCATCACATAACGTTATATCTTTTAAATTATCTATTCCTAGATATTTATCTAACTTAAACTCTAATAATAATTCTCTTCCCTTTTCCTTATTTACAGATGAAAAGATTTTAGTTAATTCTTCTTTTTTTCTACTACCAGAAAGATTTTTTAATAAATATCCATATTTAGATAAATACTTTTTAGTTTTCTTATCAATAGAAAAATCTAAAATTGTAGCAAATCTAATTGCTCTTAATATTCTTAAAGAATCCTCCTTAATCCTAATTTTAGGATTAGATACCGTTTTAATTATTTTATTATCTAAATCTTCCCTTACATTAAGTATATCTAATACCTTACCACTACTATCCATACATAAAGTATTTATCGTAAAATCCCTACGTAATAAATCATGTTTCAAATCAGAAATATACTTTATTTTTATCGGTTTACGATTATCTTCATATTTAATATCTTTTCTAAATGTTGTTACATCAAATTTTACTTTCTTATAGATTATATTAACTGAACCATATGAAAAATCTGATATTTTTACGCAATCAAACATTTCTATTATTTCCTTTGGAGTAGCATCAGTACAAATATCTATATCTAAAGTTTTTCTACCTATCAAATAATCCCTAACAAAACCTCCAACAATATATGCCTTATAACCATTTACTTCGAATATCTTTAATACCTCAAATGCTTTCTCTTTCAAAAATTATCACCACTTTATTCATAATTATTATAATTTTATTTATTTTTCTAGCTATTATACCTCTAATACAATTATATCAATAAATAAGAAAAAAGCAAAGTTATTACACCTTACTTTACATTATTTATGTTCTTTTATTTGAGTATCAAGAATAGTTATAAAATCATTTAAATCAATTGTTTTAGTTTCATTACTTCCATGTAATCTATAACTTACTTGATTATTATCTCTTTCCTTATCACCAATTACTAACGTATATGGAATCTTCCTAGTTTGTGATTCTCTCATTTTATAAGATAATTTTTCATCTCTTTGGTCTAACTCAACTCTTATATCGTTTTTACGAAGTTCTTCTAATAATTTATTTGAATAATCCAAATGATATTCATTATTTACAGGAATTATATTTACTTGAATTGGAGATAACCAAAGTGGTAATACTCCTTTTGTTTCTTCAAGAATAAACGCAGTAAATCTATCAAAAGTTCCAAATATTGCCCTATGAATAACTACTGGAATTTGTTTATTACCTAAAGAATCTATATAAGATAACTCAAATCTTCTTGGTAATAAGAAATCCAATTGACAAGTAGAAAGAGTTACCTCAGGCCCTATAGCAGGTTTTACTTCAACATCTAGTTTTGGTCCATAAAATGCTGCTTCACCAATTGCTTCATAGTATTCTACTCCTAATTCATTTAATACCTCTCTTAATTTATTTTCAGCATTATTCCACATATCATCATCATCAAAATATTTTTCTTTATCATCTTTATCTCTTAAAGATAATCTAAACTTATAATCCTTTATACCAAAATCTTTATAAACTTCTAAAATAAGTGATACTACCTTTTTAAATTCTTCCCCAATTTGTTCTGGAGTAACAAATAAATGAGCATCATTTTGACACATACATCTTACTCTTTCTAAACCTTTAACTGCTCCACTTGCTTCATATCTAAAGTCTGTAGCAAATTCCCCAATTCTAATTGGTAAATCCCTATATGAATGTAAATCATTTGCATAAATCAACATATGATGTGGACAATTCATTGGCCGAAGAACAAATTCCTCTTCATCAATTTTCATCATTGGAAACATATTTTCCTTATAATGATCCCAATGACCTGATGTTTTATATAAGTTTACTGTTCCTACACAAGGAGTATATACGTGTTTATAACCCATTTTTTGTTCTTTAGAATAAATATAATTTTCTAATTCTTTTCTAATTATTGCACCATTAGGTAACCAAAGTGGCATTCCCTTACCAACCAAATCGTGTGACATAAATATTTCAAGATTCTTTCCTATTTTACGATGGTCTCTTTCTTTTGCTTCTTCAAGTAGATTAAGATAATTATTCAAATCCTCTTCATTCTTAAAACATACACCATAGATTCTTTGTAACATCTTATTATTAGAGTCACCCTTCCAATATGCACCACTAAACTTAATTAATTTAAAGTATTTCATATCTTTAGTTGAATTCATATGTGGTCCACGACACAAATCAATAAAATCGCCTTGAGAATAAGCAGATATTGTTGTATCTTCATCATTCATTCTTGTTATTAAATCTACCTTATATTCATCATTCTTAAACATTTCTAATGCTTCTTGTTTAGAAAGCTCAATTCTTTTAATTAATTTATTATCTTTAGCAATTTTTTTCATTTCCCTTTCAATTAATGGTAAATCTTCTTCCTTTATTACCTTATCGCCTAAATCAATATCATAATAAAATCCATCTTCGATAACAGGTCCAACCCAAAATTTAGCATCTGGATACAAATGCTTTACTGCGTGTGCCAACAAGTGAGCACAACTATGATTTAGTGTATTTAATTCCTTGTCTTCTTTAATATTAACCATATTATATTCCTCCTATTTATATGCTTTTATTCTTCTTCTTTTTTTTAATCTTGCTTGTTTTTTTTCCTTTTTACATCTTCTAAAATATGTATTTTCTTTATTAACAGTTTTTGAAATTATTCCATCAATAATTCTAATACTTACATCACTTCTTACCCCTTTAAATAAATTTCTTAATTCTATAAGTTCACTATAACTAGCATTTGTTATATCCATTTGCCACATCGAAGTACCATCATCAGTATTTACTATTATTGGTAAGTATTCTTTTTCCATTTTAAACCTCCTAAAAAACAAATAAGACCAAATAAAGGAGAGAAATTATCTCTGTACCATCCTTCTTTGGTCTTAATCTAGATAACGGATATATATCCGGAATACTCTTTCGAGTTCTGCTTCAAGGTAGTAATTACATAATGTATTATTAGTTCACACCAACCACTAACTCTCTTTTAAATACCTCTTATATAATATTGTCCTTTTCATAGCATTTTTTTAAATACAAACTTATTATATAATTAAATTTTCTATTTGTCAATTGTTATTTTCATAATTAAAGTTAACACTTGATTTTAATACTTTCTTTAATACTCTTTCCTTATTATCCCCAGTAAGAATTGTAGGTTGATAATCATTATATCCTTTTACTGAAGAAATAGAAACAGGAATTATATTAATATCAGTATTAATCAAAGTATCACCATCATAATTAAATTTTATTTGTACTATCATCGAATCTTTATCACTAGGATTTTTATTTCCCCCAAAAACAAAGTTACCTAAAGAATATATAATATATTTATCTTTATATTTCTCAATTCCTTGAAGTACGTGAGGATGATGACCTAATACTAAATCTGCTCCACTATCTATCGCATATTTTGCCACTTCTTGTTGAGTTTTATTTTGAGAATATACTCTTTCTTCTCCCCAATGAAAACTAAATATCTCTATATCAGTATTATTTTCTTTGAAATATTTAATTGCACCATCAATATCATTAAATGCTAACTTTTTATCCCAACCCTTAATACCACATAAACCTATTTTTTTATCATTTACTATAACAATACTATATAAACCATTACCAAAATATGAAACCGGACTATTTGATAATGTTTCAATTGTATCATTATAACCTTTTTCTAAATAATCATATGTATGATTATTAGCAACATTAACTGCTTCAACACTACCATCAATTAAAATATTAACAAAATCACTAGGTGCCTTAAAAGTAAATTTTTTATCTGCTCTAACATTATAATCAGTAAATACAGACTCTAAATTAGCAATAGTTAAATCATCATTATTCAAAATATCATACACTCCATTAAAGAAATAACTATAATCATTATTATTTTGTTCTAAAAAATAAGGTAATGAATTATAATAATTACCCCTATCATCTCTTCCTAAAGTACAATCTCCAACAGCACTTATTGTAAGCGTAGTTTTATTATCAGTTTCTGGAATATCTACTTCTGGATTATCTTCTAATACATTATCCTTAACACCGGAAATACTACTACTTTCTTCAGGCAATTTATTATTATCTTTAGCTACTGGTGCACTTGCAGTAAACATAGTTATTATCGACATTATAATAGATAAAATTCTTTTCTTCATATAAACAAATCTCCTTTTTTTCTGTATTATATCACTTTTTTTAATTTTTTGGTAATAAAATCAAAATAAAATATATTTTTTTCTAAAAAGGTATTGAATTTAGCAAAAATTATGTTATAATTAAATAGCAATTTAAATTTTGTCTCCTTAGCTCAGTTGGTAGAGCAACTGACTCTTAATCAGTGGGTCTAGGGTTCGA